>Ga0157370_10003044_pt1 | contig 19878 bp, 14 predicted proteins | sample C35metaG_FD_113463 | JGI IMG/M metagenome (GOLD analysis project Ga0157370, IMG submission 113463) | Corn rhizosphere microbial communities from Kellogg Biological Station, Michigan, USA - C3-5 metaG | ecosystem: Host-associated > Plants > Roots > Rhizosphere > Soil | place: USA: Michigan...
CCGCTGGACGACCTGCGCGAATCATTGTTGTGCCGTCTGCTTGCTTGCATGCGCCGCTTATCGCGATGCGACAGCTTCCGGTTGAATGTCGCGCAATGCCTAAGCGACAATCCACGCATGCAGAAAATGTTCGCTGCTTCCTGCGCGCGCTGGCTGCGCCTCGTCATCGCCGCGCTGATCCTCGCGAGCGCCCCTCAGGCACGCGCGCAGTCCGACGCCGATTTCCTGGCAGCGAAAGCCGCGTTCGAGCGCGGGGACTGGCGGGCGCTCGACGCGCTGGCACCCGCCGTCGCAGGTCATCCGCTCGAGCGCTACGTCCGGTACTGGCAATTGAAGTCCCGCCTCGATGAAGCCTCGGCCGAGGCCGTCGACGCCTTCTTCGCGCGCTATCCCGACGGTCCGCTCGCGGATCGCCTGCGCGTCGAATGGCTGAAGGCGCTCGGCAAGCGCGGTGACTGGACTCGTTTTGGCGTGCGCTATGCGCCGACCGGTGGCGAGGATGCCGAGCTCGCGTGCTACGCGATCCAGTATCGCTATCAACGCGAGGGCACAGCGGCGCTCGCTGCCGCAAAGCCGCTGTGGTTCACCGGACAGTCGACGCCGGACGCCTGCGACGTCCTGTTCGCGGCGCTGATCGCCAGCGGCGACATCTCGCTCGCGGATCGCGAGGCGCGTTTCCGGCTCGCCGTCGCCAACGGCAACGCTCGCCTGGCGCAGGCGATCGGCGGCGAGCTCCCGGGCAAGGACGCCATCGCGCCGCGCGAGTTGCGGGCGATCGATCGCGATCCCATCCGGGCGCTTGCGAAGGGTCAGTTCGCGTGGAAGACAGCTTCCGGCCGCGAGCTCGCCCTCTACGCGCTCGAGCGCGCGGCGCGCAAGGATGCGGCCGACGCGCGCGTCGCATGGGTCAAATGGCGGGCGCGGCTGCCGCAGGCGGATCGCAATTACGGCAATCTGCGCATCGCCTGGCACGCGGCGCGCCAACTCGATCCCGCGGCCAATCAATGGTTCAAGGATGTAACCGGCGCAGCGCTCACGCCGGAGCAGCAGGCGTGGCGCGTACGCGCCGCGCTGCGCGTTGGCGCTTGGAGCGACGTGCAGGCCGCCATCGACGCGCTGCCGGAAAGCGAGCGTCAGGAGCCCGTCTGGCGTTACTGGCGGGCCCGTGCGCTCGCGGCGCGAGACGCGGACGACGAAGCTCGCACGCTGTTTGCGACACTCGCCGACGGCACCGACTATTACGCACTGCTGGCTGCCGAGGCGCTTGGCCGTGGCGGCGCGCGGCTCGCCGCGCTGTCGAACGCCGCAGCACCGGTCGACCCCGTGGCGCTGGCGAGCTTCGGCGCGCGGCCCGACGTGCAGCGCGCGGTACTGCTCGCGCGCTTCGACCTGCGCCTCGAGTCCCTGCGCGAGTGGAACTATGCGATCCGGGGACTCGACGACAGCGCGCTGCTGCTCGCCGCCCAATTCGCGCGCAACGCCGGACTCTACGATCGCGCGATCTTCACGGCCGAGCGCATCGCATCGTCCGCGGACTTCGGGTTGCGCTACATGACACCGTATCGGGCGCAGTTCGAGGCCGCGGCGCGCGAGCAGGGCCTCGATTGCGAGTTGCTGTACGGCATTGCACGCCAGGAATCGCGCTTTGTCGCCGACATCGTGTCGGGCGCGGGCGCGGTGGGGTTGATGCAATTGATGCCCGGAACGGCGCGCTGGGTCGCGAAGCGGATGGCGACGACCGATTATTCGCCGGCGCGCATTGCCGACGTGCAGTTGAACACGCAGTTCGGCGCGTTCTATTTCAAGTATTGGCAGGATCGGCTGGGGAACCTGCCGGCGCTCGCGGCGGCGGCCTACAATGCAGGACCGTCCCGCGCGCAGGCGTGGCGACCGTCGGCCGCGCCGCTCGAAGGTGCGATCTGGGTCGAGACGATTCCATTCAACGAGACGCGCGACTACGTGAAACGGGTGCTGGCGAACACGATGCTTTACACGCGCGCGCTCGATCGCCCCTACGTGCCGTTGACGCAGCGCCTCGGCGTCGTGACGCCGCGCGACTTCGACGGCGTTGCGATCACCGAGCCATGAGCAGTGCCCGGCGGAGCGTCAAGCGGCGCGTCGAACGCCGCAAACGCGGGGGTCCGATGATCGGCATGGGTGCATGACCGAGCGGGTGCTCGTCGCCGGTGGCACCGGTTTCATCGGCGGTCACGTCGTTGCGAAGCTCTCGGCGGCCGGCCACCACGTCATCGTACTGGCTCGGCGTCGCGAGCGTGCGCGGCACCTGCTGCTGCTGCCGACGGTGCGCGTGGTCGAGGCAGACCCTTTCGAGCCGGCCACCTGGGCCCGCTACACGCGCGACGTGACGGCCGCGATCAACCTCGTCGGAACCCTGCACGCGCACGGACGCAACACCCTCGAGCGCGTGCATGTCGCGTTTCCCCGCGCGCTGACCGCTGCATGCGACAAAGCCGGCATTTCACGGATCCTGCACATGAGCGCGCTTGGCGCGAGTCCCGACGCGCCAAGCCGCTACCAGCGCTCGAAGGCCGCCGGTGAAGCGGTGATCACGGAGTCCGGGCTTGCGTGGACGATTTTCCGGCCGTCGGTAGTCTTCGGTCGCAATGACACGTTCCTCAACCTCTTCGCGAAACTCGCGCGGTGGTTTCCGGTGATACCGCTCGCGGCCGCGAACGCACGGTTCCAGCCGATCTTCGTCGGCGACGTCGCAGCCTGCGTGGCCCGCGCGCTCGTCGACGATGAAACGATCGGGCAGCGCTTCGATCTCTGCGGCCCGACGATCTACACGCTCGCGGAGCTCGTCCGCTACGTGGCAGAAACGTCGGGACACCCGCGGCCGATCGCGCCACTCGGCCCGGCGCTGGCCGATCTGCAGGCGCGCGTCATGGAATGGCTGCCGGGACCGCTGCTGACGCGCGACAACCTTGCGTCGATGCAGCGCGACAACGTCTGCGAAGGGTGCTTTCCCGACCTCTTCGGGATCGCGCCGGCGGCGCTCGAGGCGATCGCACCTGAATACCTGGCGCCTCCCGCGCGCCACAGTCGATTCGACGTGTTTCGCGCGCGCGGCGGGCGATGACGCGGCCGTTGCCGCAACCGGTCCATGTCTACCGCGTCGGTGGTTCGGTTCGCGACGAACTGCTGGGGCGATCGGTCAGCGACCGCGATTGGGTCGTCGTCGGCGCCACCCCCGAGATCATGCTGGCGTCCGGCTTCCTGCCTGTCGGCAAGGACTTTCCCGTGTTCCTGCATCCCGAGACGCGCGACGAATACGCGCTCGCCCGCACGGAGCGCAAGCACGGGCGCGGCTATCGCGGCTTCCGCTTCTTCGCCACACCGGAGGTCACGCTGGACGAGGATCTGCGCCGGCGCGACCTGACGATAAACGCGATGGCGCGCGCGCCGGACGGGCGCCTGATCGATCCGTACGGCGGCGAAGCCGACCTGCACGCCGGCATCCTGCGCCACGTGTCGCCGGCGTTCGCCGAAGATCCGCTGCGCGTGTTGCGCGTCGCGCGCTTCGCCGCGCGATTCGATTTCCGCATTGCCGACGAGACGCTGGCATTGATGCGGTACATCGTCGCGGCGCACGAGCTCGAGACGCTGGCGCCCGAGCGCGTGTGGCAGGAGCTGTCGCGGGGCCTGTGCGAAGCGCGTCCATCGCGGATGCTCGACGGGTTGCGCGCATGCAACGCGCTCGTCGAGCTGCTGCCGGAGCTCGATCGGCTGTATGCGATCTCCGTGAGCGATACGCGCGCAGCGCTCGACCATGCCGGCGCATTCACGGAACGCGCGCTCGATTGGTCGGCCGTACATGGAGCGCCGCTGCCGGCGCGCTATGCGATCCTGACGCAGGAGCTCGATCGAAGCGACGAGGCGGGAGGACGCCAGTTCGACACGCGCGCCGGCGTCGGCCGTGTCGAAGCCATGTCGAAGCGCCTGCGCGTGCCCGTCGATTGCAAAGACGCCGCGCGCCTCGCCGTACGCTGGCATCGCGTTATCGCGGACGTCGAAGCGCTGCCGCCCGCGGCGCTCCTCGACCTGCTGCTTGCGGCCGACGCGTTGCGCCGGCCCGACCGCCTCGATACGCTGGCAGTCGCGACGGCCGCGCACGTCGCGGCGCGCGTCGTGCCCGGCGAACGCGAGGTGGCGCCCGCGACGGAGCCGGCCGAGCGAAGGCGAACCGCATTCCTGCACGAGGTGCTCGCCGTCGTGCGCCGCGTCGATGCGGCGTCGATCGCCCGCGACGCGATCGCGCGGGCATCGCGGCGGGATGCCTCGTCGACCGATGCCACGCAAGGCGATGCGATCGCGACAGCGCTGCGCGCGGCGCGGCTCGCGGCACTGCGAGACTGGAAAGGCGGGAAGAAAAGGTCGACTACCTGAAGCGACGCGGCCGCGATCAGATGCGGTAGGCGACCGCGCGCATCACATCGGCCGCCGCGCGCATCGCGCGCCGGACCGGATACGGCAGCGGCAACGCGCCGGCCTCGATTGCCATCGCGCCGTGCCGCGCCTCGTCATCGCGCATCTGTTCGACGATCGCACGGCTTTTCGCGTCGTTCTGCGGCAGCCGGTCCATGTGCGACGTAAGGTGCTCCTCGACCTGCCGCTCGGTCTCGACGACGAAGCCGAGATTCGCGCGATCGCCGGCGACGCCGGCGACGAGCCCGATCGCGAACGAGCCTGCGTACCAGAGCGGATTGAGCAGCGACGGGCGATCGCCCATTTCGGCGAGGCGCGTCTGCGTCCACGCGAGATGGTCTTCTTCCTCGCGCGCCGCGCGGTCGTAGCGGACGCGAATCTCCGGATCGCGCGCGACGAGCGCCTGCGCCGAGTAGAGCGCCTGCGCGCACACTTCGCCGGTGTGGTTGACGCGCATCAGCCCCGCAGCCTGCTGCCGCTCGTGCGGCTCGAGCGCGGTCTCGGGAAGCCTGGCGCCGGGCACTGGCCGCGCGGGTGTCGCGGTACCCGACAACGTGCGCAACGCGCGGTCGAACCCGACGATCAGCGTATCGAGCATCCGTCGATGATACGCCGCCAAAACACAACGGGCGCCCGAAGGCGCCCGCTGCTGTACCGGTGAAAGGTACGATCTAGAACAGGTGGATCATGCCGAACACGAAGCCGTCCGGCTTGCCATTCGCACCGTTCGTGCACGTCACCTGGCACGAAGTGTTGATCGTGTACGCGTTGATGTTGAACGTGTACGCGGCCCGTGCATCGTTGTCCAGCTTGACGTAACCGGCGTAGACCTGCGTGCGCTTCGAGAACGGATACGTGTAGCTGATTTCCCACTGCTGGGATCCGGTATCGGACCCTCTCGTCAGCCCGCCGACGCGCTCGCCGTCTGCAGCGCTGCCGCGACCGTCGCCGGCCTTGCCGTAGAACGCGTACCACGTGCCCGGACCCATCGGCATCGTGGCGCTGATGCCCCACATGTTGCGCTTCAGGTCGCCGGTGGGCGTATCGTACTTGATGTATTCGTAGAGCAGCGCCGGGCGGATGATGCCGAAGTTGTAGCCGCCGGTGACCGTGATGTCGGTGTCGTTGAGATTCGGCGCGCGCGTCTTCTGGTTGGATTCGAACGCCAGGCCGATCTGGATCGGGCCGTTGTTGTAGATCGCGTTGCCGCCAATGACGAAGGCGTGGCGCAGCTCCTGCGTATGGTTGCCGTTGTCGCCGGCGCCATCCGCAGCATCGGGGTTGCCCGACGAGTCGCGCAGCGAAAGCTGGCCGCTGAACGTCAGGCCGTTGAACGATGGCGAGTCATAGCGCAACGAGTTGCCGAGACGTGCGTCGAAGCCGCCAGCGCCTTTGCTGAGGGTACCCTGCGCCCACAGGTCGGCCGTCGACAGGATCGATGTCGTGTACGTCGGCACGTTGCCGAAGATCGGGTGCATGTCGTCGAGGGGCATCAGGAACTTGCCCATCTTGAACGTGCCCCAGTTGCCCTGGAAGCCGACGAACGTCTCACGGCTGGCGAAGCTGGACGTCGGGCTGTTGCCGGTGTCGCCGCTGATGTTCGATTCGATCTGGAAAATGGCGCTGAGGCCGCCACCCAGCGATTCAGTGCCGCGGACGCCGAGCCGCGACGAGTTCGAGCTGAGGCGCGACACGTGCGGATTCGACCCGTCGGCCTGCCTGCCGCTGACAACTTCGAAGTCGACGTTAAGCCGGCCGTACAGGGTGACGTTCGCGGTCTGCGCATGCGCAGCCAGCGGAGCGCCAAGAACGCCCGCGACGGCGACAGCAACGAGCTTCTTTTTCATTGAGTCTCTCCTCTATGCGGAAAAAATTGGCAAGGAACCTGCCTTTTGCGCCTGCCATCGGAACCTTCTCAACTCTTGCGAGAAGTTGCGACCATTGTGCCAAACGCGGGAAAGCATTGGCAAGGCAACTCCACGGACGAGTTCACCCCTCTTGCGCGCTGTTGTGCCGAAGCAACAGGCGGCCGCGGGGAGCGGACCGGCGTTTCGCACGGCTCGTTGCGGTAAAATGATGATCGGCAAGGGAAAATGCGCTTTTCGACCGCAGTTGCCCCGCGGCCGGGCCACAACGCCCGTTTTTCCGAGATAACTTGCAGCGGCGAGGCTGAAGCGCCGCGGTTCGCTGTTCCTAAATTCGATTCCAGACGAAAAATGACGCGTGCTCGTCCGGCTTCGGCGTAGCCGATGGCAGAGGCCGCCCCCTTCGTCGCCGTCGCGGTCGCTTTGTGCTCCAGCAGCGCCGGCGTGTGGCTGCTGCGGCGGGCCGCGGGCGCCCTTCCGGTGGCGGTGCCCAACGCGCGTTCGCTGCACGACGCCCCTGTCCCGCGTGCCGGCGGCTACGCGATATGGCTGGGCTTCCTGCCGGCGGCGCTCCTGTTCCCACCCGCGTTTCCGCTCGGACTCGCCGGCTGGCTGCCGCCGTGGCTCGCGCTCGTCATCGTTTCGGGGCGGGATGACGTGCGCGAGGTGGGCGTCGCCGCGCGCTTGTCGGTGCACGCGCTGGCCGCGCTGTGGACCGCCGCCGCGCTCGCGCTTTCCGGTCCGGCCGCGAGCGGTAATGATTGGCCGCGCCTCGTGTTGACGACGGGGGGCGTCGGGCTCGCCATCGCGTGGTCGGCGAATCTGTACAACTTCATGGATGGAGTCGATGGCATGGCTGGAACGATGGGGACCGTCGGTTTTGCCGCCTATGGCGTCGCGGCGCTTGCCGGCGACCCCGCTCGCCTCGAAGGCGTCAGCTCGGCCCCGGCGCTGCTGGCGCTCGTCGCCGCCATCCTGCCGTTTCTCCTCGTGAACAAGCCGCGCGCGACACTGTTTCTCGGCGACGTCGGTGCGGTGCCGCTCGGCTTCCTGGCGGCAGCGTTCGGCGTAGCGGGTGTCGACGCCGGCATGTGGCCGCCCTGGTTTCCGGCGCTCGTCTTCCTCCCCTTCATCGCCGATGCGACGCTGACATTGCTGCAACGAATCGCGCGCCGCGAGCGCCTGTGGGAAGGACACCGCGGGCACTACTATCAGCGCCTGGCGCAGCTTGGCGCGGGGCACGGCGGCACGCTGGCAGCTTATGCTGGGCTGATGCTCGCGACGGCGGCGACGGCGCTCGCATGCCGCATCCGGGCGCCGCTCTACGGTTGGTGGGCACTCGCTGGCTGGTGCGCTGTCGTGCTCATGTTGTTCTCCGCAATTGATTATCATTGGCGCAAGAAGACCAACATTCCCGCCTCCTCATGATCTCCCGATTGAACTGGCGTGCGTCGCTCGCTTTCGTCCACGACGTCTGCATGGCGGTCGTCGCCTGGGTCGGCATCTACTGGCTGCGCTTCAACCTCGATCTGCGCGAGCCGTTCCTCACCGACATGTGGGCAACGCTCGCCTGGATCCTGCCGCTGCAGGCAGCCATTTTCCTGTCACTCGGGCTCTACCGCGGCCTGTGGCGTTTCGCGAGCCTGCTCGACTTGCAGCGCATCATGCTCGCGGCGGGCCTGGGCGCCATCCTCATTCCGCTCGTGCTGGTCATGCTGAAGCTGCAGGCGCTCGTGCCGCGCAGCGTGCTGTTCTTCTACCCGATCGTACTCATCTTCCTGATGGCGGGATCGCGCTTCGCGTATCGGATCTGGAAGGAGCATCGGCTCTACAGTCCGCTCGCGGCGCTGGGTGAGCCGGTGCTCGTCGTCGGTGCCGGCGAAGCGGGGGCACGGCTCACGCACGAGATGGCGCGCAGCCGCCAGTGGCGCGTCGTGGGCCTGCTCGACGACGACGTGACGAAGCACGGACGGCTGCTGCGCAACATCAGCGTGCTCGGACCGATCGCCGAGCTCGGGCTATGGACGGCCAAATACGGGGTGCGCAAGGTGATTATCGCGCTGCCGTCGGCGAACCACGTCGTGCGCAGACGCGTGGCCGAGCTCTGCGCGGCCGCGCACGTGGAAGCGCTCACCGTTCCGGCATACGAGGACCTGATGTCGGGGCGCACGCCGTTGACGATGGTGCGCATGGTCGAGCTCGACGACTTGCTGGGGCGCGATCCGGTCGTGCTCGACAACGCGGGCATCGCCGAGTGGCTCGGCAACCGGACCGTCATGGTGACCGGCGCCGGCGGATCGATCGGCGCCGAACTGTGCCGGCAGATCGCGCGCTTTCGACCCGCGCGGCTGGTGCTCTTCGATCTATCCGAGGCGGCGCTGTACGAAATCAAGACGGCGCTGGTCGATGCGTTCTCGCAGCTTGGCGTCGTATCGATCGTCGGCGACGTCAAGGACGCGTCGCTGATCGACGAAACGCTGGCGCGCGAGAAGCCCGACGTGATCTTCCATGCGGCGGCGTACAAGCACGTGCCGCTGATGGAGGAGACGAACTGCTGGCAGGCGGTGCGCAACAATGCGTACGGAACCTGGGTGCTGGCGCGCGCGGCGGTTGTCGCGAAGGTCGAGAAGCTCGTCCTCGTGTCGACCGACAAGGCGGTCAATCCGACGTCGGTGATGGGCGCGACGAAGCGCGTGGCCGAGCAGGTGTGCCAGACGCTGCAGGATGGCGCCACGCAGTTCGTCATCGTGCGCTTCGGCAACGTGTTCGGCAGCGCAGGCAGCGTGATTCCGCGCTTCGCCGAGCAGATCGCGCGCGGCGGCCCGGTCACCGTCACGCATCCCGACATCACGCGCTTCTTCATGTCACTGTCGGAGGCCACGCAACTGCTGCTGCAGGCGGGATTGCAGGGCAGGGGCGGCGAGATCCTGACGCTCGACATGGGGGGGCCGGTGCGCATCGTCGACCTCGCACGCGACATGATCCGCCTCTACGGCGCCGACCCGGACCACGTCCCGATCGTGTTCACCGGCCTGCGCCCGGGCGAGAAGCTCTACGAGGAGCCGCTCGCGTCCGAAGAGGCGACGAAGCCGACGACGCATCCCAAGCTGCACATCGCGCAGGCGCGCGCCGCCGATCGCGACGCCGTGCGCCAGATGGTCGCGTGGTGCGAGCGCGACCGCGTGGCCGACGACGGCGAGGTGCGGGCGCGCATGCAGGCCTGGATTCCCGAGTATTCGCCGCCAGCGGGCGCGTCGATCAAGCCGATTCCGACTGACGGGGCGGAGGAGAGGGTGGCGTTGCCGCTGCGCGCGCCGCGGCGCCGCTGAGCGGCGCGTTCTTTTCGTTCGCGCGCAACGCGCCTGCCGGCGAAATGCCAGCCGCAACGAGGGCGCGCTCGCGGCGCATGCCGTAGCCGAGCAGGAACGACGACATCGCCCACAGCTCCTTGGCATTGCTGCGAAACAGGAAATCATCCGTAAGGTCCTTCGCGACGAACCCGGCGAGGAGCGCCAGTCCCACGACGCCGACGAACGCGAGAGAATCGTCGCGCGAGCGGACGAAGCGCACATAGCGCGCGGCGAGCGCCGCCAGGAAGGCGATGAAGGCCGCCATGCCGACGAGGCCCGTCTGCAACCATTGGCTCGCAAAGACGTCGTGCGGATGCGAGAGCAGCGGATTGCCCGTTTCGGCGGCGAGCTCACCGGCGAGAATCCTGCGGCCGAAGCCATAACCGGTCCACGGCCGGGCCGCAATGCGCTCGCTAACGCGCTCCCACAGCACGATCCGGGGGTCGCGCTCGATCGACATGGCGATGCTGCCGCGTGACGCGGCCTGCGCGCGCTGTTCCAGCACGTCGGTGAATGCAAAACCCAGCACGACCAGCAGCACGGCGAGCGGCGCGATCCAGCGCAGCGGCGAGCGCACGAAGGTTCGCGGCCAGCGCAGCGCGGCGACGAGCGACGCCGTTGCGAACACGACGGCGAGCGCAATCCACACGACACGGTTGTCGGTCATGCGCGCCGTGGCGACCATCAGCGCGAGCAGCAGGAACCCGACGACGAGCGACCGGGTGCCGCGACCGAAGCCCGCCGGCGGCGGCGCGAGCAGCGCAAACAGGAACGGCGCAATCAGAACGAGCCAGGTCGACCACGCGCCGACACCGTGGTGCCAGCGCCCGGCGTCCCAGATCCCGGCTATCGCGGCCATGCCGATGGCGAGCAGCGCAAGGCACGCGAGACTCGCGAATGCCGCGCCGATCAGCACGCGCAGGCTGTGCGCGTCGCGCGCCGCGACGTAGAAGATGAACATCGCAAGCAGGCTGTCCATCACTTCGCGCGCGAGTTGTCCGCGCGAATATGCCGGGTCGGCCGACCATGCGATCGATGCACACGACCACAGCGCCCAGGCGCCAAGCGGCACGAGAATCGACGGCCCGGCCATCGGGATGCGCGTGGCCGGGTTGCGCCACGCGAGGATGAACGCGGTTACGGCGCAAAGCGCCGCTCCGCCAAAGGCAAGGGATACGGCGAACGTCGCCGCGTTGGTGGGCAGCAGGAACAGGTACGCCGACGCGAAGACAAGCAGCCACCGGTTGATATGATCCGCCACGCGCGGGATTGCTCCAGAGTTACGGGGTCGGCCGCGTGAACGCGACCCGCGATTCTAACCTTCCCGAACCTCCGTCGATCCCTTGCCAGGCCGTTGACCACGCCGTGCGTGTGCTGATCGTCAAACGCGACAAGCTCGGCGACCTGCTGCTGACAATGCCGGTGATCGCGCGCCTCGCGTCGGCATTGCCGCACGCGGAGATTCACCTGCTCGCGAATGACTACAACGCCTGGGTCGTCGACGGCTTTCCTTCTCTTGCCCGCACGTGGACCTACCCGCGCGCGCGCGACGGCGGACGATTGCGCGTGGCCGCGGCGCTGTCGCAGGTGCCGCTGCACTGGCGGCTTCGCCGTCAGCGCTTCGAATGGGCGTTCGTCATGGGCGGTGACGAATCGCATCGCGGAATACGGCGCGCGATCGTCAGCGGGGCGGCGCGCGTCGTCGCTTACGCGCGCGAGCCCGCCGACTATGGCGAGCGCCTGACGGACCCGCTGCCCCCGCCGGTCGAGGGCCACGAGACGGTGCGGATGCTCGCGCTGCTCGCACCGCTCGGGTTGCCGGATTTCGGGCGCGCAATCGAAGCGCCGGCATTTTCGCTTGCGCCGGACGCGCGCGCGGCGGCGCGCGATTGGCTCGCAGCCCGGCGATTGCGCGCGGGCTCGTACGTGGTGATCGGCGTCGGCGCGCGACGCGCGAAAAAACAGCCGGCAACCGAACAGATTGTTCGCTGGGCGACGCGGCTGTTCGAGGCGCATCGATTGCCGACGGTGTTCATCTGGACGCCCGGTGCCGCGGTGAACGGGGGTTATCCGGGCGACGATGCGCTCGCGCAAACGGTGATCGACTGCGCACTGTCCTGCGTGCATCCGTTTCGCGGTCCGATCCGCGAGGCGCTCGGCCTCATCTTTCATGCCGCTGCGACCATCATGCCGGACTCGGGACTGATGCATTTCGCCGCGGCGAGCCCGGGCGGCGTCGTCGGGCTGTTCGCCGATCCGGCCGATTCCGCGCCTGCAGCGCGCTGGGCGCCGCTTGGGTCCAGGGCGCGCTACCTGGAAGCGGCGAAGTGCGTTGCCGAGTTGCCGGACGATGCGGTGTTCGAAGCGCTCGAATCGCTCCTGCGGTAATTCGGTGTCGGAGGTGTAATTATTCAGGACCGGTGTTCTGGCACCAATCCTGAATAATTACACCTCCGACACCGAATTACCGCTTGCCGTACAGGTACGGGTTGAGCGTGGGATCGTTGTACATCTTGAACTGCCGGTAGACGCGCCAGAATGCGCGGCCTTCCGCCGCAGCGGCGAGGAGCGTATCGAAGCAGCGGGCGAGATCGTCACGCTGCAGGCGCAGCCGCGCGAGCTTGTCGCTGCACTGCGCGACGTGCTCCGCATCAGCGTCCGCGCGGAGCGTCTGCAGTCGCATGTGGTGGATCTTAAGCGCCAGGATCGACAGGCGATCGACCATCGAGCCCGCCGTCTCCGAGTTGTGCCATGCGCCGGGGAGCGGCTTCACGCCGGCGAGCCGCGCGAGCAGTACGCCATCGATGCGCTCGATCGCGTCGTTTCGCTCCTGGTTGTGGCCGTCGATCGCGCGCTTGCTCGCCGCGATGGCCGAGTCCGGCACATCGGTGCGGCGCGCGCGGTCTTCCTCGTCCCATAGCAGGCCGTTGCAGCGATGATTTTCCGCGATCGATGGCCAAGGGTCGTCGGTGATCGTCGCGTCTCGCGCGTCGGGCCTTGCTACGCGGGCATCGTGGAACGCGCGGATTGCACGTGACTCGATCGTTTCGAACGGGAACGTCATGCGGACCCCCCGGTAACGGCGTCGATTGCAGCTTCGACCGCGGCGAAAGGAATGGCCGGCATGCACAGGTGTTCCGGGCATTCGGCCACACTGCGCTGGCAGCGTCGCACCCACCCGATTTCGCGCTTGAACAGCGTGCGCTGGTCGCGGCACGGAAAGGGGTCGACCGTGACGGCGCGATACGGCGCATCGCGCCAGAATTCGCCGGCGCCGCACAGCAGCGCCGAGCCGGGCCCGAACAGCGCGACGGTCGGCACGCCGACGACGCGTCCGAGATGCGCGACGCCGGTATCCGGCGCAACGAGCACACGCGCGTGCTGCAGCAGATGCCAAAGCTGTGCGAGATCGAGGCGGCCGGCAAGCGACGGAAAGCGCCGCTCGGGGTCTGCGGCAGCCACCAGCGCCGTCTCCTGCGCGCCGGCCGACCACACCGGCGTCATGCCGCGCGCGGACAGACGCTTTGCGATGTCGCGCCAGCGATCCGATGCCCAGCGCTTCAGTGCCGAGCTCGCGCCGATATGCAGCACCGCGTAGGGCGGCGGCGGCTTCGCAAATGCGCCACACGCCGGTGCGCGCCATTCGCTCGTCCGATACGGTGCGGGCGCCGGACCGTCGATCAACTGCGCGACCATGTCGCCCCAGGCAGCGGGCTGCGCGGGATAGGGCAGCAGCCGATCGGCCTGCCAGCTCTTTGTCGCGGGACGGTCGCCGGCGAACGCGACGATCCAGCGCGCGCGCATCGCCGCCGCGAGCCATGCGTAGCGGTTGTCGCCCGGCACGAGCGCGAGGTCGAAGGGCGCTTCCGCGTAGAGCACGCTCGCCGGCTGCCGCGGATCGAACGGCAGCGCGCGAACGCCATACGGCTGGCTCGCATAGATCGGCGCAATCGCATGCGGCACGGTCATCGCGATGTCCGCGCGCGGGTGCAGCGTGCGCAATTTCTTGAGGAGCGGCGTCAGCATCAGCGTATCGCCGAGCAGCAGGTGGTGCGCGATCAGGATGCGTTGCGGATTCTCGGGCGCATGCGGTTGCCGCCGGCGCAGCGCGAGCGCGCGCACGACGGCATGGGTACGGCTGGCGAAGCGGCCCGAACGCGTGGGGCGCACGGCCACGTTGTCGGCAGGCGGCAGGCTCCGATTCCGGGCAACCGGCGCGGTGCTCATCGTCGGCTGTCCGCGAGCGCGCGGCGGAACACGTCTTCCATACGGTCGAGCATCGTCGGCAAGCCGTAGCGCGGCGTGACGAACGCGCGCGCGCGCGCCGCCATGCAGGCGCTTTCGTCGCGCTCCCCGAGAATTTCGTCGATCGCGTCGGCGAGCTGCACCGGGTCTTCACGGCGCACGACGCGGGCCGTTTCGCCGTGCCGCGCGATCTCGGGGATCGCGCCCGCGTCGGTCGTCACGCAGGGAATCGTCGCGAACATCGCCTGCACCAGCGCCTGGGGAACGCCTTCGTTCGCGTACGACGGAAGCGCGAACACGTCGAACGCCGCTAGCCACGGTGCGACATCCTGCTGCTGCCCCGTGAACGTGACGCGCTCGCGCAGCGCCAGGGCATCGACCTGCGCTTCGAGTGCAGCCCGTTGCGGCCCGTCGCCGACGATGACAAGCCGCGCGTCGCGGTGGCGTAGCCGCGTCATGGCGTCGACGAGGAAGCGGTGACCCTTCCAGCTCCGCAGCGTCGCCACGATGCCGATCAGCGGGACGGTCGGCGGAAGATGCAATTCCCGACGCGCTGCATCGCGTGAAAGCGGTCCGAAGCGCGCCGCGTCGATGCCGGTCGGCACCGAATCGACCCGTGCCGGATCGAGACCGTTGTCGCGGATCAGTTGCGCGCGAAGCGCGTCGCCTGTCGTGACCACGCGCGCGGTAGCGCTGCGATAGAGCCAGTGCGTCGCGGGATCGTTGTTGACGCGAATCGACACGTGTCTCGTGCGCACGAGCGGCGGGGCGCGCCGGTGTGTGCGCGCCAGCCATCGGCAGGCGAGTGCGGCGAGCCAGGCGTCGGTCGAGCTGTGCGCGTTGACGATGTCGACCGGCTGATCGGCGAGCGCGCGCGCAAGACTGCGTAAGCCGGCGAGCCGCTTGCGGCCGATCGGCAGCGTCACGATCGGCACGCCGAAGCGCGGCGCCTCCAGCGTGATGCGCGCGCCGGGCGCCGCATAGATGACGGCGCGATGCCCCCTGCCGATGAAGCCGGCCGCTTCCGTCAATGTCCGTATTTCCTGTCCGCCCCAGCCCATCGACGCCTCGGTATGTGCGATCGCCAGCGGTTCGTTCGAACGATCCCCCCACGCTTGCGGCTTCGCCGCTGCGCTGCCCCCGGCGGCGGCGTAATTCGCGCCTTGAGGCGGCTCTCCGGCGCTCATGGACCTCGCACGCGATGTCAGGCGGCGAGCGACGCGGTGGCGAACTGCATCCGGTGCAGCTTCGCGTAAACGCCGCCTCGCTGGAGCAGCGCCGCGTGCGTGCCTTCCTCGACGACATGCCCGTGCTCGAGGACGACGATTCGATTGGCGTGCTCGATCGTCGACAGCCGATGCGCGATCACGATCGTCGTGCGGCCTTCCATCAGCGCGTCGAGCGCGGACTGCACCTGCCGCTCCGATTCCGAATCGAGCGCGGACGTCGCCTCGTCGAGAATCAGGATCGGCGCGTCCTTGAGGATCGCGCGCGCGATCGCGACCCGCTGCCGCTGTCCGCCGGACAGGCGCACGCCGTTCTCGCCGACCTGCGTATCGAACCCCTGCGGCAGTGCGAGAATGAATTCGAGCGCGTGCGCGGCGGCTGCGGCGCGCTCGATCGCCTCGCGCGGGGTTTCGGTCATCGCGCCGTAGGCGATGTTCGCCGCGATCGTGTCGTCGAAGAGCAGCACGTCCTGCGATACGAGCGCGATTTGCGCGCGCAGGCTCGCGAGCGTCAGCGTCGTGATGTCGTGGCCGTCGATGAAGAGGCGCCCCGCCGTCGGCTCGTAGAAGCGCGGAATCAGGTTGACGAGCGACGTCTTGCCGCTGCCCGAGCTGCCGACGAGCGCGACCGTCTCACCGGGCCTGACCGACATCGACACGTCGCGCAGCGCCTCGCGTTCCGAGCCGGCGTAGCGCAGCGAAATCCGATCGAAGCGCAGCTGTCCGTCGGCCCGCTCGAGGTTGACGGTGCCCTCGTCCGGCTCGACCTCGCGATCGAGCAGCCCGAAAATGCTCTCGGCCGCGGCGAGGCCGCGCTGGATCGCGGCGTTGATGCCGGACAGCGACTTGATCCGCTCGAGCAGCGTCAGCAGCGCGACGACATAGGACGCGAACGTGCCGAGGTCGAGCTTGCCGGTCTGGCTCTGCGACAGCGCGACCCAGATGATGATGCCGACCGCGATCGCGGCGAGCGTCTGCGTCAGCGGCGAGCTGGCAGCGCTCGCCGACGACTGCTTCGTCATCGACGTGCGCAGCGCATTGGCCGCCTTGACCGCGCGCATCCGCTCGTACGCTTCGCCGCCGAAAACGCGCACGATCCGGTGGCCGCCGATCATCTCTTCCAGCACGTGCGTCATCGATCCCGTGCGCGTCTGCACGTCGCGCGCGATGCGCCGCAGGCGCCGGCTGAAATAGCGAATGACGACGGCGACGACCGGAAGGACGAAGAACGACATGATCGTCAGCTTCCAGTTGATGTAGAGGAGCCACCCGATGCTCGCCACGATCGTCATCGAGCTGCGGATCGCCGTGGTGATCGTTCCCGACGCGGCGGAGGCGAGCTGGTGCGCGTCGAACGTGAGCTTCGACTGGATGACGCCGGTCGGCGTGATGTCGTAGTAGGGCGTCGGCAGGCGCAGCAGCTTGTCGATCAGCCCGCGGCGCAGGTCGAACACGACGCGCAGGCCGGTGTACGCCATGCCGTACTCGGAGATGTACGAGCCAACGCCGCGAAACAGGAACACGCCGACGACCGCGATCGGCAGCCATTGCGTGCGCGAAGGGTCGGGATTCTCGAAGTTGCGGACGATCGGGATGACGAGCATCGCCATGATGAGGTCGCCCGCCGCGACGACCGCCATGCCAAGCACCGCGATGCCGAACGCCCACCAATAGGGACGCACGTACTGCAGCAGGCGCCGGTACAAAGTGAGTCCCGTCATCGACCGGCCAGTATAGCAGCGCGGATCGCGGTGTCAGAGCGGCAGCAGGTCGCGGTACAGTGCGATCAGCCGCTCGGTCATTGCCGCCGACGTGAGCGGCAGAACGGCGTTGCGTGCGTTGGCGCCGAGGCGCAGGCGCAGCGTCCGGTCGTGCAAGGTACGCATATGGCCGGATAGCGCGGCGGCGTCGCCCGGCGCGCAGACGAAACCGGCGTCGTTGGCCAGCGCCAGCTCCGCGGCACCCGAGCGTGTGCTGGTAATGATCGGCATCGCGCACGCCATCGCCTCGAGCGCCGCATTCGGGCATGGGTCATAGAGTGTGGGCAGCACGAACGCATCCGCGGCGCCGTAATAGGGTCGCGGATCGGCCTGCGGCCCGGCGAGCGTTACCCGGCGCGAAAGCCCGCGCGCGCGAGCGCGATCCGCATAGCGCGCAAGATGCTTGTCGCGGCCGACGACGATCAGATGCGCGGGTGCCGGTACCAGCGCGAGCGCGTCGATCGACGTCGCGAGCCCCTTGCGCTCGAAGCCCGAGCCGACCTGCAGGAACACCGTCGCACCCTCGGGAATCCGATGGTGCGCACGCAGCCGTGCGCGATGCGACCGCAGTTCCGGCGTGAAGACATCGGTCGCGACGGCGTTGTAGATGACGTGCAGGATTTCATCGCGGACGGCAAAACGGCTCCGGATGTCGTCTTTCACCATGCTCGAATTGCAGATCACCGCGCGAAGCCGGGCGCTTTCGAACATCCGCCGTTCCATCGCGATCCGGTACCGGTGATGCGGATTGATCCGCACGCCGGCGCGGCGAAAGGACCCGAGATGGCGCAGCCGTTCGTCGAGCCAGGCGGCGTGGACGCCATCGCCGGCGCGGAAGACGTCGCAGCAGAGAAGACGCTCGTGCGACTGGACGAGATCGATGTCGGCGCCGCCGAGCGCCTTGCACACTGCGCGCGCGAAGCCTGCGTCGCGCCACAGTCCGCCGATGTGAAACGGATCGACGATCCGCGGCTCCATGCGTTCCGGACCGCCCCGCGGCCAACGGCGCGTGTAAAGCGTGACGGCGACGCCGCGCGCGATCAGCGCCGCGAGCGCGTGCTCGAGAAATCGCTCGGCGCCGCCGAAGGGCGTATAGCGCTGCCGGATGACGGCGAGCCGAACGTCAGCCATCGTGCGACACGGCGCGTGTGCGTGTTTCGCCGAGCAGCGCTTCGAATTGACCGTACACGGCGGCGACGTCGAGCGCCGTCAGGCATTCGGACACCTTGCCGCCACCGCAGCCGTCGATGCCGCACGGACGGCAGGGATGCATGCCCGACACGACGACTCGCTGGGGCACCATCCACGGCCCCCACTCGTGCTCGCCGGACGGACCGAACAGCGCGAGTGTGGGCGTCCCCATCGCCGCGGCGATGTGCATCGGCGCCGAGTCGACGCCGACGAATGCGCGTGCCCGGGCGGTAAGCGCCGCAAGCTCGGGCAGCGTCAGTTGTCCGGCGAAATCCGCGATTTTCGCGCGTGTCGACGGCGAGACGAGCGCGCGTATCTGGTCGACGAGCGCGCGCTCGCCCGGGTCCGGCGCGCCGGTGACGACGAGCCGGTGTCCGCCCGCGGCGATCCGGTCATAGAGCGCTGCGCTCTGCCCTGCCGGCTGACATTTGAAGCGCCACCGCGAGCCGGGATGCGCGTGCACGAAGCTCATCGGCGCAACGGCGTGCTCGCGCAACAGCACGTCGGCGCGCGCATGCGCGGCCGCATCCGGGACGAGCACGAGCTTCTTGTCTGCCGGTTCCGGGTAGCATCCGATCCGGCGCAGCGCATCGAGATTGGCCTCGACCGCATGCCGCGGCGTTTGCCTCGGCAGCCGATAGAAGTGCGTGAAGCACCGGCGCCAGAGTGCGCCGCCGTTCGTGCGTTCCCGCGTCACCGCGAAGCGCGGGCGCAGCAGCGCGGCGAGTGTCAATCCGCGCGGATGCTCGGTCAGATGCAACAGCAGGTCGTAGCGGCGCGCAAGCAGGTCGCGCAGCAGCCGTCCTTCGGCAACCGCCTGGGCGACGGGCCCGCGCCGCTTCCAGTCGCGATCGATTGCGTGGATACGCGCGATCGCGGGGTGGTTGGCGAGCATCGGCGCCGTTTCGAGGTAGACGAGCGCATCGATCTTTGCGTGCGGCGCGGCGCGCTTCAGCGTCGAATAGACGGGCGAGGTCAGCAGCACGTCGCCGTGGTGGCGCAGCTTCGTGACGAGCACGCGGCGGATCTCGGACAGCGGGATGGCGTCCGTCAGGTAGCTCGACATGGGCGGCAACAATAGCAAATCCGCCGCCGGCCGGCGGCGCTTTTGTCAGCGCTCACTTCTCGCGGAAGCCGGCTACGCAAGCGGGTCTTTCGGGTTCGGGCTACAATTCCGCCGCAACCTGCGACACCCATTTCCCGATGCCCATCGACGCCGTCAACGCCGCCGTCAAGGCGCAAATCCTGGCCGAGGCGCTGCCCTACATTCGCCGCTTCCACGACCGCACGATCGTCATCAAGTACGGCGGCAACGCGATGACCGAGTCCTCGCTCAAGGCCGGCTTCGCGCGCGACGTCGTGATGCTGAAGCTCGTCGGGATGAATCCGGTCATCGTTCACGGCGGAGGCCCGCAGATCGGCGACCTGCTGACCAGGATGGGCATCCGGAGCGAATTCAGGCAGGGGATGCGCGTCACCGACGAGAAGGTGATGAACGTCGTCGAGATGGTGCTGGGCGAGCTCAACCAGGAAATCGTCGGGCTCATCAACCAGCAGGGCGGCAAGGCGGTGGGGCTCACGGGGCAGGACGGCGCGTTCATCCGCGCGCGCAAGATGCTGCTCAAAAGCGCGACCGAGGAAGGCCGGCTGATCGACATCGGGCTCGTCGGCGAAATCGAGCGCATCGATCCCGAGCTCATCAGCCTGCTCGATTCGCGCGACTTCATTCCGGTGATCGCGCCGATCGGCGTCGGCGCCGAGGGCGAGGCGTACAACATCAACGCCGATCTCGTCG
>Ga0157370_10003045_pt1 | contig 19876 bp, 18 predicted proteins | sample C35metaG_FD_113463 | JGI IMG/M metagenome (GOLD analysis project Ga0157370, IMG submission 113463) | Corn rhizosphere microbial communities from Kellogg Biological Station, Michigan, USA - C3-5 metaG | ecosystem: Host-associated > Plants > Roots > Rhizosphere > Soil | place: USA: Michigan...
GGAGTAATGTCAAAATCAGTGTGTCCGTCTAATGTAAGATCCGACATGATTTTACCTAAAAAGGGAGTGAATTTGGCAGCCCATCCAGTAGCATATACCACTATGTTTTTATGGTTGGGTACATAAGAAGGTGCAAAATCAATCAGCAGTTCTTTATTGGGAATTGTGCTTAAGGCGATAAGACATGTTGAGGTATATTCCGGTTCGGTGCTCAGTCCGGTCATATGAGTCTGAACCCATTGGGAAGTATAAGCCAGTTCCTGAGGATTGGGAATCAAAGTCCGATCATTGGGTTCATCTAAAGGTTTGATGACAAAATCCGGTGCTACACGGATGTATTCCGGATGATCCCATTCAACGGAAGGAAAGCCATAAAATTGGTTGCCGTTATCTCCTGTTGCATTCTGGAATACAAACCAGGTTGGATATTGTATTGTAGGATCGGTCTTTTTAAAATAGGCAGAAGACATATTCCAGTACGTGGCTTCTATTTTAAAATCAAGCAGGTTGATGACACTGTTGATATATGGCCCTGGAATAATGGCCAGTTTTTTTGCGATATAAATTCCATTGGGAGTTGTGAGTTCAAAAAGATCACCATTTTGTTTGATTTCAAGTACTGGAGAATCTTCTCTAAGTTCAACGGTTTCTTCTTTCTGACAAAGGCCTAAAAGGGTTTCAATAGTGGCTTTAAAATTAATGCTTGCACCATCGGGCTGAAATAAGCCTGTATAATTATCCGGAAGGTTTTTGAAATGATATTGTTCTTCAATTTCCTTTGATGTTAAGGTGGTATAAGGAACGCCTAAGGCCTTTAAAGCTTTTTCAGCTTCCGCAATATTACCTTCGGTGGAGTGTACTTCAGGATCTCCAAACCATAATGTTCCTACTTTGTCGAGCAATTGAGTATTTGTCTTTTTTTGCAGTTCATCCCAATAAGGCTGTGCATCCAAAGCCATTTGTACCATATATTCATCCGGATAGGGAATCCGGAACTGACGTGATACCCCTGCAGAACTGCCCAGCTGATTCACAAAGGTGTATTGCTCTAACACCAGAGTTTTAGCCTGGCGCTGACCGAGATGATAAGCTGTGGCCAGACCTATTGCTCCTCCGCCAATGACAATTACGTCGTAGTTTTCTGTAATCATAGGTTATTTTTTTATTTTTATAATCGTATTGAAGAGGCACAGAAAAAGTAAAGACAACTATATGAGGGAATGTACCACCATTACTGGTCTTTAATAATCTCTGAGCCTTAGCTATACGATAGGTTAAGTATAGAGACGAATCTGCCGGTACATGTGAATATTCTGGTTTCCCATTGAATATTATCACTATTAATAAGCATTTCAAAGTAACAAAGAAGTGGGTATATATTCTTAGAGTGTAAATAACCAATTATTGTATTGAGTAGAAATACGGAATGGCAATAAAACCATATACAGCAGGGAGTTTCAATCTTTAAAAGGAGTGGAAAAAATAGATGGCTGTTTGTGATTCAGACATCATTTTGCGGAGTATCATTTAATATTTATAATAAAATAGACAGATTAGTAATATTTTACTGAGCATCAAGTTTTTGCAATTGATTTAAAAAAATGAGTTTACGTGAATAAAACTTAGTGCTAACAGAGCGTTTTCATATAAAATACAATTAATTTTTATGGGTTTTATCAAATATTCATTATTAGAAGAAGACAAAAATTACTTTAACTTTGCCAAATGAATGATATATAGCTATTGCAGAATTACTGAAAATAATGGTATATTGTTGAGAATTAATATCAAACTCACTTATGGGGTATAAGAATTAATTTAACTGATAAACAAATATGAAAAATAAATTCTTAAATTTTAAATTGAGAAAAGTTGTTCATTATTCAATGATCCTTTGTATTTTATTGATACAGGTTATCATTGCCATATTTTTTTATAACGAATTTGTCAACGGGAAAAAGCTGAAATTTATTAAAGATCAGTTGGAGGAGAGCCGTGCACTGGGAGGATTGACGGACAATTCGCGGAAAGATTTTCTAGATGCACAGGATCATCTGCAAAAATATATGGCTACTCAGGATAATAATGATCTGCAGCTCTATTTTCAATCGTTGAGAAAGCTCAAAACCAATTTTGATAAGATTGGAGAATATGAAAATACAAGTCCAAGACTGAAAAAAAGTCTGGAAGCTTATCGTCAGGATTCACAGAAGACAGCAAAACTGGAGACACTGATAGATTCTGTATACAAGAATTCCCTGAACCCACCTTCGAATATTGAGGATAAGCCATTTGAACCTGCAAAGTATAAAAATGATTTTGAAGATTTCAATATTCAGACACGTACGTATGCTGATACCGTTAAAAAGAAAGGCTTTTTTGGGCGTTTAAAAGATGCTGTAAATGGAAAAGTGGATGTACAGAAGGAAAGTACAGTGATTACAATGACCAACAATAAAACCATAGATATTTCTCAGGTAAAGTCCAAAATGGACAACACCATAAAATCTATGGATAAACATTATGTTGCTGAAGTAAAGAAAATGCAGCAGCTTGCCGCTCAAAGCCAAAAGAAGAATTTACAGTTTTACAGTAATTTCAGTAAACTATTGATGTATAGTAATGGGCTGATAGAGGTGTACGAAAATGCAATAAAAGACTTTAAAAAAGAGCTTGAAAGAGAGTACAACGAGCAAAGCTCCAATAATAACCAGATCAGAACGAATCTGGTATTGGGACTGATGATCCTGATGTTTATTGTATCCATCCTGATCATGTATTTTACAAGAATGGCATTTGTGTATGAGCAAAAACTGAATGCAGCCAATAAAGAGATTAAAAAGAATCTTAACTTCAAAAACAGAATTCTTGGAATGCTGAGCCATGACTTAAGGTCTCCGCTGAAAATTATCAATATTTTTATAGATAAGATCCACAGAACAACCAAGGATGAAACGATAAAGGATTATCTTAAATCTATAAAATTTACAAACAGTACTCTGCTTCTGCAGTCTAATCAGATTTTGGAATACACCAAAAATGAGAACGCCGAAAAAGAACTTATAAAATCGGCTTTCAATCTTAAGGAAGAGATCAGTTCTATTGTAAAGGTTATTACCCCTTATCTGGAAACCAGAAACAACAGATTTGTGGTAACGGATAGAATTCCTGAGAATATAGAAGTATTTTCGGATAACATCAGAATCAACCAGATTTTTATGAATATTCTGGGAAATGCCAACAAGTTTACAGAGAATGGACAGATTGATCTTGTAATGAATACTGAGCCGGTGGGAGACAATAAAATTTGCCTGACTACCACGGTAGGAGATACCGGAGTAGGAATATCAGAATCTGATCTTGGTAAAATTTTTGATCCTTATTATCAGGGCATGGTATCTGATGAAGTAGATAATCTGGGAGCTGGGCTTGGTCTTAACCTGGTAAAAGAAATTGTAGAGCTTTTTGATGGCAATATATCAGTTGAAAGTAAGCTGCATAAAGGAACTAAAGTAACATTCAAGATTAATTTAAATATTAATAATAATGGAAACACCAATTCAAAATAAAGAAATTATATTTCTTCTGGCAGACGATCACAGCATTGTACGCCAGGGAATGGAGATTATTATCAGTGATATTGTCCCTGAGGCTCAAGTTTATCAGACTTCATCCCTGAATCAGGTATTGGAGATGATAAAATCAAAAGGAATAGAGATGGTGATCATTGATGCGCATTTCCCGGACGGAAACAGCCTGCATATTTTGCCTGAGATGAGAAAGATTAATCCTGATATTAAAATTTTAGTTTTTACAGGACTTGAAGAGGAGCTGCATGGACTTAAATTTGTGAAAGCAGGTGCCAATGGCTATCTGAGCAAGCTGAGTGAAGAAGAAGAGGTAAGGGAAGCTATTACAGCTTTTATAGAGAAAGGAGAATATTTTTCTGAGCGTTTGAGGAATCTCATGGTACAGTTTGTTCATAACCCAAATCTGATAAGTCCTCTTACCAGCTTAACCAAGCGTGAGATGGAAATTGCTGAACTTTATGCCGATGGATATGGAAACCTTGAAATTTCAAATGCCCTGAATATAAAACAAAATACAGTAAGCACAATCAAAAAAAATATCTTTGAAAAATTGAAGATAGAAAATATGGTTGAGCTGATTGAGCTTGTCAAAACGCACCATAAACTATAGAAATTCTTAGAAGATTTTACACTTCTTATCATTTAAATATTTCTTGTAGATAAATATCGATATAATGATCGAGATGTATCGATGGGTTTTATAGAGAATTTTATTCCGCAATGTCGTTCCTTTGTACTGTGAAATTTAAGTAATGAAAAAGCCAATGAGAAATAATGGTTTTGATTTTAAAAATTTTACATAAACACAAATGATTATAGCTATTCAAATAGCAAATGATAGTTATAAAATGCAAATGATGGAAAAAAACAATTGATGAAAATTAGAAGTGTATGAATAACCCTTAAACAGGGCTTCTTTAAAAACCAAATTTTTTTAAAAAAACACAAACACATATAGTGAGGTTCAGTTGATAGGTTACAAGTACAACAAAAAAGGAGGCAGTCTGCCTCCTTTTTTGTTTTTTATCATTTGATAAACAGATGCTGCAATCTATATCTTAGTTTTGCAACAAAAAAAGATGTCAGGAGAAAAAGATTTAAGCATTTTGATTCAGAATATGGAACCGGTATTAAATGACGGAGAATATGTATTCTGTACCGTTGAAAACCTGGGTGGAATACCGGATATAGAAAAGATTCTGTTTTTCTTTCGGGAAACTGAAGCGGTTACCATTGTTTTAGAAAAGATTATTGCTGATAAATGGTCTTTGGAGTATAGTTATATTTCTTCCTGGATCACTCTGAATATTCACTCTTCTCTGGAAGCTGTAGGACTCACTGCAGCTTTTGCCAATGCATTGAAAAAAGAAAATATCAGTTGTAATGTAGTGGCAGCCTATTTCCATGACCATATTTTTATATCAAAAAAAGATGCTGAAAAAGCAATCGAAGCTCTTTATACTTTAAAAAATAATTGATGTAAGCGTACACCTTAAGTTTAATTTTTAACTTTATGGTTAAACTTAAGCCCCATCTCTTTTAACTTTGAGTAATTCCGTTATGAAGAATTTTTTTATCCTTTTTTTTGCTGTAGTTTTTCAGGTGTGCCTGGGCCAGTCACTTATAGAACAAATAAAGTTTGATAATCTCGGTAATGATGACCAGACAAAAATTGAAAAAATCAAACAGTTGTTACCCCAAAGTATAAAGCTAAGAGAACAGAACTGCAACGAATATGCGATGAAATATTATGGCTGTATCTTGGAATACAGAATGATATATTTATATAATAATGAACCAATCGTAATGGATGAAGCCAAATTCAACCGGATTACTGCGATGAGATCGGATGGCACTGAAAAAACAAATAATTATATGACCAATACCAGAACCTATATTCTTAATTGGAATGATAAGAAATTTGTATCAAAGAGCGCTACAATCAGTGAAAATGGAATTTCGATGACAGATAATTTCTATCTGGATAAGGCTGAGATAGAGAGAATGATGAAAAAAACTAAATAATGATGAAAATGAAATGATTTGGTTATCTTGAAATTTTTAAGGAAGACCATAATCTCTCTCTTTTTCGGTTTTTGAATTGTCTAGTTAAACCGTCGAAATGTCCTGTTCCACATGTTTTTGAGTGTTTCGCCTGTTTTTGTATTTTATGTTTGCACCATAATCATACAAAAATAAACAACAATGAAAACAATCAGAACAATCTCAGCCGTTAGCTTATTATGCTTAACTCTTTTTACAGTAGTGACAATGTCCTGCTCTGAAGAAAATGAGCCTCCCACGATGCAGGAGATACAAAACAGGAACCACCAAACTGCCAAAACCCAATTCATAACTGTTAAAGGAAATGCCATAGCATACCGTGTTTTAGGAAAAGAAGATGGAATTCCATTGGTATTGCTGCCAGGATTAGGTGGCTCAATGGATGACTGGGATCCGGCAGTAACAGATGGATTGGCTAAAAAATACAAAGTCATTATCTTCGATAATATAGGAGTAGCTTCTTCAAAGGGAACTACCCCAAACACTGTTCAGGCAATGGCAGATGATGCAGTCGATTTTATCAAAGCACTGAATTTGAGTAAAGTTAATATCATGGGATTTTCCATGGGAGGTTTTATTGCCCAAAGAATTGTGCTAACGAATCCAGCATTGATTAATAAAGTAATATTAACAGGAACGGGGCCACAGGGAGCAATAGGATTATCGAATCTACCTAATATTATTGCAGGAACTACAGGATTAAGTCCTGAGGCCTCCTTTCTGAAATTCGGCTTTACAGAATCTGCCCAAAGTGTTGCGGAGGGAAAAGCTTCTTATGCAAGAGTTCAGCTCCGTACAACAGATAGAGACCTTCCGTTAAGTGATGTTGCTTCCAATTCGCAATTTACAGCGGTATTGAGCTGGGCTCAACCTAATGCTGATGCGCTTACCGAAATACACAAGATCAAAAATCCGGTACTGATTGTGCATGGTGAGAATGATCTTCCTGTATCTGTTCAGAATGCTAAAAATATGGCTCAGAATCTAGACCATGCGGAACTGGTAATTTTTCCGGATTCAGGACATGCTTCTTTTTATCAGTATCATAATGCTTTTGTAGAGAAAGCCATTGAGTTTCTAGGAAAATAAAATTTAAATAAAATGCATAAAAAACCGCTGAATACTACAGCGGTTTCTATTTTTTACTGATGAAAGAGTTTAATTGAATTTGTTTACAGCTTCCACACTCACGGGAGTAAAAAAGTTAATCATATTTCCATCCGGATCACAGAACAGCAATGATCTGTTTCCCCAAGGCATTGTTGTAGGTTCCTGGATGATATTGGAAGCAATACTTTTAATTCTTTCATATTCTTCATCTACATTTTTAACCAAAAACTCAATGATTGTAGATTTTGTTCCTGCGAAATCTGTAAGACCTTCCGAAAACATCTGCATCGTTCGGGTGCTTCCAATAGCGATGGTGATAGAATCTGTAGAGAGCTCTGCAAAGTCTTCAGTGTACCATCTTGCGGTTATCCCTATAGTCTGTTCATAAAATTCTACGGCTGTCTTGATATCTTTGCTGATAATTCTTAATGAGGTAAGTTTCATGTTGTTTTATATTTATACAATTACATGACAAAAGTAGGGTAGTATTATGACAATAGCTTGTCAGTAGGAAAAAGAAGCTTTTGATTTCAATTGTTTTATTAATAAAAGTTGGCAATATGAATCAACCGCTTAAAGTCGGTGATTTGTATTTTCCGTCCTTCAGATCTGATCAGCTTTTCCTGCTTAAAATCATTGATGATGCGGGCTAAAGTTTCTCTGGCTGTTCCTACCATATTGGCAAGATCCACACGGGAAAGAGAAATAAATACTTCGTTATCAGGTGCATCATTTGATTTATATTTATCATGAAGAATCAGTAAACTGAGAGCTGCTCTTTCCCGGACTGTACGATGGGATAAAACGGCAATAAGGTTGGCCATTACACTGAATTCATGACTCAGAGATTTCAGCAATAACCTTGAAAGTACCGATGACTGGCTTAGGATATCCAGAAAACTGTCTTTTGAAATAAATGAGATGACAGAATTTTCAAGTGTTGAGGTGGTATCTCCATAAGATTCATTACTCAGAATGGCAGAATACCCAAAAAATTCACCGGAACTGTAAATGTAAATAATCTGCTCTCTTCCGTCATTATCAACCTTGTATTTCTTTATTCTGCCTTCATTAAGATAGTAAACGCCATTAGGTTTTGTTCCGTCTGTAAAGATGGGCTCATTTTTACGATAGTTCTTTGTTTTCATAGCTCCTGTAAGCAGATTCTTATCATATTCAGGCAGTTCATCAAAAAGATACTGATTATTAAAAATAAATTTTGAGATCATAATTTTTCTATACAGGCTATTGAATTTACGTTCAGTTTTTAACTTAAATCACATTTTAAGCGGATCTATATCACAAGCTTTTTTTTCTGAACGAATTACTTTTACAAAAATAATAAAATTGGTGCTGAAATAAGAAACAATAGATTTCTGAGGGCTTTGTGAAAGCTGTTTTCATTTCATAAGAAGATCATTGTTTATTATGAAACATCAGGAATTTACGTTGAAAAAATGATATAGTAAATTAAAGAACACTGGGTAAATATTTAAGCGGACATGTTTTTCACGGCTTTATGCTGACATTTCTAATTTATTTTTTTTACTTATTTATTTTATCCAGCTGTTCTTTTTAAGTCCTAAAAATAGAGCTCTTATAGAAAATTAAAATGTTCAGACACAGAGGGAAAAACAGAACCTACTTTCACAATCTTAAGCTTGCATCAGCACTTTCGTTTGTTGCAGGAATAGTGAATATTGTAGGGGTATTGTCTGTTAGAGTTCTTACAACCAATATAACGGGGCATTTTGCTTTCTTTTCTGAAGAGATTCTTCTCGATCATTACAGTGAAGCTTTTACTTATTTTATTTTTATTATATGTTTTCTGGGAGGAGCATTCTGTTCAAGTTTTATGGTTGAATTTTCATCAGGACATAAAATGTTCCGGCCACATCTTATTCCTTTGGTTACCGAAATTCTGATATTAAGTTTTGTGGGAATAGCAGATAATAAGATATTGAAAATCTCAATATCTCCTTATACGATTGCCGGACTTTTGCTTTTTGCAATGGGGGTTCAAAATTCATTGGTAACAAGAGTATCACAATCTGTGGTGAGAACTACTCATCTTACAGGATTATTTACTGATTTAGGAATAGAGCTTTCAAAACTTTTCTTTAAGGAAAGGGAAAATGAAAAGAGACAGCTTAAAAAGAATATTGCCTTGAAACTGGTGATTATTACCTGTTTTTTTTCAGGATGTATTCTGGGGGGCTTTGGCTATAGCATAATTCGTTTAAAAGTACTGATTGCGACTGCAGGAATACTTTTTTGTGTGATCAGGTATGATAAGCTTCTGTACAGGTATTATGCTTTTAAAAGAAAATTAAGATAAGACAGAGAATAAAAAAGGATATTCCGTTAGTTGGAATATCCTTTTTTAAATTTATGGAGTAACAGGCTGGATCACAAAATTTTGCGTATCTGTTGTATGGGCTGAAAAATAGCCTAAAGCTCCGTTGCTGATATTACTTGGCGGATTGGCTGGAGTAGCGCTTCCTCCATTACCTCCTGAAATCTGAAGCAAAGAACTGTAATACGTGAATATATTATTATCAATACACTGCATTTCTACATGAATTTTATCTCCTACTACCACTTCATGATCCCTGCCTTTATTATCATCATTAGGAAGAATAAGTGGCTGTTGATTGGCTAATCCGTTATTCACATTGTCCGAAAATGTATTCATATATTTTTTAGTAAGATCATTGATTGTAAAACTAAAAAGATAACGGTTACCCAACGGCATTGGATCTGTGAAAAGAGGTAAAAGGGTATACGTATTTTTATCTCCAAACTTGAAAGAGCTCTGTTCTAATCCCTCAAAATTAACCACAGCGGGCATCTTGCTCTGGGCAGTATATTGTTTTCCTTCAGATTGTACTTTTAAGGTATAGATTCTCCCAGGTTCTCCTGTAAATGCAATAGTCTGATACATTCCGTTTCCTGTATATTGAAGCGTTTCCGTTTGTCCCGTATCATCACTTAAAATAACCTGGGCACCGGTTACAGCCGGATATTGGTTGGGTTCTGAAAAACTGACCGATTTGGTGATTTTTACAGTATAAGGCCCCGGTTTGTTTGTTACGTTTCCTTCGATAACAATGTTTCCGCTTTGATCATTCAGATCCAACTCGATCTCTTTTTCACAAGAAGTTAATGCAAAGAGAGATAATATGATATAAAAAGTATTTTTCATGATTTAGAATTTGAAATTATAAGTGATGTTAGGTACCCAGCGGAACAAAGAAGTCTGCATGGCACGCGTTGTTCCGGGACGGTCAGGATTGTCTTCAAAATTAATGGTATAAGCATTTTCTCTACCATAAAGGTTATAAATACCAAATGTCCAGGAACCTCGGAATCGCTTATTGGAACTCGGTTCGTAAGTTGCACTCAGATCCATTCTGTGATAGGCTGGCATTCTGTCTGCATTTCTGTTGCTGTATTGGAATATGGTTTGGCCGTTCAGCTCATATTTTCCGGTAGGGAAGGTAACTGCATTTCCTGTACTGTACACGAATAATCCTGAAAAACTCCATTTTGGGTTAAGCTGGTAAGTGGCAACAATAGAAAGATCATGGGTTTTGTCCATTCTGGCATTATACCATTCATTATTATTAATTCCATTGATCTTTCTTTCTGTCTTAGAAAGAGTATAAGAAATCCAACCTGTCAGTTTTCCGCTTTTCTTTTTAGCAATTAGTTCCAGACCGTAGGCTCTTCCTTTTCCGAATAGCAACTCACTTTCTACATCAGCTCCTGTATCAAAACCAATCTGAGCCCCGTTTTTGAAGTCGATTTGGTTTTTCATGTCTTTATAATAAATCTCAGCATTCAATTCATAATTATTATTGTTGAAATTTCTGCTGTACCCCAGACTGATCTGATCTGCAATTTCCGGTTTTACCGTATAGCTGCTTCCTATCCATTGGTCTGTAGGATTTCCACTGTTGCTGTTGCTTAAAAGGTGAAGATTCTGAGTGTTTCTGGAATAACCTCCTTTTACACTGCTGACTTCGTTGATACGGTAGTTGGCACTAATACGGGGTTCAATATTCACATAGGTTTTCCCGAATTTTCCTTTCTCTAAGAATTTACTATCGGTGAGCACACCATTTTCATAGGTGTTAAATGTGTCGCCTCCCAGTACGCTGAACATGGAAAGTCTTGCTCCATAATTAATTGTTAGCTTTTCTGTAGCTTTATAATCATCATTGATATAAACCGCATTTTCCCATGAATATCTCGGATTTCTTGCAAAGCTGCTCACCGTAGTACCAGAAGCACTGCTCGGGGTAAGAGTGTGATAAATAGACTGCAGACCAAAACGTACAGAGTGCTTGTTTCCTGCAAACCATGTAAAGTCCTGTTTAAGATTCCAGTCACGTATTTTTGAATTCAAATCAAATACAGTGTCATCATTTTTCAGACTGATTTTATAGTCATAATTACTGTAAATGAAAGATGTATTGGAGAATAACTTACTGCTGATAATACTGTTCCATCTCAATGTTGCTGTAGTATTTCCCCAGTCTGTATTGAAAGTATCTCCCAATCCAAGAACATCTCTTCCGAAATATCCGGAAAGGTAAATACGGTTGTTTTCATTGATCTGATAATTGGCTTTTAGATTCAGATCATAAAAATATAATTTGTTGTCTTTGTAATCTTTATTGGTTTTAAGGAACAAATCGGCATAAGTTCTTCTTCCTGAAACAATGAATGAGGATTTCTCCTTCTGAATAGGTCCTTCCACACTTAGTCTGCTGCTGATAAGACCGATTCCTCCGTTGATGTTATAGTCTTTGTTGTTTCCGTCCTTCATTTTAACATCCAGGACAGAAGAAAGACGTCCTCCATATTGTGCAGGGCTGTTTCCTTTAATAATACTGGCATCTTTCAGGGCATCACTGTTGAATGTACTGAAAAAACCAAGTAGGTGAGACGCGTTATAAACCGGAGCTTCATCCAGTAATATCAGGTTTTGGTCGGTAGCACCACCTCTTACACTGAATCCACTGCTTCCTTCACCATTGCTTTTGATACCTGGTAACAGCTGTATGGTTTTCATAACATCCTTTTCTCCGAAAAGAACAGGCAGTTTTTCTATGTTTTTAATGCTTAATGTTTCCGCTCCCATCTGAGCTGAGGTCAGGTTTTTGTCCTTTTTAATACCGGTTATCACTACCTCATCAATAGCTTTTGCTGTGGTTTCTGCAGGGAAAAGAGGAAGATCAAGTTTAATATTTTGATCTACTTTAATTTGCTGTTCAAAGTCCTGATATCCCGGATTGGAAATAATGATGGTATAATTGCCTTCGGGTAATGAAAGAGAATAAAACCCATATTCATTGGCTACAACGTTGATGGAGGGATCTTCACTTACTTTTACTGATACTCCGATCAATAGTTCTCCGTTTTTTTTGTCTTTCACGGTTCCGCTCACAGAATAGGTTTGTTGAGCCATTGCCAGGGTGCTGAAGCAGAGCGCAGCGGTGGCAGCGGTAATTTTTAAAAAGGATGTTTGCATTAGTTTATTTTAAAGTAGTAGATCTCTTTTATATGAATTAATATTTAATTGATGTACGATTAGTTAGATGAATAGGGGATTTGTTACACGTAACAATTTAATTATGAAATAAATCCATTAAAAAACAGGTTTTCGGGAATTTTAAAAGCAAGGATAAAATAAGACTGTTACATAAAAAATAATATTATGCATTGTATATTGATTTATTATTGTTTTTCAATTGATTTTGTTAAAGAACAAATTATTAACGATTATTAGTCAAATTTTATTATTATCAGGAAAAAATAAATAAGTGAGGATTCCACAAGCTATAGCTTTTATCTGTTTCTGATTTTACTGGGCAGTATATTGAACTTACGTTTGAAGGCCGAAGAAAAATGTCTCGGATTTTTATAACCAATGCTGTCTGAAATTTCACTGATGTTCAGATCACTGTTGAGAAGCATTTTTTTTGCCTGTTCCATTTTGATGTCGTTCCAGAATCCAAAAACGGTTGTTCCGAAAAGTTCCTTAAAGCTTTTCTTTAAAGTAAATTCATTTGTTCCCACAAGATGGGCAAGCTCAGTCAGAGAACTTTCTGACTTTAAATTATTCAGAATATATTCCCTTACAGCGTACATTTTTTCTATATCTTTTTTCTGAAGAGAAGAGGGTAAGAAGTCGTTATCAAAAAACTGTTCAAGCTGTAACAAAAGAAGCTCACTTACTTTAGCTTCAAGATAGATTCGTTTGAAAGTTCCTTTTCTGTTGCAATGTACAATATCATTCAGGATCTCATACATTACCGGTGTGATACGGTTATGCTCTGGCTTGATGAGTGATGAATTTTGTTTGTTGATCGAATTTCTAAACATTTCAAACAGTCCCGAATCCTCCGGTAGAAATTTTATAAAAAATTCCGGCGCCAGGTTAATTTCAAACAGATACATTTCCGGGCCTTCAAATTCCATCCTGCCTTCCATGTGATGGGCATAGATAATATTATGCTGACAGCTGTCAAATTCTACGGTTTTCTGAAAGTTTCCTGAAATGGCCTTACTTTTTCCTTTCAGGCTAAAATGCATTTCTACCGAATCAAAATCACTTTCAAGATAAAGCTGAAGCCGATTGGTCAATGATATATTTCCGAAACTGATATGAACATTAGCAAAACTTATTTCATGATAAAAACCATTTCCATAGGGAGGAGAGAGTTTGGTGATGCATTCCTGAATATTCCCGTCAGGTAAGAAATAAGGGACAGAATCATTCTTCTCCATCAGTATATTTCCCAAGTTTTCATCATACAGCCGTAATGTCATAGTGTTCCTTTTTTAGAATTTCCTTTTGACGGACTTTTTATTCCGTTTTACGTACCCTTTCTGTTAAATGTTTACAATAGTTTTGCACAAAGATAATTATTATTTAGAATTATTCTTAATAATAAGATAGGCTTTCTGTATTATTTAATTGTGAAAGTGTAGAGTAGAATTATGTAAAATTTATTGAAATTAATTATTTAAAAAATTATGAAATATTCAGGTAAAATAAACTGGTCTTTTGCTGCTGCAATAGCAGTATCAATATGTTGGATCATTGGTGATATTTATGTTGCAGGATTTGATCCGAATCCTGCAGATTATCCGTTGTTTTCAAAGACGTATGCTGATCAGGCAAATATTGAATTTGCCACTTTGATGTTGGAAGGTTCGGCTTCCAGATTGATGTTTGGTGCTTTGATTGGCGCTCTTACAGGCCCTTTACTGCTTCCTGCCTCATGGCTTGTCTATCGGTTTTTTAGAGATGGTCAAAAATGGTATGCTGTTTTTGTTTATTGGGTGTTAATGGCTGGAGCGGTTTTATCTCCTTTGGGTCATGCCGGATTTTTTTACGTTGGGGAAATTTATAAAGCAGTTTATCATACGGATCCGGTTTCTCATCCTTATCTCTTAGAAACGGGAAGAGGTTTTATGAAAATGTTGAATATAGCCTGGGGATCCGCTATTGGTGTACTGGCTATTGGATGGATTTCCTTTGCGGTCTGCATCCTTTTAAATAAGACCATGCTGCCGAGATGGATGGCTTTGCTAACACCTTTTGTACTGACTTTGTTTATTATTCCAATAAAAAGTCTTTTGTCGCTTCCTTATTCCGGATGGGTTGGAGGAGCGATATTCAATATTGCATACTTGATATTTTTCAGCTCATTATTATTCATTTTCAGAAAAAAACTATTGAATGCGATATAGCTATTGAAAAAAATATTACCATGATAATAACTTGAAATAAATGAAGAGGAAGTCTTTAAATCTTAGAATTTAAAGGCTTTTTTGCTTTAAAAAATTGCTTATCTGGAATATTGATCGGAATATTAATCTTATATTGGCTAAGAATTAAGTGGAAGAATATGGAAAATCTGAAAACATGGCTAAAGAAAAATGGTTTTACCACAATATTGACCGTCTTATTCATTATCATATTGGTAAATAAAGATGCAAAGGCATGGCTGATGAGACAGGTTGCTTCCACGGGAATTCTCAATTCAAGCATATCTGAGCCAAAAGAATTACGAAATGCTTCAGCAAAAGTTACCTATGCCGGATTTATCCTGAAAAGTGAAGACGGAACCCTTATTGATTCCTCTGCTTTGCAAAATAAAGTTGTCTTTATTAACTTCTGGGCATCATGGTGTCCTCCATGCAGAGCAGAATTTCCGTCTGTCCAAAAACTGTATGATCACTACAAAAGCAACCCGAATATGGTATTTCTTACCGTTAACCTTGATGATAATACTGCTCTTGGAAAAGCTTATTTAAAAGAAAAAGGCTTTACAGTTCCTTTCCTCGTTCCTGCCGGTAATATTCCTGGTACGCTTTACAATGGTTCATTACCTACAACAGTAGTATTGGATAAAAAAGGTGAAATTCGGCTGCATCATAAAGGGCTGGCAGATTACAGTAAAAGCTCATTTTGCACACAGATTGATGAACTGCTGAAACAAAAGCCTTAGTTTTTAAATAGTATTTTAGATCATGAGAAATTAATATGCTGAATCAGCTGCGAATACATATCGAGAAAATAATTCCGCTTAACGATGATGAATTTGAACTCATATCATCCTTCTTTACCTATAAAAAATATAAAAAACATCAGTTTTTAATTCAGGAAGGAGAGGCGGTGACTTATCATTATTTTGTATTGAAAGGTCTTCTGAAACTGGTTTATACAGATGAGACAGGAAAAGAACATATCATCGGTTTTGCTATGGAAGATTGGTGGGAGACTGATTTTCCTGCTTATTATCAACAAACTGCTGCAACCATGTCCCTCGAATGTGTGGAAGATACAGAAGTATTATGTCTTCAGCTGAATGATTATAGAAAACTCTGTGCACAACTTCCTAAACTGGAGCATTTCTTCCTTGAAAAAGCTTATATGGGATTTATTACTGCCCAGCAGCGTACTCTTTCAATGATGACAACCGGAATTAAAGAAAGGTATGACCAGCTTTTAAAAAAATATCCGTCTTTGGTTCAGCGGGTTCCGAAATCTCTTTTAGCTGCTTATTTAGGTGTGTCCAGAGAAACTCTGAGCCGATTGCCTCTATAAAATGTGATAATACTCACATCATAATCGTGATCCGGATCACGGGAATTTGTCATACCTGTTCTGCAATTTTGCACTGTAAACATATAGTAAATTCAATACAATGGAAAAAAGAACAGTTAATCCGTGGAAATGGCAGAATGAGAGAAGTTATTCTCAGGCTGTAGAAGTAAAAAATGTTGAAAGCACTTTATATTGCTCAGGACAGGCAGCTATTGATCCTGACGGAACATCCAGTGATAAAGATATGAAATCCCAGCTGGAACAGGCTATTGCCAATCTGGAAGAAATAATCATCTCAGCAGGTTATGAATGTAAAGGTATTGTCAGATTAAATATTTATACAACTTCTGCAGAAGAACTTTGGCCTTATTTCCCTATTCTTCAGGAGTGGATTGCTCAGCATGAAATTCAGCAGGCCTTAACTATGCTGGAAGTAAATGGTTTATTTGAAACATTAAAGGTTGAGCTCGAAGCTACCGTGGTGAAGTAATTCATAAGCAAAAATTAAAAACAGCCCTTCAATCACTTATTGAAGGGCTGTTTCTTTATTGAGTTGACTTATAAACATTCTGTTTTATTTATAATAAAGAGTTTTGTTCTGCTCTGAAGAACCAAATTTTTATATAAATACGGCAGTAGTGAATGTTTTAAATATTTAATAAATAGTAAATTATTTTAAATATAATTTACTATTTCATGTATGTTTGTGTGTATTTTTTAAAAAATAAATTATTATTTTTCATTTAAATTGTTCACTTGTTTGTGAAATTCACTATATTTGATTTAGTGACAGCGATTATATTAATTGAATTTTTAATGAAATAATCACTTTCATATTTCAGAAAAGTATTTAAATATTAACTAAAAAGGAATTTATTATGAAACGTAAACTCGTCTATCTTTTACTTCTTTTGACAAGTAATTTTATTTTTTTGAGTGCACAGGTAGGTATTAATACAACAAATCCACAAGGAGTATTTAATATTGATGGTGCAAAGGATAACCCCACTACTGGAATCCCTTCTGTAGCACAACAAGCCAATGACGTAGCAGTTACCGTTGGTGGAAATATGGGAATAGGAACCACGGTTCCGACGAATAAGCTCCATATCAACGGATCTAATCCATTACGTCTGCAGGGAGTGGGAGCAGGAAACAGTACTACGGATCCTCTGTTGGTGATTGATGCTAATGGAGTTGTAAAGAACATTGGTACATTAAGTTCTTTATCTATTCCTAGTCCGGCGGTTTTCCGATTAGAAACGTCTCAGACTAACTTTTTGCAGGCACAAGGAGCAGGAGGATCGCAGGTGGTACCTATGACCAATATAAAGAATTCTATTCCGGGGATGAGCTATAATGCTGGTACAAGTACAATAACTTTTCCTGCCGGAACTTACCAGATTACATTTGTTTATGAAGCGCAGCACAACGCTACAGGATGTACAATCAGTTCCTATTTTGTAGATTTTCCTTTGGATGCTACAACTTCCAGAATTCATAATACAGCGTCACATTCGGAAGGTGCTCTTTCCAATCATGGAGGGACAATTACTTATGCCACTACACTTCCAGCTAACAGAAACTGGACAATCTCATTAGGAAGAGGCCAGTCTGGTAATTGTTCAGGGGCAGGAATGAATCTTTCCGCAACATCTACCCAGATACTTGTTTTCCGAATTGGAGATTAATCTGTTGAATGTTCCCAAACAAATAGTAATCATCCAAAGAAGATTCTAATAACACAAATACTAAAGCACTGGTTTATACCGGTGCTTTATTGTATTCAGGAAGTAGTTTCTGTAATATTTCAATCTGATTTTTTTTAAGGGGAAGCTTTTCATACATTTATATCAATTAATCAATACTCATTATCAAGATGAATATTCAACTTTTTTCAAAAAATGCCTTAGTAGGAGGAGCTACACAGGGAATCGGAGCCGGAATTGCCATAGAACTGGCAAAATGCGGAGCTAATGTTACTGTTATGGCTCGTAATGAAACAAAACTTAAAGATTTCGTTTCTTCACTGCCTGTCATCCATGCTGATCAGAAACATGAATATCTGGTAGCTGACTTTTCTGATTTTGAAGGCTATAGAAAAATTATTGCAGGATATTTTAATAACCATTCAATAGATATTCTGGTGAACAATACAAATGGTCCAGAGCCAGGTTTGGCCATTGATAAAAATACAGATGATTATCAAAAAGCATTTGATCTTCTTTTTAAAACAGTTTGCGAAACAACACTACTGGCCTTGCCAAATATGATTAAACAGAAAAACGGGCGGATCATTAATGTGTCTTCTTTATCAGTAAAAGAACCGATCGGGAATCTGGCATTGTCCAATTCTATCCGTTCTGCAGTCATTGCGTGGGCAAAAACGCTTTCTAATGAAATTGCACAGCATAATATCACAGTAAATAATGTTTTAACAGGATATTTTGATACGGAAAGAATTCAAAAACTGGTAGCTCATGAGTCTCAGCAAAGTGGTGCTCCGGAAGAAGAAATAAAAAAGGCTAGGGAAAATAAAATTCCGATGAAAAGATTCGGGCAGCCTGAAGAATACGGTCATCTGGTAGCTTTTCTGGCTTCAGAATATTCAAATTATCTTACAGGAACAAGCATTCCTTTGGATGGTGGGTTGAATAATACATACTAAAATTCTACTATTTAAGAAGGCAGTAGGTATTTTTAAACCACAAAAGTTTTATTTTAAATATTTTAGAACGTTTAAAATGATTTGAAAGTCGTTTTATCTGAAATTTTAAACTTTCATGTAATAAACCCTTTTCCCCAATTGTCATATACATATTGGAAAATATTATATGAAAAATTGGTCTTTTAAAAAATGGAACACCGTACTGGGATGGTTCCTTTTCGCTATTGCACTTGTTACTTATCTTTCAACGATAGAACATTCTCTGAGTTTTTGGGACTGTGGAGAATACATCTCCTCCGCAGTGAAACTGGAAGTTACCCATGCTCCGGGCGCCGCTTTGTTTCAGATTATGGGAGCGGTAGCGAGTATTTTTGCATTGGGAAATACAGAGAATTATGCTATTGTGATTAATGCCATGTCAGCATTATTCAGTGCCTTTACCATTCTGTTCCTGTTTTGGACAATTACCCATTTTTTAAGAAGGCTTTTACATAAAGATTTTGAAGAAATTACCAGTTCTCAGAAGGTTTCTATCCTTTTTTCCGGTGTAATCGGAGCTTTATGCTTTACATTTTCAGATACATTTTGGTTTTCAGCAGTAGAAGGAGAGGTATATTCTATGGCTTCTATGTTTATTGCTTTGCTGGTATGGCTTGTCTCCAAATGGGAAAACGAATCCAAAGCAGCTGACAGTGAGAGATGGATTATTCTTATTTTCTTCATCATAGGGCTTTCTGTAGGAGTGCATATGATGTGTATGCTGGCAATTCCGGCTATATGTCTTGTGTATTATGCCCGGAATTATACTTTTTCCTGGAAGAGTTTTATGACGGCTAATTTAGTTACGCTGGGAATTCTTGCATTTGTTTTCAAGATTATTTTCCCTTTGATTATGACGATCTTTGGAAAACTTGAAATTTTTTTCGTGAACGGGTTGGGGCTTCCTTTTCATTCAGGCACCATTGCTGCATTTATTCTTATGTCTGTAATAAGTTATCTGTTGATTAAATATGCCAGAAAAACCAAAAGAAAGGTATATCAGACCATAGTTTTATCTCTTGTGTATATGATCATTGGATTCTCATGCTGGCTGGTAATTCCGATCAGAGCGAACGCCAATCCTCCGATGAACCTTAATGATCCGGATACAGCTATCGGAATGAGAGATTATTATAACAGGGTGCAATACGGGGACTGGCCTACCATTTACGGGCAGAACTACACCGCATTTCTCGATAAAAACGGATTGGAAAAAGATGAAGATGGAAATTATAAAAAAGAGATCACAGGAGATATTTACGAAAAAGATGAAAAAAC
>Ga0157370_10003046_pt1 | contig 19875 bp, 22 predicted proteins | sample C35metaG_FD_113463 | JGI IMG/M metagenome (GOLD analysis project Ga0157370, IMG submission 113463) | Corn rhizosphere microbial communities from Kellogg Biological Station, Michigan, USA - C3-5 metaG | ecosystem: Host-associated > Plants > Roots > Rhizosphere > Soil | place: USA: Michigan...
CGTCAAGGGGCTGTCGACCGGCATCTCCGCCGGCACCTTGTCTTACGGAAAACTTTTGTTTACGTTCACAAAGACCTATGTCAGCTTTTTCATATTCGTCGTTAGACTGCAAATGAATGGGCAAACAGGTGGGGTAACCTGGAATTATTCCTGGAAATATTCAAGCGAATCAGCCATTCAGCTTCATCAATAATGCCTGGATCTTGGCTGGATCATCGGCTTTGAGCATTTTTTTTGTCAGCGGTATGATATCGGGGAGATTACTCCTTAATACTTCGCGTTTCACGGTCAGCAGCTGTGCCGGGTGCATGGAAAACAGGCGTAGGCCAAAACCCAGCAGCAGCCGGGTAAACAATGTATCTCCCGCAATTTCTCCACAGACCGCAACGGATATTCCGGTTCGATTGGCACCGCGAATAATGTGCGCTACCAGCCGCAGCACCGCGGGATGCAATGAGTCATAGAGGTGTGCCACAGAATCATCGGCACGATCTATCGCAAGGGTGTACTGAATTAAATCGTTGGTACCGATGGATAGGAAATCCAGCTTACGCATGAAAATATCGAGACATAGCGCCGCGGCAGGAATCTCTATCATGCCGCCTATTTGTATTTTTTCATCGAAGGGGATCTTTTCGTGGCGCAAACTTTGTTTAGCGTTTTCAATCAAATGCAACGTCTGCGTAATTTCGGAAACACTGGAGAGCATTGGCACCAGGATGCGAATCTGGCCATAACGCGACGCGCGCAGAATCGCGCGCAGCTGTGTATTGAACATCTGCGGCTCGGCTAGGCATAGCCGGATAGCGCGTAACCCCAGCGCCGGATTGGCTGCTACCCGTTTGGCGCTGTCAAGGTTCTTGTCGGCACCCAGATCGAATGTCCGTATCGTCACCGGCAGACCCCGCATTTTACGCGCCACGGTACGATAAGCTTCGAATTGTTCGTCCTCGTCCGGCAGACTGTTACGATTGAGAAACAGGAATTCGCTGCGAAACAGGCCAATGCCGGTGGCACCGCTCTCTTTCACCTGTTCTATATCCTGCGGTAGTTCGATATTGGCATGCAATTCTACCGCCGTGCCATCGAGCGTTGCGGCAACGGTCGTTCTGATGCGCTTCAGCTTCTGCTTTTCCAGCTCGAATTGACTCTGGCGCAACCGGTATTCCGACAGCACATGCTTGTCAGGATCAACAATTACTACACCCTGGTTGCCATCCACAATCAGCATATCATTATCGCTGATCAGCCTGCGAGCATAATGCAGCGCCACTATGGACGGAATGTTGAGACTACGGGCGACAATAGCCGTATGTGAAGTCAAGCCGCCCAAATCAGTGAGGAAGGCGATAAAACGGTCCTGCTTATATTGAATCACATCGGCGGGACTTAAATCATGTGCAACCAGAATACTGTCGCCATCACGCTTTAGCGAGGCAGGAACATAGCCTGGATGTCCCAGCAAGACTTTCAGCACTCGCTCCACAACCTGGATTACATCAGTTTTGCGTTCGCGAAGATACGCATCCTCAATCTCCTCGAACTGCGCCATCAATACGCCCATCTGCTGGGTAACAGCCCATTCGGCATTACACTGGTTCTGGGCAATATAAGTTTTTGCTGCGGTTGAGAGTGTGGGATCATCCAGGATCATGCGATGCAAATCGAGAAACGCCCCGTACTCGGCGGCGGCGGGACCGCTGACAACCGAATCATGCAGTGCCGCAAGCTCTTCGCGAACCGCCATAAAGGCGGTGTCCAGCCGGGATATTTCATTGCTAACTTGATCCTTTGGCACGATATGATGTGCCACTTCCAGCGCAGCATGGGAAGCAAGATAGGCATGACCTATGGCAATGCCGCCGGAAACACCCACTCCGTGCAATGCAAAGCTCATTCGCTTTCTCCGAAACAATCTTCAATCAGGTTTGTCAGCGCCTGCATCGCTTCGGCTTCATCCGCACCAATTGTTTCAATGCCCAGGATGACTCCCTTGCTCGCAGCCAGCATCATAACCCCCATGATGCTTTTCGCATTCACTTTACGATCATTTCGCGACAACCATACTTCGCTTTGAAATTGACTGGCCAACTGGGTAAGCCGTGCGGAAGCACGCGCATGCAGCCCAAGTTTGTTCAGGATTTCCACCTCTCTATACAACATTGTGCGATCCTGGATAAATGCGCATGACGCCTTCTCTACCACCGGTGAATGCTTTTTCCCCCGCTATTGAAAGGGGTTCGTTACGATAAGTTAGTGCCCGCACCAGCATCGGCAGATTGACGCCGGCGAGGCACTCCACCTTGCCGGGATTGACCAGTCGACTGGCGATATTGCATGGGGTTGCGCCGCAAATGTCGCTAAATACCAACACACCGTTACCGCAATCGAGTTTATTCACTAATTCCAGCGCTCTGGACATAACGGCATCGGGATCATCCCGGATAGAAACGCTCAGGTGCGTCAAGTACGGGGATTTTTGCCCCATGACATGATCGGCACAGTGGATCAGGCTGTCGCCCAAATTACCATGTGAGATAATTAGAATTCCAATCATTGTCTTTAACCTGTCTATTCGATATCCAGACGGCGAGAAGGAACATTTTAGCATTGTCGGCATTGTAGGGCGGACCCCATATATGAACGACGCGTGCTTAGCCCGGGTGTTAACGCGCTTCCTGAAGTATCAGGTCACCAAGTATATAAGCCTGTTACGGGCGGATACGATTCTCGTCAGGCAGCGCGTCTCGCGCATAAGCCGTCAATCACGATGGGGATCGGGATCAGCGTAGTTCGCCCAACGTATAGAGCTCCGGAGTAAAAGCAGTTCTGTATTTTTGCGGGAGCTCATCCATCGCCTTGCTGGCCTCGTCACGCGTGGAATAAATTCCGTACGTAACCCTGAAGTGCGCCTGACCTTCGTTATTCACCGAATGCATGAACAAGTCAGATAAATCGACCAGATTCTGGGCGCGAACCAAAAAACGCTCCATACGGTCAGGCTGGATATTATCGGTGACAAACAATTGAATGCTGTAGTAATTTTTATCTGTCTGAGCCATCATCCGTTTGGTCGCTTCAACTCTCTGCCCCAATAATTTCTCACCCCCCAACTTGACCCCGCCAATATCCAGCTTGGCCGAACCGTGTTGTTCGGTAATAGCCGCCGAATTTTCTTGCACGGAAACATTCACTCCTATCCCCTGCCCGGAGGGTGAAGCCAGTTGGGGCGGCGGGGACGGAAGCAACGTCCGTGAAGGCAGTGCACGGGTTCCAGATACCGGAGCCGAAGCGGGATTGCTGGGGGCCACCATTGCAACCGCCGGGGGATAGATTGGGGCCGACACCACGGCCGATGCGGCCATTTCAAAGGGTTCCGAGGCAACGGGAGGTGCAATATCCGTTTGCGTAAAGCGCTGGACTTGCCAACTCAGCACGCCCAACGCCAAAACAGCAAGAATCGCGGCCAAGCCCGCCAGGCGGCGATTCGGCAAGTCCGGCCCATTCCGCCAGATGGAGCGTTGTTTAATTCCAGCGTCTTTAATTGCAACCTTGACAAGGGGCGCGTCAATGTCACGCGTTTCCGCAGTGAACGCCTCCATCAGGGACTTATCAGCAAGCATGTTTATGCATTGGAGCAACCCGCCAGAAGCCACTGTAATCAATCTCACTGCTTGAGATGAAAAAATGTCTGGGCCGCGATAACCTGCCGCATGCATACGGAACCTCAGATAGTCCTCCACCGCTTGAGCGCTGAATGGCCGCATCAAAAAATGGTGAGCGACTCGATCCTTGAATTGTCGCATGGACGGCAAAGCCAAGGTATTTTCCAGTTCGCTCTGACCAAACAGGACGATTTGCAGCAGCTTGCGACGGGCGGATTCGACATCGTATAGCAAACCTAATGATTCCAGAGTCTCCCTCGAAAGGGTATGAGCTTCATCTACCAACAATACCACTTGCCCGCCAGAGGCAAATTTCTCAATCAGCGCGTTTTTCAGATCGCATACCGTGGCGGGAACAGGCACAGCGGAAGTTTGGTCTGAAGCCACCTCAAACTTCAGTTCCTCGGCGAGCGAATGAAGAAGCTCTTCCCGCGACAGATCCCGCTTTGCGAAATAAATGGTTTGTATGTTGGGGGGCAATCGCTTCATCAATAGTCGGCATAGCGTACTTTTCCCGCTGCCGTCTTCCCCGATAACCTTGACGATGCCTTCGACACCTTCGCCATGCGTCAGCACATAAATGAGTGCATCCAGTGTTGCGCCTCTGCTGGCACCGTCGTAAAAAAAATTGGTGACGGAAACGCGGGCAAACGGCTGTTCAGAAAACCCAAAATGGCTAAGATACATTATTGCCTCACACGTTCAGCAATCCGCGGCGCATTCACAGTCTTGCATAAATACCGGGCGGTCGGCGAGTAAATCCTGCTTAAAGTCTTTTTCCCGTTGCTGCCACTGAACCTCTTCATTATTCAACTGCGGCACGGCCTGCACCTTTTCTCCGAACATAAAAACCTCCGAATTCGAATTCCACCGGACTGACGTAAGACATCACTATAAATATAAATTCGCCGATTACCTAATTCCTGCATGCTATTTGCCTTGTCTTGATCCCGGTTGCTGGAGTATAGTTCGCGTTTCTGCCATTTATTAATGTCCAAGCGGAAGAGCGCGCCGATTTCATCGTCGCCGCCGAAGGCGCAACCCCCCGGAATCGCTCAGGCGGAGATCAGATTGATCTGATCTTTGAGAACCGCTTGCGACAGGCAATCTGGAGAGCGCCGACGTTGAGTTCGGCCACCGAAGGGGCAAGCGGAAGGAGATTCTGCGATCTCTCAGGTAAAAAGGACAGAGGGGTGAAGTCATGCGAGTGACTTCGCCTTTTTTATTTTTGGACACCATTTTGTGAAAACAACTTCTCTTAATCAAGCTCACCACGACATGAAGGCCAAGATGGTCGATTTCGGCGGGTGGGAGATGCCCCTGCATTATGGTTCGCAGCTCGACGAGCATCATAAGGTGCGGAGTGACGCGGGCATGTTCGATGTGTCTCATATGTTGGCGGTGGATATCAAGGGCGAAGCTGCACGTTTTTTTTTGCGGCGGGTACTCGCTAATAACGTAGACAAGCTGACGCAAGCCGGTAAGGCCCTTTACAGTTGCATGCTTAACCCTCGGGGGGGCGTAATAGACGATCTCATCGTTTATTTTCTGACCGAATCCCATTTCCGCATGGTTGTAAATGCCGGTACCGCTGACAAGGATATCGCATGGATGCTGGGTCAGCGTGATGAGATCGCGCCTGAGCTGGAAATCATTCCCCGACGGGATTTGGCCATGATCGCCGTGCAGGGACCGAATGCCCGCACTAAAGTTTGGCAAGTTATTGCCGGGGCTCAGGCGGCGACCGAGAACCTGAAACTGTTCCAGGCCATAACATACGATAAATATTTTATCGCTCGTACCGGCTACACTGGCGAAGACGGCTTTGAAATTATATTGCCCTCAAATGATGCCGCGGATTTCTGGCATGCGCTTCATGCCGCAGGCGTAGCGCCTGCAGGACTCGGTGCACGAGACACCTTGCGGCTCGAGGCTGGAATGAATCTTTACGGCCAGGACATGGATGAAACTACCAGTCCATTGGAAGCCGGCTTGGCCTGGACGGTTGATCTAAAAAGTGATCGCGACTTTATTGGTAAGCAGGCGCTGCTGGAAGCGCCTGTGACAAAGCAGTTGATTGGCCTGATTTTACTGGAGCGTGGCGTATTACGCAGCCACCAGAAAGTTACTATGCAATACGACAACGGCGAGGGTGAAGGTGAAATTACCAGTGGCGGATTTTCTCCGACACTTAATCAGTCTATCGCGCTTGCACGCCTCCCATTAAAAATAACCGCTGGAGATGAAGTGCACGTATTGGTGCGGGATAAGATGCTACGAGCAAAAGTAGTGAAATATCCATTCGTGCGAAACGGCAAAAGTTTGATTTCATTTTGACAGCAGAGCATCATTTAATTCTGGAGTAAAAACATGAGTATCCCAGGCAATCTAAGATATACCAAGTCCCATGAATGGGTAAGGCTTGAAGATGACGGCACAGCGACGGTCGGTATTACTCAGCATGCTCAGGAGCTGCTGGGCGACATGGTGTTCGTGCAAACCCCGGATGTGGGGCGCAAACTCAATCAGAGCGAAGAATGCGCCGTCGTGGAATCGGTCAAGGCGGCAGCTGACGTGTATGCTCCTATCGCGGGAGAGGTAACGGCGATCAACACAGATCTTGAATCATCGCCTCAAAAAATCAATGAGGATGCCTACGCAGCATGGCTTTTCAAACTGAAGCCAGTAAACGCAGCCGATCTAAACAATCTGCTTGATGCCGCAGGCTATCAGAAAATCCTCGAAAGCGAAGAAGATTAATGAGCAAACAAAATTGAAGTATGGATATTTTCCGGCTTCACGTTTCACTGCTCGCGTTTTCCACCTCATGCCAATGATTCCCGGAACAGACCATGCCGTTCATTCCCCATACTGAAGAAGACATACAGGCGATGCTTGCAAGCATCGGTGCAGACACTATCGATAATCTGTTCGATGAAATTCCTCCCGCTCTAAAAAGTGGCAGCCTGAAACGAGTACCTCCCGGCTTGAGTGAAATGGAAATTTCACGGCTGATGCTGGAACGGGCCGAGGTAGATGGCCGCTATCTCAATTTCATTGGCGCTGGTGCATATGAGCACCATATTCCGGCCGCCGTATGGCAGATTACCACCCGAGGCGAGTTCTATTCCTCATATACTCCATATCAGGCGGAGGCAAGCCAGGGCACGCTGCAACTGCTCTACGAATACCAGACCGTAATGGCATCACTGACTGGGATGGATGTGTCCAATGCGAGTATGTATGACGGGGCTTCCGCGCTGGCTGAAGCGGCATTGATGGCAGTGCGCTCGCATAAATCCTCACGCCATATTTTGATGCCGACTAGTATCCATCCTGTCTATCGTAGCGTGGTGCGTGCGATCGTCAGGAATCAGGGTATTGACGTGGTCGAGATACCTTATTGCAAAGAGTCTGGCCAAACCTTGCTCGAAACCCTGGAGGAGTTCTGCAAGGAAGAATTTGCGGCACTGGTCATTCCACAGCCCAATTTCTTCGGCATACTCGAACAGGTGGATGCCCTCACGGATTGGGCGCACAGCAGGAATGGATTGGCTATCGGCGTGGTCAATCCCATGGCGATGGCAATGCTCACCCCACCCGGTGAATGGGGCAGCAAGGGGGCGGATATAGCGGTAGGTGAAGGCCAGCCATTGGGGATTCCGCTCTCAAGCGGCGGACCCTATTTCGGTTTCATGGCCTGCAAGCAGGCGCTGGTGCGTCAAATGCCGGGACGCATTATTGGTCGCACTACGGATCAGAACGGGGAGCCTGGTTTTGTCCTCACGCTGCAAGCCCGAGAACAGCATATTCGACGTTCCAAAGCCACCTCAAACATTTGTACGAATCAGGGACTAATGGTCACCGCTGCCACCATTTACATGGCGCTAACGGGACCGGAAGGCTTGCGGCGGATCGCCGCTCAATCCCATGCAAACACTCTGTCATTGCTGGAGAAACTGGAGGCTTTGAAAGGAGTAAAAAGAATTTTCAACGGATCATTGTTTCACGAGGCGATCGTTTCGCTGCCCGTCCCAGCCGCAGGTGTATTGCGCACGCTTGAAGACCGGGGAATACTGGGTGGACTGAATCTTGAAGAATATTATCCCGAGCTTGGCAGCGCAATACTGTTATGCGCCACGGAAACGAAAACATCCGCAGATTTGGAAAAATATGCCAAGAATTTGGACCAAGTGCTTGATAATTTATAATATAATTTCATTTTATTCTCAGCCATCTTCAGTTGCATTTACTCTCAACCCAAGGAGAACAGTATGGTCACTCTTGCAGGCAATCCCATAAAAGTTGAAGGCAATTTTCCAAAAGTAGGCGACAAGGCACCCGCATTCTCACTGGTGAATAAGGATCTAAAGGATGTAACGCTGGCTGATTTTGCCGGAAAGAAAAAAGTACTTAACATCGTTCCTAGCCTGGATACTCCTGTCTGCGCCATGTCTACCCGTAAGTTCAACGAAAAAGCCAGCAACATGGACAATACCGTTGTGCTGATAATCGCCGCTGACTTGCCTTTCGCAATGAGCCGCTTCTGCGACATCGAAGGACTGGACAAAGTGGTAGTGCTGTCCACCATGCGAGGATCCGAGTTCATGAAAAACTATGGCGTCGCCATCACCGATAGTCCGCTGGCCGGCATCACGGCCCGTGCCGTGGTGGTGCTGGATGAAAGCGACAAAGTGATTCATGCTGAATTGGTACCGGAAATAAAGGACGAACCTGATTACGATGCAGCCTTGGCTGCCCTCAAATAGTTCTGGGATCTCTAAACATTCAGGTCCCATACAGGTTCGCAAGTCACTTGCCGCCAATGAATATACAGTCAAGCTGAGTGAGGTAGACCTTGACGCGAATCCACATAGAACCTTGATTCTTGTTAAAGAGATCCTTTAATAAATACTGACCGAAAACCCGGATTCCAATCAATGTTGATATTTGAACACTCCCGCCCAGGGCGGCGCAATTATTCTCAATCTCCAGTAACCGCTACGGAAATAGCAGGCATTCCCCAGAATCTGCTGCGTAAAGTACCTCCCATGCTGCCGGAAGTATCTGAAATGGATGCGGTGCGTCATTACACGCGGCTGTCGCAAAAGAATTTTTCGATAGACACCCAGTTTTATCCGCTTGGGTCCTGCACTATGAAATACAACCCGCGCGCGTGCAATTCCTTGGCCATGCTGCCGCAATTTTTGGCGCGGCATCCCAGGGCGCCGGAAAGTACCGGACAGGGCTTTCTCGCATGCATGTATGAACTCCAGGAGATATTGAAGGATGTAACCGGCATGGCAGGCGTAAGCCTTACGCCAATGGCGGGGGCTCAGGGTGAATTGATCGGCATTGCGATGATACGCGCCTATCATGAGTCGCGCGGCGACTCCGCGCGCACTGAAATCATCGTGCCCGATGCGGCTCATGGCACCAACCCCGCCACGGCAGTAATGTGCGGCTACAAAGTGGTGGAGATAGCCACGGATAAGGAAGGCGACGTGGACATGGACGCGCTGAAAGCGGCGGTTGGGCCGCAGACGGCAGGGTTGATGCTGACCAATCCTTCCACGCTCGGGGTATTTGAAAAGAACGTAGCCGAAATGAGCAGAGTCGTCCACCAGGCGGGTGGCTTGCTCTATTACGACGGAGCAAACCTAAATGCGATACTTGGTAAAGTAAAACCTGGCGACATGGGGTTCGACGTCATTCACATTAATCTGCACAAGACTTTTTCAACGCCTCATGGCGGGGGAGGCCCAGGTTCAGCACCAGTGGGTGTTGCTCCGCGTTTATTACCATTCATGCCAGTACCCATTGTCGCATTTGAGGGAAATGCCTATCGCTGGCTCGGGGAAAAGGAAATGCCGCAATCCATTGGCAGACTTTCAGCGCACATGGGTAATGCAGGCGTACTTCTTCGAGCATATGTCTATGTGCGTTTGCTTGGGGCGGAAGGCATGCATCGAGTAGCCGAGTTCGCCACCCTTAATGCCAATTATTTGATGGCAGAGCTGGGCAAGGCAGGTTTCGAAATCGCTTATCCTACCCGTCGCGCCAGCCACGAATTTATTGTCACGCTGAAAGACCTCAAGGAAAAAACTGGAGTGACGGCAATGAATGTTGCCAAGCGGTTGCTGGATAAAGGGTATCATGCACCCACCACTTATTTTCCATTGCTGGTTCCGGAGTGTTTGTTGATCGAGCCTGCTGAAACCGAATCGAAGGAAACACTTGATGCCTTTGTCGCATCCATGAAGGAAATTCTGGAAGAAGCATTTACCCAGCCGGATATGGTAAAAGGCGCACCTCATAATACGCCCGTGCGCAGATTGGACGACGTCAAGGCCGCGCGAGAGCTAGATTTAACGTGGAAGCCGTCTGATTTAGGTTGAACAAAAGCCAGCAGCATTCTAAGCACACACCTATGCATACACTTATCTGCGGCTCCATCGCCTACGACACCATCATGGTGTTTAATGATCATTTCAAAAATCATATCCTGCCAGAAAATATTCATATTCTGAATGTCTCTTTCCTGGTTCCGGATATGCGGCGTGAATTTGGCGGCTGTGCGGGGAATATCGCTTACAACCTGCAAATGATAGGCGGCAAGCCGCTCATCATGGCCACAGTGGGCGACGACTATCAGCCATATGCCAGTCGCCTGAGCGATCTGGACCTGGTAAAAACGCATATGCGCCCCGTACGTGGCACCTTCACTGCACAAGCGTTTATCACCACAGATCTGGCAGATAATCAGATCACCGCTTTTCATCCGGGTGCAATGAATTTTTCGCATGAAAATCATGTAAGCAGTGCCAAAGATGTGAATCTTGGCATTGTCGCTCCGGACGGGCGGGATGGCATGGTGCAACATGCGCGGGAATTCCATGAAGCAGGCATTCCGTTTATGTTCGATCCAGGGCAGGGACTGCCGATGTTCAATGGCGAAGAACTGCTGGATATTGTCAGTAAAGCCGACTACCTCGCAGTCAACGACTATGAGGGGCAGTTGATACAGGAGCGTACCGGGCGCACGCTGGAAGCGCTGGCGAAACTTGTAAAAGGGTTGGTTGTCACTAAAGGCGCAAAGGGAGCTGTCATTTACTCCGATGGTCAGCAGATCGAAATCCCAAGCGTCAAAGCTGATAAATTGGTAGATCCAACTGGGTGCGGGGATGCCTTCCGTGCGGGACTCCTCTATGGAATCGCTAACGAGATGGATTGGCAAAGCACCGGGCAGCTTGGTGCGCTAATGGGGGCGCTAAAAATCGCTGAGCGTGGGGGACAGAATCATCATTTGAGCCGGGACGCAATCGACCAACGGTATTTCGAGATTTTTGGCAGCCGCATTCTTCTATAAAAGATAGGCGGTGAAACGGCGGCTATTTTATTCGCGCGTTGATATACCTATCAATAGTCGTTTGGAGCGACCATGCGCGGGTAAAGAGCTTGCGTGACGTAAAGCTTGAAGGCGCCCCCAGTTATTTGATGCGATAATAGGTCATGTCAAATGCTAATACCAGCCGGCTGACACAAATCTTTCGTTCCATTCGTTTGTTGCTGCATGTCATTTCCGGCTTGGCCCAATCTGCGGTATATCCGCACCTGAATCAGCCAGCGCAACGACGTATGGCGAAAAACTGGTCAGCAGGGCTCCTTGAAATTCTGTGCATCAGATTGCGCTACCGTGGCGACACGCCTGCACCAGACATGCAGCGGGTAATGCTGGCAGCTAACCATGTTTCCTGGTTGGACGTATATTCTCTTAATGCGGTTTGCCCCGCTCGTTTTGTAGCAAAATCCGAAATTCGTGGCTGGCCCTTACTCGGCTGGCTGAGCCGGAATGCGGGAACATTGTTCATCGAGCGCACAAAGCGTAGCGATACCGCAAGAATAAACCAGGACATCGGCAATGCGTTGAACATCGGAGACCGGGTTGCGATATTCCCGGAAGGAACAACTAGCGACGGTACTACGCTTCGGCATTTTCATGCATCGCTACTTCAACCAGCGGTAACCGTCTCAGCCATGTTGTATCCGATAGCGATACATTATAGTGACGGCGCAGGAGTGGTCGGAAAATCAGCGGCTTACGTCAATATTTCGATGATGGAATCCCTGCGGCGAATATTACGGCAACCGTGGATTGAGGTGGAATTGATCTTCGCCGACCCTATCCACAGCAGCGGGAAGAACCGGCGGGAGCTGGCACGTTATGCCGAACAAGCTATTGCAAGCGCTTTATCTCTGCCGCTGCCGCACAAGGTACTTGGAAAACCTTCCGGTCTTCCAGGCGAATAGCGGTAAGACTGCCCCCCCACAAACAACCTGTATCCAACGCTATCAGATTATCTTTAATTTTTAAACCTAGCGCCGACCAATGGCCACAAATAATAGTAGCGTTCCTGCTCGCGCGATTTGGAACCTCGAACCACGGTAGATAACCGGCTGGAATGCCCGCTGGTACCCCTTTGTAAGAAAAATCCATCTTTCCATCAGGCGTGCATACGCGCATTCGTGTCATTGCATTGATAATCAGCCGCAGGCGCGAGTAGCCTTGAATGCTGTCATCCCACCGATCAGGCTGATTACCGTACATATGGAAGCAGCACTTGTGGAAATCTTTACCGCGCAGGGTATCTTCGACCAGCCGCGCAAGCGAGACGGCCTGCGGCAGGCTCCAGGATGGCAACAACCCAGCATGCACCATGACATGATTACCCTCTGTATGCAGTAGCCGCTGATGCCGTAACCAGAAAAGCAATTCATCCCTGTCCGGCGCATCAAGTATTTCCTGCAGGGTATCGCTCCGGTGCAATTTTACGCAACCTTCAGCAACCATCAGCAAGTGCAGGTCATGATTTCCCAGCACCAATACAGCCGCGTCCTTTAACCCTTTGACAAAACGTAACATGGATAGTGAATTGGGGCCACGGTTAACGATATCGCCCACTAGCCATAATCTGTCTTTTTCACGATTAAAGCGGATGAGATCGAGAAGCTGCCTGAATTGCACATAACAGCCTTGCAAATCACCTATTGCGAAAGTAGCCATATTTTCGGGAAAACAATTTAAATCGCGGAAAACTATGGAATCTATTTTTTATATGTGCGTCCTGTCAAGTCAAAGATAAGGGCGACAGGGATTTCTCCCTATCGCCCTTATCTTTGTCGTGCCTCAATGTCAGCAAAAAATCATTTCATCATTTCGCCTGACTCACCATATAATCGACCACAGCCTTGACATCGGCATCGGACAAACTGGCATTTCCACCTTTGGCAGGCATTGCATTCTTGCCTTTGAGCGCGCTGTTGTAAAGCATGTCCATACCGCTCTTGATGCGCGGATCCCATGTTGATTTTTCGCCAAGTTTGGGTGCGCCTGCTGCGCCGGTTGTATGACATGCAGCGCAACTCGTTGTATAGATGGTCTTTGCTTTATCTCCGCTATCGGCGTCCGGGGCGGGAGCAACTGCTACTCCACTTCCTGCCTGAGCAGTTTCTGCGGATTTTCCGGCATCCTGTGGAGAATCGATCGCGAGCATCAGTGTTCCCACCGGTTTCAGACGCCTTGCCACGGCTTCATCCGAAAAAACAGGGTTATTTTGATCCACCTCAGTATCGCCGGTGACATACTGCGCCAGGAGCATAATAATTACGACGGGAAATATGAAAGCGGCTAGTAGAACCGTAATCAATTGTTTCGGCGTCTTGATGGCCGAGGAATGTCCTTCTTCTTCAATGCCGCTCACGATAACTCCCCCAAGAAAAAAATGGTTATTGTATAGGTTGATGCCTGCGGAAGCAAAAGCGTAAATGCATTTACGTTGGACGGGAGATTCAAAAAAAGCTATTCTAGTGATCCGCCTAAGTTTATTCTTAATTCATTCGCGCCCATAGCTCAGCTGGATAGAGTACCGCCCTCCGAAGGCGGGGGTCACACGTTCGAATCGTGTTGGGCGCGCCACTTGAGTTACCCAGTATCAAACTGGACTGCAACACCTGGGTAACACGGAAATCATTACCCGACCTGCTTTTTCCACCACACCCAGAAACTATATCCTCGGTCCGGCCGGCTATCGCGTTCAGGAGCACTGGAATGCGGCAGCTAGCCGGGACCACCCTTTATGTTCGCAGGATGATCTGGGACAAAAAAATTTTAAAAAGTTTGGAAAACCTGCGCCAATTAGAAGCTTCAGAAACCAATGCAAGGGCGGCATAAAATTTAACTTTCGCGCACTTTGGCAAATATATTGCACCGGGATTGCCGAAAATCCCCCTATGCGTACACCCCGATTCAATGAGAAACAAAGGTCATATCTCGACCCGCGCTCCCAGTTCGAGGACCCGGTTAGCGGGCAGCTTGAAATATTCCGCGGCACTGCTGGCATTGCGAGCCATGGTTGCAAAAAGCCGTTCCCGCCATAATGCCATTCCTGCACCGGGACTCGCAACGACGATATCGCGGCTCAGAAAATAGGATGTTTTCAGCGGTTCGAACACAAGCCCATGGGGTTCGCACATTTCAAGCGCATACGGCAGATTGGGTTGGTCCTTGAAGCCGTATTGGACTGTAATTTGATAACAATTATTCACCAAGGGTTTTACCGATATTCGCTGGCTCGCCGGAACCCGTGGGGTTTCCCTATAAAGGACGGTCAGGATCACCACACGCTCGTGCAAGACCTGGTTATGCGCAAGATTATGCAGTAACGCATGAGGCACGCCATCCGGATCAGCGGTCAGGAAGACCGATGTGCCCGCAACACGCACTGGGGGATGAGCGCTCAATGATTCGAGAAAGGGCTGGAGCGGTATAGCGGCCGACCGCAGATGTTCGAACAAGATCTGGCGTCCTCGATGCCAAGTAACCATTATGGTAAAAATCACCAATCCGATTGCGAGCGGAAACCAACCGCCCTGCGCGAGCTTCAAGGTAGTGGCCGCAAAAAAGGTCGCATCGATCGCGACAAAAATCGCCGTCGCAAAGATGGATAAAAACCAGGGGTACTTCCAAGCATAACGAAGCACGAATAACGTAAGTATGGTTTCAATCACCATTGTGGCGGTCACGGCAAAACCGTAAGCGGATGCGAGACTGGAAGATGAACCAAACCCCAGCACTGCCATAATCACCGCCGCCAGCAGTGTCCAATTCACAAAAGGGATGTATATCTGGCCGATCTTTCGATCAGAAGTGTACTTGATCTGCATGCGTGGCAGAAATCCTAGCTGGATGGCTTGTTTGGTCATTGAAAAAACGCCTGAAATGACGGCTTGCGACGCAATTACGGTAGCAACGGTCGCCAGCCCCACGGCCGGATAAAGCGCCCACTCCGGGAATAGAAGATAAAAAGGATTGGAAATCGCTAAGGGATTAGAGAGAAGGAGCGCTCCCTGCCCAAGATAATTCAAGGTAAGCGCTGGCAAGACGCACCCGTACCAGGCCAGACGGATAGGCTTCGCACCAAAATGTCCCATATCCGCGTAGAGCGCCTCGCCTCCCGTGACCGCCAGCACTACAGCTCCGAACGCAACGAAGGCGAGCCATCCATTGTTCAGACAAAAAACTCCTGCATGAAGAGGATTAAGTGCCATCAATATTTGAGGCGCGGCTCCAATGTTGACAAGTCCCACAAGTCCGAGTGTGCTGAACCACACCAGCGTAATCGGTCCAAACATGACGCCGATTCCTCCCGTACCACGCTGCTGAAGCAAAAAAAGCATGATCAGCACAGCCAACGTAACCGGCAACACATATGGCTGTAGTAACGGCGTCGCCACTTCCAGCCCTTCCACTGCACTTAATACAGAGATCGCTGGTGTGATGACGCCATCGCCGTAAAATAACGCCGCGCCGAAGGCACCGATGAGAAAGAGGATATTGCGCAATTTAGGATGGTTTCCCACCGAGAAACTGGCAAGTGATAGCAATGCCATAATGCCTCCCTCGCCATTGTTGTCCGCACGAAGGATCAACGTTATGTATTTGAGTGACACCACGATCATGAGTGCCCAGAAAATGAGCGAGATGATGCCAATTACGTTATCCGCATTGGCAGCAAGTCCGTGGGCGGGATCAAAAACGGTCTTCATGACATACAAAGGGCTGGTACCGATATCGCCGTATACCACCCCGAGAGCGGCGAGGCTAAGAATACCCAGAGACTGGCCGCTGGCTGTTTTCGGTTCGGTATTTAGGTTGGTCATAGTGGATACGGCAGAGCGAGGAGTTTACCTTGGCGGCAAAAGTGGGATGGCGAGCGGGAAACTCAGGTCGGGCAGGAAGTCGCGCGAAATTACCGAAATCCTATCTTGTCTTAAGGCAAATAGAGAGCGATCTGTTTGGATCCCGGAAATGGCCGTGGCACCGCCATCTCGGGATCCGAAAGCATCTTTGCATTGTACACGACCTACCTGAAGTGACCCATAGGTTCGTTAGCGTCAGGGCGTTGACTAAGAAACCGCAATATCTGGGGAAGATAAAAATTACAGCGGAGAGCGGACCTTGATCGATGAGTTCGTAGACCCATTGGCGCTTAAAAAAAAGTAGCTTGGGCAATATTGCATGCTGAAAATAGCGATGAACCCGGTAACCTCAAAACATTGTCGGGGCAAAAACAAAATACTTTCTAAGTTGTTCTATAGGATGCGTTCTTTTTTTTGAAAACCATTGCAAACCCAGCTACAACATATCAGGGGAAATGCTTGTCCGCAAAATTACTTCAGCGATATCCCCCCTTTTTTTATGACTAAACCACCATACTGCGCCTTTCCGCACGCCCCACCCTCTAAGGTCGCCGGACAAGAGTAAAGCCGCGACCTCTCCGAGTGTAGGTTGATGGCCTACCACCACCACCGCGCCTTTAGCCTCTGGCCAGCCGGCGGCAACGAGAATCGATTTGGCCGAGGCGCTCGGCCCAATTTCCTTGACGGTTTCAAACCTGCCATCCAGTGCAGCTGCGGTTTGCTGAGTGCGCTCGGTGGGACTGGCTATTATGCGCGTGTTTTCCGGCAATCGCAGTCTTAGCCATGCAGCCATGCCCTGAGCTTGTTTTACTCCCTTGTCGGTAAGTTTGCGTGCGCTATCCGGCGCACCATCCTCAGCCTCCGCATGACGCCACAAGATGAGTTCCATTGTTTCCTTCTACGGTAGTCGTTGTTGACCCATGGTCTGGGCACATTGAGAATGGAGCATTCTATATTCCGGCTACATGCCGATTCGATGGAATGTTATGAAATGCTCCCTGGCTGATATTTGAAGCATCCGCTGACATCGGAAAATTCTGCGGCAGAAATTCTGTTTTATCTAATGACGAATAAATTCTGCGGAGAATGGCGAACATATTTGTTCGCCATTTCCGCAATTAGGACTTTAACGCAGAAAGCGGGGCGCCATAGTTAATATGGAAAGGTGCCCCGTTGATCACAATTGCCGGCACCGACTTTACGCCAGCCGCCTCGGCAGCTGCTATACGATCCGCGTGCTCGCCAAGATGTACGAGCTCCACGTCGTAGCGAGTGGGATCCAGCGCGTCAGCAATCTGACGCTCAGCCTCGACACATACAGGACAGCCAGCGTGATAGAAAATAGCAGGTGTTTTCATAGTCGATATCTCCAAAAAGATTTTAAATGTCAGTGGGGACTACCCACGTTCGCAAGGGCGTCGTCAAACTGTAGCCATGCGACGAGGTATTATAACCGAAGGCACTTGCGGGATCAAAGATGGCGCCCGCTGGCCATCGTCCGGAAATACTGTTCATGACTTTTTCTCCGGCAATTCGTGTCCTGGATGGATGGATTACCTCTCCTGTAGTCTTTGATTTGCCTCCTCCTTTGAGGCCAACGCTTGCGCATACAGCATATTCTTGCTTTCTCCGGTTATGTCGCTGGCAAGTTTGACCGCCTGCTTCAGCGGCATTTCTCGTAGCAGAATATTCAGCGTATGGCGAGCCTGATCACTGAGTTCCTTTGTCTTCGGGGCTTCCGCTCCAGACAAAATTAGCACGAATTCTCCCTTTTGTCGGTCAGCGTCAGCTTGCAGCCATTCAAGCGCGCTATCCAATGTACAGATGTGAATAGTCTCGAACAGTTTTGTCAGTTCTCTGGCGATAACGAGCTGGCGGCCCGGACCCAGCACTTCGACTAGATCGGCGATACACTCAAGAATGCGATGGGGCGTTTCGTAAAATACCAGCGTATAAAGCTGCGATTTCAGAATTTCCAATTCCTGCCTACGTGATCCGGCGCTGGCGGGAAGGAAACCGTAGAACAGAAAATGGGGTACGGTAATTCCAGCACCCGACAGGGCACACACTGCCGCGTTGGCGCCAGGCACCGGAACCACCTTGAAGCCCTGCTCCCGCGCTAGGCGGATCAGAATAGTCCCGGGATCAGAGATGCCCGGCGTACCTGCGTCGGTGACGAGTGCAACGGAGTTGCCTTGAGCCAGCAGATTTATCACTTTTTTTGCCGCGGTTCGCTCATTATGCTGATGCACAGCCATCATTTTTCGGGCTATGGAATGATATGCCAGCAAATGCGCCGTGGTGCGGGTATCCTCGGCGGCGATTACATCCACGTTTCCGAGTACATCCAGCGCGCGAAGGCTGATGTCGCGCAAATTTCCGATGGGTGTGGCAACGACATAAAGCGTGCTCGGTATTAGTATATTGTTGCGGCTGTGCACTTTGCTTTGATTATCTGCTTAAGAGATTGTCCTACTATAAGTCAACCTGTTCCTTTTTTCCATTCGCATGGAAGCCCGGCCAGGCAATGGATACTGGCCTGCAACAGGATTCGACAGGAGGTCTGGCGATTACGATACCTGGGAAAAGGCGTATCTCTATAGATTCGCTGCAAGGCGAGGATCGTCGCGGTGTTCATATATACGTTTGGAGTGGTTGCCCGGATCAATTGGGTCGCATCCTTAGATGGAAATTGGATCGGGTGATTGATGATTGGGCTTTCCGGCGGCGGCTTTTTTATATCCTTCAGCGCAAACGAATAATAGAGCGAGTAGCTGAGGGAGAGACGTAGCGGACGGAATTGAGACGATATACCGTACAATTACGGATAAATCTGTTTGCGATGCGGTCTCTTGCTATTTGTTATTATCTGGGACGTGTTTTGATATGAAGGGCAGTGAAGCCGAGCGGTATGCGGAGATGTTCCTTCTACAGCGGCAACTTGTTTTGCTTCAGAGGAATTACCGTTGCCGTTTTGGGGAGATCGATCTCGTCATGCTCGATAAGGAGACCCTGGTGTTCATCGAGGTGCGGTTGCGCGGGAACTCTGCCTTTGGCGGTGCAGCCGCCAGCATTACTCCGTTTAAGCAGGCCAAGTTATTGCGTACGGCTCGGCATTATCTTGCCGGCCTGAGGACGGTGCCCCCTTGCCGCTTTGATGCGATATTGCTGACCGGAAGCAATGGTGAAGAAGTGGAGTGGATCAAGGATGCTTTTGGTGAGTAGCAGGACGTCTTCCTGGCAAATTTGACCTGGATGCTGCGAGGGCCTGCTACGACGTGGGTGGGCGCATATGCCTGATTGTTTATTGTTAGAGAGGAGATCAATGAAACGTTTGAACTTGCGGTTGCTTGTGCTGGTATTGCTGCTTCCGTTCCTGCATGGTTGTGCCCTTTTGCTTGCGACCGGTGTCGTATCCGGCGTCGGCGCAGGCGTGGCGGTATCTCAGGATCGGCGTACAAGTGGAATGTTTGTGGAGGATGAGGGGGTTGAGATGAAAGGTGGCCGGCGTATCAGCGAGAAATTTGGGAACAACGTCCACGTCAATGTCACAAGCTTCAATCGTAACGTGCTGCTTACCGGCGAGGTTCCCTCCGAGAAGATCAAGAATGATATCGGAAGCCTTCTTTCAGGTGTGGAGAATGTGCGCAATGTCACCAACGAGATCGCGGTAGCTGGGGTGAGCTCGTTTATGTCGCGCAGCAATGATGCGTTGATTACGTCTAAAGTCAAGGGCCGCTTTATTGATGCTGGCGAATTTCAGGTCAACCATGTAAAAGTCGTCACAGAGAATGGTGTGGTATATCTGCTGGGGCTTGTGAGTCGCGGGGAAGCGCAGAGTGCGGTCGAGATAGCCAGTTCTACCAGTGGGGTAAAGAAGGTGGTGAAAGTGTTTGAGTATCAGGGTTGAACACGGTTCGTTATGCTTTCCATTAGCTTTCTTTCCCGACTC
>Ga0157370_10003047_pt1 | contig 19875 bp, 20 predicted proteins | sample C35metaG_FD_113463 | JGI IMG/M metagenome (GOLD analysis project Ga0157370, IMG submission 113463) | Corn rhizosphere microbial communities from Kellogg Biological Station, Michigan, USA - C3-5 metaG | ecosystem: Host-associated > Plants > Roots > Rhizosphere > Soil | place: USA: Michigan...
CGTCGGGTGCAACGACATCCGGCGGCGGACAGACACATGCTGCGCTGACCGAGCCGGGCTCGGGTACGGCGGGTTCGGACGCGCTCGACTGGGCGCCGCCTTCCTTCTCGCCGGCACTCGCAGGTGCCGGTGCAAAGACGGCGACCGAGCGCGCAGATTCGCCGGCGACGGATTCCGCCGCGCATAATTTCGCGTCGAACGACGGCGACATCTCGATCTCGCCGGCGATTGCACCGGAGCCCAAGTCGGCGGCAGACATTCTGGCCGGCGCCGCAAGCGCGCTGGCGCGAAGCGCGTCGACGCCGGTCGCTGCCGTCGAAGCCGTGGCCGGCAGGGCCGCGCTCGGCGCCACGAAGGGATCGCTCGACGAGCGCGTCGAGCCGGCGAGCGAGCCGACCCGCTTCGACCTCGACTTCCATCTCGACGATCCGGTGCAACCTGCATCGGCCGCGGCAGCGGTCCACGCGCGCGGCGAGCCTGCACTCAACCTCGAAGGTGCCCACCTTGCGCCGGCGAGCCCGCCGGCTGTCGAGGCGAACGCTCCGCTCGATCTCGACAAGCTCGATCTCAGCTTCGAGCCAGGTCGCGTGGCCGCCGCCGAGGCGACGCCTTCGGTGATGGACGGCCAGTGGCACGACGCGGCGACGAAGCTCGATCTCGCGAAGGCGTACCAGGAGATGGGCGACCGCGAGGGCGCGCGCGACATCCTGCAGGAAGTGCTGCACGAAGGCGACGAGCAGCAGAAGTCCGAAGCGCAGGCACTGCTCGCGAAGCTCGCCTGAGCCCGGGCGGCAGCGCTGCCGCCCCGATGCGCTACGCGCTCGCGCTCGAGTACGACGGCGCAGCGTTCTGCGGCTTCCAGACGCAACCGGCGCGCTGCGCGATCCAGGATGCGCTCGAAGCCGCGCTGGCGGCAATCGCCGACGGGAGTGTCCGCGTGCAGCCGGCCGGAAGAACCGATGCCGGCGTCCACGCGACGTCGCAGATCGTCCACTTCGACACCGACGCGGCCCGTCCGCCGACCGCGTGGGTTCGCGGCGTCAACAGCAAGCTGCCGGAATCGATCGCGGTCCTCTGGTGCGCGCCGGTGCCCGCCGATTTTCACGCGCGCTTCTCGGCGAGCGCGCGGCATTACACGTATCTGCTGATGAACCGCGGCGAGCGTCCGGGGATTGCGCACGGCCGCGTCGGCTGGTACCCGTCGCCGCTCTCCGTCGACGCCATGCGTGACGCCGCGGCACGCCTCGAAGGGACGCACGACTTCTCGTCGTTTCGCGCCGCCGAGTGCCAGGCGAAGACGCCGGTGCGCACGCTGACGAGGGCAGCCGTCATCGCCGACGGCACGCAGCTGCGCTTCGAGTTCTCGGCGAACGCGTTCCTGCAGCACATGGTGCGCAACATCGTCGGGGCGCTGGTCGCCGTCGGTGCCGGCAGGCAACCGCCGCAGTGGATCGACGCGCTGCTCGCCGCGGCGGATCGGACGCGGGGCGCGGCCACCTTCGACGCGGCAGGGCTCTACTTCACCGGCGCCGACTACCCTGCGGCGCTCGCGCTGCCGCCGACGCGGCGCGCTGTGGCACCATCGGGGGCATGATGCCCGCAGCCGCACGACGCACGCGCATCAAGATCTGCGGCATCACCCGCGTCGACGACGCGATGGCAGCCGCGCAGGCGGGCGCCGATGCGATCGGGCTCATCTTCTGGGCCGGCACGCCGCGTGTCGTCACCTTCGATGCGGCGCGCGCGATCGTCGCAGCGCTGCCGCCGTTCGTGACGGTCGTCGGGCTCTTCGTCGATCCGACCGCCGGGGAGGTGCGTGCCGCACTTGCGGCCGTGCCGATCGACGTCCTGCAATTCCACGGCGGCGAGCCGGCGGCGTTCTGCCGTGCGTTCGGACGCCGTTACGTGAAGGCGGTTGCCGTCGCCGACGGCATCGACCTCGGCGAGGCGGCCGCCACCTACGACGACGCTGCCGGAGTTCTGTTCGACGCGCATCGGCCGGGTGACCTTCCAGGTGGAACCGGCCAGTCGTTCGACCGCAGCAGACTCGGCACGGGCCTCCGCGCACGCCTTGCGACGCGGCTGATCGTCTCCGGCGGGCTCGATGCCGGCAATGTGGGTGCCGTCGTGCGCGATCTGACACCGTGGGGGGTCGACGTCTCGTCGGGCGTCGAGGAGCGCGGCGCGGACGGCATGCCGCGGCGCGGTCTCAAGGATCCGGCGCGCGTTGTCGAGTTCGTGCAGGCAGTGCGCGACGCCGACGCGCGCCTTGCGGCGGATCGGTGAGCCGGGGTTATCGGCAGCCGGAGTCCGGAGCGACGAAGACCTCGGCGCTGATCGCCTTCGTCGGCGCGACCCGGGTGGAGCGCCACCAGCCCGTCATTTGCTAGAATCCGCGTCGCCACTCGACGACAGGGGCAGGAGGCTGCGGCCCGTTGATCGCACGACGAGTGCGCAATCACGATGGCCGAGGCACCAAGCATTCCTCCACTCATCCCCGACCTTCCCGACGCGGGCGGCCATTTCGGCCCTTACGGCGGCGTCTACGTCGCCGAGACGCTGATCGCCGCGCTCGACGAGCTGAAGGCACGCTACGCGCGCTGTCGCGACGATCCCGCGTTCGTCGCCGAGTTCGAGCACGAGCTCGCACATTACGTCGGCAGGCCGTCCCCGGTGTACCACGCCGAGCGCTGGTCGCGCGAGCTCGGCGGAGCGCAGATCTACCTGAAGCGCGAGGACCTCAATCACACCGGCGCGCACAAGATCAACAATTGCATCGGGCAGGCGCTGGTTGCGCGCAGCATGGGCAAGCACCGCGTCATCGCCGAGACCGGCGCCGGGCAGCACGGCGTCGCGACGGCAACGGTCGCCGCGCGCTTCGGCATGGAATGCGTCGTGTACATGGGTTCGGAAGACATCCGCCGGCAGGCGCAGAACGTCTACCGGATGGGCCTGCTCGGCGCCACGGTGGTGCCGGTCGAGTCGGGTTCGAAGACGCTGAAGGACGCGCTGAACGAGGCGATGCGCGACTGGGTCACCAACGTCGACACCACGTTCTACATCATCGGCACCGTTGCCGGGCCGCATCCGTATCCGATGATGGTGCGTGATTTCCAGAGCGTCATCGGCCGCGAGTGCCTGACGCAGATGCCCGAGCTCGCCGGGCGCCAGCCCGACGTCGTCATCGCCTGCGTTGGCGGCGGCAGCAACGCGATGGGCATCTTCCATTCGTATCTCGGGCAGCACGACGTCGAACTCGTCGGCGTCGAGGCCGCAGGCGCAGGGCTCGCGACCGGCCATCACGCGGCCTCGCTTTGTGCGGGTCGCCCCGGCATCCTGCACGGCAACCGCACCTACCTGCTGCAGGACGCCAACGGCCAGATCATCGAGACGCACTCGATATCGGCTGGCCTCGACTACCCCGGCGTCGGGCCCGAGCACGCCTGGCTCAAGGACAGCGGCCGCGCGCATTATGTCGCCGTCACCGACGACGAGGCGCTCGCCGCATTTCACGCATGCTGCCGCATCGAGGGGATCATTCCCGCCCTCGAGAGCGCACACGCGCTCGCCTATGCGACCCGGATCGCGCCGACGCTTGCGCGCGACCGGATCCTTCTCGTCAACCTGTCCGGGCGCGGCGACAAGGACATGGCTACGGTGGCCGAACGCTCGGCGGTGCGCCACTGATGCGGCCCGGGCGCGGCACCGCCGGTAGCAAGGCGCGATGAACCGGATCGACGCGGCATTCGCTCGCCAGCGCGCCGCCGGGCGGACGGTGCTGGTTCCCTATGTCACCGCGGGCGACCCTTCGATCGCCGCGACATCGGATATCATCGACTCGATGGTGCGCGCGGGCGCCGACGTGATCGAGCTCGGCGTGCCCTTCTCGGATCCGATGGCCGATGGGCCGGTCATCCAGCGCGCTGCCGAGCGCGCGCTCGCCAACGGTGTGAACCTTCGCGACGTGCTGGCGCTCGTCGCCGACGTCCGTCGGCGCCACCCGTCGATGCCGCTGGTCCTGATGGGTTATGCCAATCCGATCGAGGCAATGGGTGAAGCCGAATTCGCCGAGGCAGCCGAACATGCAGGTGTCGACGGCGTCATCGTCGTCGACGACCCGCCCGAGGAGGCTGGCGACCTCACCGCGCTCCTGCAGCGGCACGGCATCGCGACGATCTTCCTTGTTGCGCCGACGACGCCGCCCGAGCGGATGCAGAGGATCGCGAAGCTCGCCGCCGGCTACGTCTACTATGTGTCGCTGAAGGGCGTGACCGGCGCCGGGCATCTCGACACGGCCGACGTCGCGACGCACCTCGCGGAGATCCGGCGGCACATCGCACTTCCGGTCGGCGTCGGCTTCGGCATTCGTGACGCCGCGAGCGCGCAGGCGATCGCCCGCCACGCCGACGCTGTGGTCATCGGCAGTCGCATCATTGCCGAAATCGAGGGCGGCGACGCCCGCGATGCGGCGGTGCGCGCAGGCGCGTGGCTTTCGTCGATCCGCCGCGCGCTCGACACGATGGCAGGCGTCGAGCCAACCTGCGCAACCACCCCCGTGCACTGATGCGGGCAGTCGGGGAGGACGCGAAATGAGCTGGTTGCAGAAGCTGCTTCCGCCGCGCATCAAGAGCAGTCCGGGAGCGCGCAAGACCCCGATGCCCGAAGGGCTGTGGGTCAAGTGCCCCGCGTGCGAGGCGACGCTCTATCGCACCGATCTCGAGAAGAACCTGTTCGTCTGCCCGAAGTGCAGCTTTCACGAGCGCATGTCGGCGCGCGACCGCATCGATCAGCTTCTCGATCCCGAGGGCCGGTTCGAGATCGGCTCGGAGGTCGTGCCGGTCGACACGCTGAAGTTCAAGGACCAGAAGAAATATCCGGAGCGGCTCGAAGCCGCGCTCGAGGAGACTGGCGAGACCGACGCGCTGGTCGTGATGCAGGGGAGCGTGCGCGCGGTCCCGCTCGTGCTGGCGGCGTTCGAGTTCGAGTTCATGGGCGGGTCGATGGGCTCGGTCGTCGGCGAGCGCTTCGTGCGCGGCGTGCGCGTCGCCTACGAGAGCCACGTTCCATTCGTCTGCGTGTCGGCGTCGGGCGGCGCCCGCATGCAGGAGGGCGTCAACTCGCTGATGCAGATGGCGAAGACGACCGCCGTGCTGCAGGAACTCGCGCGTGCACGGCTGCCGTTCGTGTCGATCCTCACCGATCCGACGATGGGCGGCGTCTCCGCGTCGTTCGCCTTCGTGGCCGACGTCGTGCTCGCCGAGCCCGGCGCGCTGATCGGCTTCGCCGGGCCGCGCGTGATCGAACAGACGGTGCGCGAGAAGCTTCCCGACGGCTTCCAGCGCGCCGAGTTCCTGCTCGAGAAGGGGGCACTCGACATGATCGTCGATCGCCGGCAGCTTCGCGACGAGCTCGCGCGCCTCACCGCCCTGTTGATGCGCGAACCGGCCCCAGCGGGTTGAGCGAGCCGTCGACGCTGGGCGCGTGGCTCGCGCGCCTGGAGACGCTACATCCGAAGCCGATCGCGATGGGCCTCGAGCGCGTGGCCGAGGTGGCCGCGCGTCTCGGCGTCGCGATCGCCTGCCCGGTGATCACCGTCGCGGGGACCAACGGCAAGGGGTCGACCTGCGCGATGCTGGAATCGATCGCGCGCAGGGCAGGCTATCGCACCGGACTCTACACGTCGCCGCATCTCGTCCGCTTCAACGAGCGGATCAGGATCGCGGGGGCGGAGGTCGACGATGCGACGCTCATCGCTGCATTCGGTGAGGTCGACGCGGCGAGGTCACGCGCTCCGGAGCTGGTGCCGCTGACGTACTTCGAGTTCAGCACCGTCGCGGCGCTGTCGATCTTCACCGCGGCGCGCCTCGACGTTCTGGTGCTCGAAGTCGGGCTCGGCGGGCGTCTCGACGCGGTCAACATCGTCGACGCAGACGTCGCCGTGATCACCGCGATCGACATCGACCACGTCGAGTACCTCTGCGACACACGCGAGGCGATCGGCGCCGAGAAGGCGGGCATCATGCGGGCCGGGCGCGTCGCCGTCTGCGGGGACGAGGACCCGCCGCGGACACTCGTCCGCCACGCACAGGACATCGGCGCGCCGCTGTGGCGGATTGGCCATGAATACCGCTATCGCGCCGAGGGTCTGCAGTGGCGCTACGAAGGACCCGGCGGTGCGCGCTACGGATTGCCGCATCCTGCGCTGCGCGGGCGCTATCAGCTCGCCAATGCAGCGACGGCGCTGGCGGCGCTCGATGCGCTCGCCGCGCGGCTGCCGATGTCGGGCGGTGCGCTTCGCGACGGGCTGGTCGGTGTCGAGCTCGCCGGTCGCTTCCAGGTCCTTCCAGGGCGCCCGGCCACTGTGCTCGACGTCGCGCACAACCCGCAGGCGGCGCGGGCACTCGCGGCGACGCTCGAGGCAATGGGGCGCTTCCCGCGCAGCTTCGCCGTGTTCGGCATGCTCGCCGACAAGGACGTCGACGGCGTCATCGCTGCGCTCGCACCGCGAATCGACGTCTGGCACGTCGCAACCCTGCCGGGCCCGCGCGGAGCGACGGGCGCGCACCTCGCCCTGCGCCTCGTCGCCGCCGGCGTTGCTCCGGATAATGTTTGCGTCTTCGGCGACATCGGCGAGGCGTGGCGCGCGGCGGCCGAGGCCGCGAACGAGGCTGATAGAATCGCGGCCTTCGGTTCGTTCCTCACGGTCGCCGCGGTGCTTGCGGCGATCCGCGAGCGAGACCTCCGCGCAGCCTGAGCCATCGGATGGCCGATCCCGCAGATCAGAATCTCGACGAGTTACGCCGCCGCGCGAGGCGCCGCCTCGTCGGTGCCGTCGTGCTGGCGCTCGTCGTGGCTGTCGTCGTGCCGATGCTGCTCGAGCGCGAGCCGAAGCCGCTCGGCAACGACGTCTCGGTGCAGATTCCTCCGGTCGACAGCGGCAAGTATGTCAACCGGCTCTCCGAAGCGCCGGCGTCGGGGGCGGCGGTGGGCGGCGGGCAGGGCACCGCGGGGACGACCGCGCCGTCGCCGACTGGCGCCTCCACGAGCGGACCGGCGGCCGGCGCAGCGAAGACCGGCGCGGCCCCGTCGAGCGCGGCCGTCGCGGGCGGCGGCGCGGGCACACCCGCAGCGGCTGGCGCCGCGCCCGCCGCACCGGCGCCTGCGCCGGAACCTGCTCCCGCTGCGCCGCGGTCTGCGGTGGAACACGCTCCCGCCGCAGCGGTGTCTGCGGCGGAGCACGCACCCGGCGCTGCGGCCACCGCGCAAGCGCGCACGCACGGAACCTGGGCGGTGCAGCTGGCCGCGTTCTCCGACGACAAGGGTGCGAACTCGCTTGCGCGGCGGCTGAAACGCGACGGGTATACGGCGTACACCGAGGCACTGAGGACCAGCAAGGGGACGCTTTGGCGCGTGCGCGTCGGACCTTACGCGACCCGCGACGATGCCGCGGCAGCTCGCGATCGCCTGAAGCGCGAGGGCCACAGCGGCATCGTCGCAGCGTCGGATTGATCCGGCGCGATAGGCCGGCGACACGCGCGCGCGGCACGCGATGACTGCGCTCGACTGGATCGTCATCGCCGTCGTCGGACTGTCGACGCTGTTCGCGTTCCATCGCGGGGTCGTGCGCGAAGTGCTTGCGCTGCTCGCCTGGGTGGTCGGCCTCGTCGCCGCGTTGACGCTCTCGCCGGCGCTCGCTGGCGCGCTACCCGATCTGCCCGCGCACCCGGCCGTCCGCTATCTGATCGCCTTCGCGGCAATCCTGATCGGCGCGCTCCTCCTCGGCGCCCTGATCGCGTGGCCGATCTCGCGTGCAATCCGCGCGCTCGGCCTCGCGTTCGTCGACCGCTTTCTCGGCGGCGTGTTCGGGCTCGTGCGCGGAGTGGTCGTCGTGCTGGCGTTCGCACTGATCGCCGGGCTCACGCCATTGCCGCGGAGCGCGTGGTGGCAGAATTCGATGCTGGCGGCGCCGATCGTGGCCGGCATCGAGGCGCTCGAGCCGTACCTGCCGCGCGAGCTCGCCGACCGTCTCGACTATTCGCGTGGCGGCGAGCGCATGCAGCGGTCGCCACGCGGCCAGCAGGTATAGGATCGACACCCTCACCAGGCAATCACCTCATGTGCGGCATCGTCGGCGCGGTGGCCACCGGGCCCGTAAACCAGCTCCTCTATGACGGGCTGCTGCTGCTGCAGCACCGCGGCCAGGACGCGGCCGGCATCGTCACCAGCGAAGGCTCGGCCTTTCACACGTGGAAGGGCCCCGGGCTCGTCCGCGACGTCTTCCGCACACGCAACATGCGCGAGCTCGTCGGGTCGACCGGCATCGCCCACTGTCGCTACCCGACGGCGGGATCCGCGTGGTCGGACCAGGAATCGCAACCCTTCTACGTCAACTCGCCGTTCGGTGTGACGCTCGGCCACAACGGCAATCTCACCAACAGCGAGGCGCTGAAGCGCGAGCTGTGGGAGCTCGACTTCCGTCACGTCAACACGAACTCGGATAGCGAGGTGTTGCTGAACGTGCTGGCGCTCGAGCTCGAGCGTGCGGCTCGGCACCACCGCCTCGACGCCGACACGATCTTCCGTGCGGTCGAAGGCGTGCATCGTCGCTGCCGCGGCGCCTACGCGGTCGTTGCGATGATCGCCGGCTACGGCATGCTCGCGTTTCGTGATCCGTTCGGCATCCGGCCGCTCATCATCGGCGTCGCCAGGACGAAGGGCCGCAGTGAATACCTGGTAGCGTCGGAGTCGGTCGCGCTCCTTCCGCTCGGCTACTCGGTGCTGCGCGACGTCGCTCCGGGCGAGGCGATCTTCGTCGACCTCGAAGGCAACTTCCACGCGCGCCAGTGCGCGCAGCACCCGTCGCTCAATCCCTGCCTGTTCGAGTACGTCTATCTGGCACGCCCCGATTCGGTGATCGACGGCACCTCGGTGTACGAGGCGCGACTGCGCATGGGCGGCGCACTGGCCGAGCAGGTCCGCGCGAATCCCGAGGCGCGCGACATCGACGTCGTGATCCCCATACCGGACTCGAGCCGGCCTTCGGCGCTCGAGCTCGCCAACACGCTGGGGCTCACCTACCGCGAGGGCTTCGTCAAGAACCGCTACATCGGCCGCACGTTCATCATGCCGGGCCGGGAGATGCGCAAGAAGAGCGTACGCCAGAAGCTGAATGCGATCGGCATGGAGTTCAAGGACAAGGTCGTGCTGCTCGTCGACGACTCGATCGTGCGCGGGACGACATCGCGCGAGATCGTCCAGATGGCGCGTGACGCCGGTGCGCGCAAGGTCTACTTCGCGTCGGCGAGCCCGCCGGTGCGCTATCCGAACGTCTACGGCATCGACATGCCGAACCAGCGCGAGCTCGTCGCGACCGGGCGCACCGAAGCCGGAATCGCGGCCGAGATCGGCGCCGACCTCCTCATCTACCAGCGCCTCGACGCGTTGAAGGAGGCGGTGCGCCGCTGCAATCCCGCACTGACGAGCTTCGAGGCGTCGTGCTTCGACGGGCACTACATCACCGGCGACGTGACGCCCGAATACCTCGCCCAGCTCGCGAGCGAGCGCGACGAGTCGCGCGGGACGGCCGCCGACGGCGACGAGCCGGAAAGAGGCCAGGAATGAGCGCCGGGCGCAAGCGAGGTTTCACGACGTCGATCCTGCACGCCGACCGCGCGTCGCCGATCGAGCACGGAGCGTTGCACAAGCCGCTTCATCTGTCGGTCGCGTACGGCTATCGTGATGCCGCGGACCTCGTTGCCGTGTTCCAGAATCGCGCGCAAGGCTACGCTTACGGACGCCAGGGTAACCCGACGACCGCGGCGCTCGAAGCGAAGGTCACCGCGATGGAAGAGGGGGTGGCGAGCGTCTGCTTCGCCTCCGGCATGGCGGCGATCGGCGCGATCGCGATCGCGCTCCTCAAGGCCGGCGACCACGTGGTGGCGAGCTCGTTCGTGTTCGGCAACACCAACAGCCTGCTCGCCACGCTCGCCGCGCACGGCACTGCGGTGACCTTCGTCGACGCGACGTCAGCCGTGGATGTCGAGCGCGCGATCACCGCGGCGACACGGATGGTCTTCGTCGAGACCATTGCCAATCCGCGGACGCAGGTCGCCGATCTCGACGCGATCGGTGCGCTGTGTGCCGAGCGCGGTCTCGTCTACGTCGTCGACAACACGATGACATCGCCTTGGCTGTACCGGCCGATCGGGGCGAGGGCGAGCCTCGTCGTCAACGCGCTCACCAAGTACATCGGCGGGCACGGCAACGCGCTCGGCGGTGCCGTTACCGACACCGGCTGCTTCGACTGGACGCGCTATCCGAACATCGCCGACAACTACCGCAGGCAGAAGCCGGCGATGCAGGCGATCACGCAGCTTCGCAAGAAAGCGCTGCGCGACTTCGGCGCGACGCTCTCGGCCGAGCAGGCGCACCATCTCGCGGTCGGCGCCGAGACGCTCGCGCTTCGGCTCGACCGGCAGTGCGCGAACGCGCAGGCGCTGGCGGAATTCCTCGCGCACCACCCGAAGGTGAGCGCGGTCCACTACCCGGGGCTCGCGTCGCATCCGCAGCACGAGCGCGCGCGTGCCCTGTTCGCTGCGCCCGGAGCGCTGCTGTCGTTCGAGCTCGCCGACGGCTGCGACATGATGGCGATGCTCAATCGCCTCGAGGTGGCGGTGCTGTCGTCGAACCTGGGCGACAACCGGACGCTGGTGATTCCGGTGGCGCAGACGATCTACTGGGAGATGGGTCCGGCGCGGCGCGCCGAGATGGGCATCGCCGAGATGCTCGTGCGGGTGTCGGTCGGCATCGAGGACGGCGCCGACATCGTCGGCGACTTCGAGCAGGCGCTCGCTGCCGCCTGAGGAAAGCCGGTAACATAATCGCGACCGGGCCGCACAGGGACCGCGCGCAGGGCGCGTCCGCAGGGGCCGGGATGGAGGACGACATGGGTAATCGCGACAAGCAGCGCAAGGAACCGAAGAAACCCAAGCAGCCGAAGAAGCCGTAGCGCGGAGTTCCGCCGGCGCGAGCGCCGGCGGGATACGCTGCGGTCAGCCGGGCGGCAGCGTACGATGCCCGGCGCGACGTCTTGCACGCATCAGTGCGACGACGAGCGGGATCCATCCGACCCAGCGGACGAAGTCAGCGAGGCTCTCGTCCCACTGCCAGGCCCCGGTCGGATCGAGGGTCGACCCGAGCGCCGACAGCCACGCGGCGCCGAGCGGCTCGGGACTCATCCGTCGATATCGACGCTGCGCAAGCCTTCGTCGCCGATTTCGAGGTAGTGCCCGCGTTCGTCCCAGTCGGCGAGCACGATCCGCTCGCAGGGTGCTCCGTCGACGGTGAGGGTGTGCCGCGCCGGCCGGTGCGTGTGGCCGTGGATGATGCGTGTCACCCGATGGCGGCGCAGCGCGTTTTCGACCGCCGAGTCGTTGACGTCGAGGATCGATTCGGGCTTGCGCGCCGTCTCGCTGCGACTCTTTCTGCGCATCCAGGCAGCGATGCGCCGGCGCAGCCGGTACGGCAGGCGCAGGAGCCGGCGCTGGTGCGTGGGGTCGCGCATCCACGACCGGTAGCGCTGGTACGCGTCGTCATCGGTGCAGAGTTCGTCGCCATGCGTGAGCAGCGTGGTGACGCCGCCCAGATCGGCGAGCGTCTGCTCGTCGAGGAGCGTCGCCCCCGTTGCATGCGCGAAATGGTCGCCGAGCAGGAAGTCGCGGTTGCCGCGCCCGATCGCCAGCGCGACTCCGGCGTCGGCGATGCCGCGCAGCGCCCGTACGACGCCCGCGGCGAACGGTTCGCGCTGCTGATCGTCGCCGATCCACGAGTCGAACAGATCGCCGAGGATGTACACAGCCTGCGCACGGCGTGCCGGACCGCCGGCGAAGGCGCGGAAGGCCGCCGAGGAGCCCGCGCGCTCCTCGGCGAGGTGCAGGTCCGACAGGAGCAGTACCGGCTTCAAGGCCGGGGGGCGGCGCGGCGCCGTCACGCGGGCGCTTGCTCCTCTGCGCCGGTGATCACGACGTCGTCCTTCGGCACGTTCTCGTGGAATCCCGAGGTTCCGGTTCCGACGGCGGCGATGCGATCGACGACCGCCGTTCCGTCGACGACGCGACCGAACACGCAGTAGCCGTAGCCCTGCGGACTCGGACCCTTGTAGTCGAGGAACGCGTTGTCGGCGATGTTGATGAAGAACTGCGCCGTTGCCGAATGTGGCTCCGACGTGCGTGCCATCGCCACCGTGTAGCGCTCGTTCTTCACTCCGTTGGCGGCCTCGTTCGCAACCGGCGCGCGCGTCCCCTTCTGGCGCAGGCCGGGGGCGAAGCCGCCGCCCTGGATCATGAAGCCCGGAATGACGCGGTGGAACAGCGTGCCGTCGTAATGGCCGTCGCGGACATACTGCAGGAAGTTGGCGACCGTCGCCGGCGAATTGACGGCATCGAGCTCGAGTGTGATGTCGCCGTGGTTGGTGTGCAGGATGACCATGTCAGGTTCCTCAGTTGGGGGAGGTGACGAGCTTCGCCGACGTGATCAGCACGCGATCGACCGGCACGTCGGAGCGGAACGGTCCCGCGGGGCCGGTCTTCGCGTGGGCGATGCGCTCGACGACGTCCATGCCGGCGATGACCTTGCCGAACACCGTGTAGCCCCAGCCCTGTGGCGTTGCCGAGTGGAAATCGAGGCGGCTGTTGTCGGCGACGTTGATGAAGAACTGCGCGGTGGCCGAATTCGGGTCGCCAGTGCGGGCCATCGCGATCGTCCCGCGCACGTTGGAGAGCCCCGCCTTCTTGCTCTCCTGCGACTCGATCGCGATCGGCGGGCGCGTCGGCTTCTGCCAGAAGTTGGCGTCGTAGCCCCCTCCCTGGATCATGAATCCGGCGATCACGCGATGGAACTGCGTGCCGCTGTAGTGCCCGTCCTTGACGTAGGCGAGGAAGTTCTCGACGGTCTTCGGCGCGGCCTGCGGGAAGAGCTCGAGCTTGATCACGCCGGCGCTGGTGTCGAGCTCGACCTCGGGGTTGGCGGCTTGCGCGGGAAGGGCAGCAGTGGCGATGGCGAGCGCCGCCGCAGTGGCGAGTTGACGCAGCATGAACGATCTCCTTCTATTGTCCAGTGACCGGCGCCTGCACGCCGGAGGTTCCGATCTTCTTCACGAGCTCGAGCTTGGCCGCCACGCGATGGTTGGCCTTTTCGAGCGTCGCGGCACGCTGGTATTCGATCTCGGCGAGCCTTACGTAGACATCGCCGAGGTTCTCTTGCGCGATCGCGTAATCGGGGGCCGCCGCAATGGCCCGCTCGAGCTCGTCGCGGGCGAGCGCGTACTCGCCCTTGCGCGCATAGAGGACCGCAAGATTGTTGTGCGGTTCCGGAAGCTCGGGAAAATCGGCGACCAGTGCGCGGTACTGCGTGACGGCGTCGTCGGCGCGTCCTTCGTCCATTAGCGCGACGCCCTTTATGAAGCGCGCCTGCGGCTCGCGCGGGTGCGCCGCGGAGAGTGCATCGAGGATCGCGATCGCGTCCGCGTAGCGCTTGCCCTCGACGAGGCCCTGCGCTTCGCGCAGCTTCGCCGCGTAGGCCTTGCGCGCCGCTTCGTCCATGCCGCGCGATTCGGGAGCCAGCGGCGCGGCTTCGGCGGCGCCGGTCGTCGGCGCGGTCGGCGCGGGCGACGCATCCGGCCCGGCGTCGGCAGCGCCGGCGAAGCCCGGAACGACGGCGAGGGCGACCGACAGCGCGAAAACGATCGCAGAAGAGATGCGCGGCATCGACAGACGTGTCTCGCGGGCCCGACCGGGCCCGATGAGCGGCCGCTATTCTATCGCAGGCGACGCAGCGGCCCGCCGTGCGTGGCTTCCGTCGCGCAGGCGCGCGGCGGTGTCGTCGATCAGCCGGCGGGCGATCGACATCGGACTCGGAAGCTCGGGCAGCGCGTCGGGTAAAAACCAGCGCGCATCGGCAATCTCGGTGCCGTCGGGGCGCAGCGCTCCGGCCGCATAGTGCGCTGTATAGGCGATCATCAGCGAGTGCGGAAACGCCCACGACTGGCTGGCGAAGTATTCGAGCCGGTCGATTTCGATGCCGACTTCCTCGCGCACCTCGCGGTGCACGCAGTCCTCGATCGCCTCGCCGGGCTCGACGAAGCCCGCGAGGGCGCTGTACATCATGTTGCGAAACCGGTTGGCGCGGGCGAGGAGGAGCTCGCCGTCGCGGATCACCAGCACCATCATCGCCGGCGACACGCGCGGGTAGGCGACGAGGCCGCAGGCGGGGCATTCCTTCGCACGCTCGCCGGGCCGCTCGTGCGTGCGCGCGCCGCAGCGGCCGCAGAACGCGTGCGAGCGATCCCAGTCGACGACCTGGAACGCGCGCGCCGCCACGGCGAGCATCGGCTCCGGCATGGTTCCGAACAGCGAGCGCAAGCCGGCGAGACGGTGGCCCGCCGGCGCGGGCGCGGTGTCGCCCAGCGTGACCGCGACGCAATCCGTTCCGGCAAGCCGGCCGAGGTGATGACGCGGGCCGTCGATTCCCGCGGCGAGCGCCTGGGCGAGCGTCGGCACCACGGGAGCCTCCTCGTTGCCGGCGACGACGAGCTTCGGACCGGCGAACGCGAACACCAGCGCATCGCCCGCCGGTGGCGCGAGGGTGACCGGTGCGGGTACGAAGCCGGGAGGCGTATGCAGCATGCGCGTCACGCCGAGAGCGACAGCGGCAGCCGGCGCAGCCGCCTGCCGGTCGCCATCGCGAGCGCATTGGCGACGGCCGGCGCGATCGGCGGTACGCCCGGCTCGCCGACGCCGGTCGGCTTTGCGTCCGAGGGGACGATGTGGACTTCGACTGCCGGCATCTCGTTGATCCGCAGCACGCGGTAGTCGTTGAAGTTCGACTGCACCGGCGCGCCGTCCTTGATCGTGATCTCGCCGAACAGCGCCGCGGCAAGGCCGTAACCGATGCCCCCCTCCATCTGTGCGCGCACGACGTCGGGGTTGACGGCGAGTCCGCACTCGACCGCGCAGACGACACGGTCGACGGTGAAGCTTCGGTCGGCGGCGACGGTCACCTCGGCAACCTCGGCGACCGCGGTGTCGAACGACTTGTGTACGGCGACACCACGCCCACGTCTGGTTCCCGACGCGCCCGGCGCGAGCGGTCTCCCCCACCCGGCCTTGTCGGCGGCGAGCGTCAGCGCGGCGAGCTGGCGCCGCTCGCCGGCGAGGAGCACTTTCCTGAACTCGACCGGATCCTTGCCGGCCGCCTGCGCAGCCTCGTCGATGAACGTCTCGACGGCGAAGGCCGTGTGCGTATGCCCGACCGAGCGCCACCATTGCACCGGCACGGCGATCTCGGGCGACTGCAGGTCGACGGTGAGATTCGGAATCGCGTAGCCGATGTCGGCGGCGCCTTCGACCGACGTCGGATCGACGCCGTGGGCGATCATCGCCGCGAACGGGCTGCCGGCAAGGATCGATTGGGTGACGATGCGGTGCTGCCAGGCGACGAGCTTGCCGCTGCCGTCGAGACCGGCGTGCATCGAATGCAGCGACGCCGGCCGGTAATAGCCGGCGCGCATGTCGTCCTCGCGCGTCCACACGAGCTTGACCGGGATGCCGCGCTGTCCCTGCGCAGCGAGGCCCTTGACGATCGTCGCCGCCTCGACGAGGTAATCCGATTGCGGATTTGCGCGCCGGCCGAAGCTGCCGCCGGCGAAGAGCTGGTGGATCGCGACCTTCTCCGTTGCGAGCCCGAGCACCCTGGCGATCGCCGCCTGGTCGGCGGTCTGGAACTGCTCGCCGTTCCACGCTTCGGCGCGGTCGCCGTCGTAGCGGATCACGCAGTTCATCGGCTCCATCGCTGCGTGCGCGAGGTACGGGAACTCGAACTCGGCATCGAGCCTGCGCGCGGCGCCGGCGAGCACCGCGGCGGCATCGCCTTCGCTGCGCGCGACCGTCCCCGGCGTTGCGATCTGGCGCCTGAATTCGGCGAAGATGTCGGACGACGAATAGCGGAAGCCGCTCGCGTCGTCCCAGGTGACACGCAGCGCGTCGCGTCCTTTCTTCGCGTCCCAGAAGCTGTTGCCGACGACGGCGACGCCGTGCGGGACTTCGACGACGAAGCGGATCCCCGGCAGGCCCTTCAACCCTTCCGCGTCGATCGCCTTCACGTGCGCGCCGAAGCGCGGCGCATGTGCGACGACCGCGGTCAGCATGTCCGGCAGATGGATGTCCTGCGTGTAGACCGCGGTTCCGGTCGACTTCGCCTTCGAGTCGGTGCGCGGAACGTGCGTGCCGATGTAGACGAAGCGCTTCGCATCCTTCAACGCCGGCGAAGCCGGAACCGGCTGCTTCGCGGCGTCGGCGGCGAGCTCGCCGAAGGTCGCCTTCTTCGCGCCGTGCGAGACGACGCCGTTGCGCACCTCGATCGCGTCGGCAGGCACGCTCCAGCGTGCGGCCGCCGCGGCCACCAGCATCGCGCGTGCCGCCGCTCCAGCCGTGCGGTACTGGTCGAACGCCTCGGCGAGCGACGTCGAACCGCCGGTGCCCTGCATCGGGCCCCAGCGCAGGTTGTTGTAGCGCTTCGCGTCCGCCGGTGCGCCTTCGACGCGCACCCGCGACCACGCTGCATCGAGCTCCTCGGCGACGAGCGTCGGCAGCCCGGTGTAGGTACCCTGGCCGACCTCGACGTGCTTGACGATGACGGTCACCGAGCTGTCGCGCGCGATCCTCAGGAACGCGTTCGGCGCAAACTCGGGGCCCGTCGGAACAGCGCTGCCTGCCGCGCCGGCCGCCGCGGGTCCCGGCTTCGCCGCAGCGGCCAGCGCATCGAGCGGAAGACTTCCGATCGCGAGCGTGAGCCCTGCCCCCGTGCTGCCAACGACCTTGAGGAAGGTGCGTCGCGTCACCGCTTCGATCCGATTGCGATACATCGTCCCTCCGGTCAGACGAGCGCGGCGGCGGCTTCCTTGATCGCCGCGCGGATGCGGACGTAGGTCGCGCAGCGGCAGATGTTGCCTGCCATCGCGCCGTCGATGTCGGCGTCGCTCGGGCGTCGATTGCCGGCGAGCAGCGCGGTAGCCGACATGACTTGCCCCGATTGGCAATACCCGCACTGCGGCACATCGAGCTTCTGCCATGCGGTCTGCACGGCCCTGGCTTCGCGCGTCGCAAGACCCTCGATCGTCGTGACGTCGGCGCCGAGCCTTATCGACGACAGCGGGGTCTGGCACGAGCGCGTGGGCTTGCCTTCGATCAGCACCGTGCACGCGCCGCAGAGGCCCAGGCCGCAGCCGTACTTGGTGCCGGTCAGCTTCAGCGAGTCGCGCAGGATCCACAAGAGCGGCGTGTCGGGCGCGACGGCGTTGCTGACGTCGACGCGATTCTTGTTGACGAAGAAGGTGGGCATGCGAGCCTCTGAGGAGGATGGGCGGCGACGGCCGCTGCGGCCGGTGACGCAGCCGGCGACGCAGCCGGCGATGCAGCCAGCGACGCAGCCGGCGATGCAGCCAGCGACGCAGCCGGCGATGCGAGCAATGTTATGCGATCACGGGGTGCCTGTCAGCCGCGCAACCGTGATGTGCGCCGTCTACCGCTATAATCGACGCTGGGTCCGCGCAGCGGACAAGCAACCTGCGGGGACATCCGATGGAAGCCGAGCAACTCAACGCGATCGCAGCCGGTATCGCGGACCTCGAGGAGCGCACCACCCAGCTCCGGAGGTATCTTTGACTTCGATCTGAAAGCGGCGCGTCTCGCCGCGGTCGAGCGCGAGCTCGAGGATCCGAAGATCTGGGACAATCCGGCGCGGGCGCAGGAGCTCGGCCGCGAGAAGAAGACGCTCGACGGCGTCGTCCACACGCTCGCCCGCATTGACAGCGGGCTCGGCGACAGCAGGGAGCTCTACGAACTCGCACGCGCCGAGGGTGACGACGCGGCGCTCGCGTCGATCGTCGACGACGTGGCGAAGCTCGGGGGCGCGGTGGCCGAGCTCGAGTTCAGGCGGATGTTCCATCATCCGCTCGACCCCGGGAACGCCTTCATCGACATTCAGGCGGGCAGCGGCGGGACCGAGGCCCAGGACTGGGCGGCGATGCTCCTGCGCATGTACCTGCGCTATGCCGAGCGGAAAGGCTATCGCGTCGAGGTCCTCGAGGAATCCCCCGGCGAGGTGGCCGGCATCAAGAGTGCGTCGGTCAAGGTCGACGGCGAGTACGCGTACGGCTACCTGCGCACCGAGACGGGCGTGCACCGCCTGGTACGCAAGAGTCCGTTCGATTCCAACGCGCGGCGCCACACGTCGTTCGCCAGCGTGTTCGTCTATCCCGAGGTCGACGAGTCGATCGAGGTCGAGATCAACCCGGCCGACATCCGCGTCGACACCTATCGCGCGTCGGGAGCCGGCGGGCAGCACATCAACAAGACCGATTCTGCGGTACGCATCACGCACCTGCCGACCAACATCGTCGTGCAATGCCAGAACGACCGCTCGCAGCACCGCAATCGCGCCGAGGCGATGGCGATGCTGAAGTCGAAGCTCTACGAGCTCGAGTTGCGCAAGCGCCAGGAGGAGCAGGCGAAGCTCGAGGACTCGAAGACCGACATCGGCTGGGGTCACCAGATCCGCTCGTACGTGCTCGACCAGTCGCGGATCAAGGATCTTCGCACCGGCTACGAGGTCGGCAATACGCAGGCGATCCTGGACGGCGACCTCGACGATTTCATCTCGGCGAGCCTCAAGCAAGGGGTGTAAGTCGCCGGATTCATGCGCGGGCGCCTGGCATGCTTCCGTCGCGAGGCCTATGATCGGCGCCGCTGTCCATTCACTAGAGGAGTCCACCGATGTCGATCCACCGCGAGAACTGCAGTTGTCCGGATGTTGCGCATCGGCGCCGCTTTCTCGGCACCTCGCTGGCCGCTGCCGCAACGGCGCTCGCCGGCATCGGCGTTCCCGTCGAATCCGCACGTGCGGCGGCAATGACTGCTGCGAAGCGCGAGAAGCTCAGCCCGGATGACATCCTCGCGCTGATGAAGAAGGGCAACCGGCGCTTCAGCACCGGCCAGCGCCAGGAGCACAACTATCTCGCGCAGCAGCGCGCGAGTGCGGCGGGGCAACACCCGTTCGCCGTGCTGCTGAGCTGCATCGATTCGCGTGCGCCGGCCGAGACGATCATGGATCTCAGGATCGGCGATGTCTTCAACACGCGCCTGGCCGGCAATATCGAGAACGCCGACGTCCTCGGCGGGATGGAGTTCGGGTGCAAGCTGATGGGGGCGAAGGTGATCCTCGTGATGGGGCACACCTCCTGCGGGGCGATCAAGGGCGCGATCGACCACGCCGAGCTCGGCAATCTCACCGGCCTGCTCGACAAGATCAAGCCCGCCGTAGCCGCGACCGAGTACTCCGGCGAGCGGACGTCGAAGAACTATGGGTTCGTCGATGCCGTCGCGCGCAAGAACGTCGAGCTCACGATCGACGGCATTCGCAAGAACAGCCCCGTTCTGGCGGGCATGGAAGCGAGCGGCGCGATCAAGGTCGCCGGGGCGATGTACAACATCGGTACCGGGGTCATCGACTTCTTCCACGCATGACGCAGCAGCAGCAGACGGCGGGCGGCGCGGTGCCGGGTGCGGGCGCCCAGGCGGCGGGCGCAGCGTCCGCCGCGGGCGCCGACGAGAGCAGCGTCATCGCCGAGCGTCGCACGAAGCTCGCCGCGCTGCGGACGGCCGGGCAGGCCTACCCGAACGACTTCCATCGCGACGCGCTGGCGGGCCACCTGCACGCGGCCTGGGGTGCGAAGGACAACGCCGAGCTCGAGGCTGCCGCGATTCGTGTCGCGGTCGCCGGCAGGATGCTGCTGAAGCGCGTGATGGGCAAGGCATGTTTCGC
>Ga0157370_10003051_pt1 | contig 19856 bp, 18 predicted proteins | sample C35metaG_FD_113463 | JGI IMG/M metagenome (GOLD analysis project Ga0157370, IMG submission 113463) | Corn rhizosphere microbial communities from Kellogg Biological Station, Michigan, USA - C3-5 metaG | ecosystem: Host-associated > Plants > Roots > Rhizosphere > Soil | place: USA: Michigan...
CGCGCATCACGAAGGCGCTTCCCGCGTTCACCGATCCACCGAGAAGCGAGGAGCCCTGCGTCCGTTGCAGCGCCGCGCTCTCGCCGGTGAGGAGCGCTTCGTCCACCCAAGCCTCGGCGCTTTCCAGCGTGCCGTCGGCGGGAACCACCTCGCCGGAGCGCACCAGCACGCGATCGCCCGGCGCGAGGAGCGCGGCGGGAACGGTCTCGGTTTCCGATCCGTTCTCGGCGCGCAACCGTTGCGCCGCCTGGGGAACGTAGCGCTCGAGCCGGCGCAGTCCCGCGCTTGCCCGGGCGCGCGCCAGATGCTCGAGGTAGCGTCCGGCGGTGAGCAGGAACACGAACATCGTGATCGAATCGAAATACACGGCGCCCGATCCGCGCACGGTCGCCGCCGCGCTCGCGGCGAACGAGGCGGCGATGCCCAGCGCGACCGGCACGTCCATGCCGAGCGAGCGATGGACGAGGCTGCGCCATGCGCCGGCGAAGAACGGCCATCCCGAATACGCGAGCACCGGCAGCGTGAGCACGAGCGCCGCCCAGTCGAGCAGGCGCTGCGCGTCCGGCGCGATGTCGCCCGATCCGGCGATGTACGCGGGGAACGCGTACATCATCACCTGCATCATGCCGAGGCCCGCGACCCAGAGCCGGCGCAGCATGCTGCGCCGCTCCTTCGCCTCGAGCGCGGCAAGCCGTCCGGCATCGAAGGGCCACGCGGGATAGCCGAAGCCGCGGATCGCGCCCAGCACCGCCGAGAGCTTCACCCTCGCCGGATCCCAGCGCACCAGCGCGCGCCGCGAGCCGAAATGGGCGCTGGCCGAGGTCACCCCCGGCACGCGCGCGGCCACCTGCTCCACGAGCCACGCGCACGCGGTGCAACGCATGCCGTCGACGAGGATCGAGGCCTCGCGCTCGCCCGCTCCCGCGTCGCGCGCGAAGCGCTGCTGGAGCGCGGGCTCGTCGTAGAGCGCCAGCTCCGCGGAGTCGTCCTTGCGCGCCGGGCGCGGCGGCGCGCAATCGCGCAACCGGTAATAGTCGTCGAGGCCGCCGCCGTGGATCGCGCGGCTCACCGCCTCGCAGCCGGCGCAGCAGAAGGCGCGCCACGTGCCGCCCGTCTCGAAGCCGAACGAGGCCTCGGGGGCGATCCGCAACCCGCAATGGAAGCAGTCGGTCGCCGCGCCGGGTCGCGCGGGGGGCGCTACGGCGGACACTCAGTAACCGTCGCGGCCGTGCGCGACCTGCTGGTGCAGCATCAACGGGTCCATCATCGCGTCGGTCATCTCCCTCCGGCACGCGAGGCTCGCCATGGCGGCCTCGTCAGCGGCAGACCAGGACCGGCACCCTCGAATGCGTGAGCACCTTGGTGGTCTCGCTTCCGACCAGCAGCCCCGCGATGCCCTTGCGGCCGTGCGAGGCCATGCACACCAGGTCGCAGCCTTCCTTCGCGGCGATCGCGATGATCGCCTCGTACGGGTGCTCGGCGAACACGTGCTCGGTGCTCGCCGAGACGCCCTTCGCGTGCGCGTACGCGAGGCCGGGCTTCAATCGCTCGGCGGCGCGCTGCTCGGCGCCCGCGGTATACACGGCGGGCGACTCGACGGCCACGGCGGCCTCGGCCGGGAACACGCGGTATGGCGGCGAAGCGGTGAACACGGTCACCTTCGCGTTCACCGATTTCGCGAGGTCGATGCCGGCGCGCACCGCCTTGTCGGAAAGGTCGCTGCCGTCGGTGGGAATCAGGATGTGCCTGTACATGTTCTGCCCTCTCGCGGAACGATCGACATGCGCCCATTCTTCACCGCGCGCGCGGGGCCAGTTTGATCGCGATCAAGCGCGCGAAGATGGTATGTTGCGGCGATGGATCCGCGCCCGATGCCGGCCGCCTTCCTCGGCCACGGCAGCCCGATGAATACGCTCGAGGAGAACCGCTATACGGCCGCGTGGCGCGGCTTCGGCGCTTCGCTCGCCGAGCGGCCGCGCGCGGTGCTCGTGGTCTCGGCGCACTGGTACGTCAACGCCACCGCGGTCACCGCGATGCCCCGACCGCGGACGATCCACGACTTCTACGGATTTCCCGAGCCGTTGTTCCGCTTCCAGTACCCCGCGCCGGGCGCACCGGACGTGGCGCGCGAAGTGGCGCAGCTGTTGCGCCCCGACTGGGTGGGCCTCGACGAGGAGAGCTGGGGGCTCGACCACGGCGCGTGGTCGGTGCTCGCGCACGTGTTCCCGCGCGCCGACGTGCCGGTGCTGCAGCTCTCGGTGAACGCGGCGAAGGCAATCGAGGAGCACATGGCGCTGGGCGAGCGCCTTTCGAGCCTGCGCCGCCGCGGCGTGCTGGTCGTGGCGAGCGGCGACGTGGTGCACAACCTGCGTCGCATCGACTTCCGGCGCCCGGACGCGGCCTACGACTGGGCGCTGCGATTCGACGCGGCGGCACGCGACGTGATGACGCGCGATCCGTCGCGGCTGCCGGCGCTCGCCGCGCACGCCGACTATGCGATGTCGGTGCCGACCCCGGAGCACTTCCTGCCGCTCGCCTACCTCGCCGGGCTCGCCCGCGCCGAGGGCGCGACGTGCCAGGTGCTCGTGGAAGGCTGCTCGCTCGGCTCGATCTCGATGACCTGCTACACGCTGGGCGCGCACAATGCCGCCGTCGCCTCGGCGGGCGGCGCGGCCGCGCTACCCGATCCCTCGATCGTTCCCGCCGAAGACACGAACACTTGACGGGCAGTGATGCGGGCGAAGATCTTCGCAATGCCCAGTCAAAGCGTAGCGACCATCGCGACCACGGCGGCGGCCATCACGACGGTCGAGATCCAGCCCAGGACGAGCAGGCGGCGCTTCACCACGAACGGTCCCATCACGTCGGGCTTCACGGCGAGCAGCATCATCACCACCATGATCGGCACCGCGATGACGCCGTTCACGACCGCGGCCCAGATGAGCGCCTTGATGGGATCGATGTCGGTGAAGTCGACCGCCACGCCGATGAGCGTCGCCGCGGCGAGGATGCCGTAGAAGCCGCGCGCCTCGAGGAGCGGAAGGCCCAGCCCGATCGGCCAGCGGAAGCTCTCGGCCACGGCGTAGGCCGCGGAGCCCGCGAGCACCGGCACGGCAAGCAGGCCCGTTCCGATGATGCCTCCCGCGAAGACCAGGAACGCGAAGTCGCCCGCGATGGGCCGCAGCGCCTTGGCCGCCTGCTCCGCGGTCTCGATCGACGTGATGCCCTGCACGTGCAGCGTCGAGGCGGCGGTGAGCATGATGCACAGCGCGATGCCGTTCGAGAAGAGCATCCCGATCCAGGTATCGATCTTGATCCGGTCGAGGTGGTGCGCGGCCTGCTCCGGCGCCTCGCGCAGCGGCTCGTGGCCGGGCGTGGCGCGCTGCTCCTCGACCTCCTGGGAAGCCTGCCAGAAGAAGAGGTAGGGGCTGATGGTCGTGCCGAGCACCGCCACGAGCGTCGCGACGTAATCGGCGCGGAACTGCGGCTTCGGAAAGAGCACCGCGAGCGTCGCCTCGTTCCAGCGCACCTCGACGGCGAACACGGTCGCGACGTAGGCGAGCAGCGACAACGTCATCCACTTGAGGATCGGCGCGTAGCGCGGGAACGGCACGAAGATCTGCAGCACGAGCGAGAGGAGCGCGAAGAACACGATGTAGATCTCGCTCACCCCGCCCACGAGGAGCTGCAGCGCGTTGCCCATCGCGCCCAGGTCCGCGGCGATGTTGATCGTGTTGGCGAATAGGAGCAGCCCCACGATGGCGTGCAGCAGCCATGCGGGATAGTGGTCGCGGATGTTCGCGGCGAGTCCGTGGCCCGTGACGCGGCCGATGCGCGCCGACACGATCTGGATGCCGATCATGAGCGGCGTCGTGAGCAGCACCGACCAGAGCAGTCCGAACCCGTACTGCGCGCCCGCCTGCGAGTAGGTCGCGATGCCGGACGGGTCGTCGTCCGCCGCGCCCGTGATGAGGCCGGGCCCGAGGCGCTTGAGCAGTGGGACTCGTTCTTGTTCTCGCGGCTGCATCCGCGGAGCTTACCATCCGGTTCTTACGCTGCGCTGTCCGGGTTCGCGTTGTTCTCGTCGCCGGCGACGAAAAGCGGCGCACTGCGCCTGCCCGCATCACCACCCCGCTCTACGGGACGAGCACGCGGAGCTCGTCCCTTGGCTACAACCCGCGCCCGATCGCCCTCACCAATCGCAACGTGAGCCACGCCGCGTAAACGTAGAAGATCACCGCGAGCACCGGAAAATCGAGCACGTGGGGGCCCGACTTGAACTGCATGAGCAGGCTCGCCGCGAGGTAGAGGCCGAGCGTCACCAGCGCGAGCGAGACGCGGCTCGATCCCTGGATCACCAGGTTCGAGAGGTCGGGCAGGCCCTCGGGCTCGATCTTGAGGCGCAGCCCCTCCTCGCGCAGGCGCCGGATCGAGCTCGCGAGCATGCGCTGCCACTCGGCCGATGCGACGGCCGCCTCGTACTTCAGGCGCTGGGTCTCGACCTTCTCCGGCATCAGCGCGGTCTCCATCACCTCGCGCGACCGGTCCGAAAGCGAGTCGAGCAGGCTGAAGTCCGGGTCGAGCAGGCGGACGGTCGCCTCGACCAGCACCAGCGCGCGCGCGAGCACGAGGAGATGCAGCGGCACCTCGAAGTTCTGGCCGCGCGTCGCGGTCACGAGCTGCGCGAACGCCTCGCCGATGGACCACTCGCCGATCGGCCTGCGCGAATAGTCGGACATGAGGGCCGCGACCGCCGGGCGCAGCTTCACGCGATCGGCGGCCTTCGAGAGCATGCCCAGCTCCAGCCACGAGTCGAGCACCCAGTCCGTATCCTGCTCGGTGAAGGCGAGCATGAACGAGGCGAGCGCCTGGCGGGTCGGCCGGTCGATGCTGCCGATCACGCCGAAGTCGTGCAGCCCGAGGCGCCCCTGGTCGGTGACGAAGATGTTTCCGGGATGGGGATCGCCGTGGAAATAGCCCATCACGAAGAACATGTGCACGTACGCGTCGATCAGGTTCTGCGCGAGCTCGGCGCTTCTCCTCGTGTTCTCGTACTCGTCGACGCGCTTGCCGAAGAGGCGCGTCACCACCATCACCGTCTCGCAGGCGAGGTCGTCGACCACGTCGGGAACCTCGAGGGTGGGCCAGTCGCGGAACTCCTCGTGGAAGCGGCGCACCGCGCGCGCCTCCTCGCGCAGGTCGAGCTCCTTGCAGAGGTTCGCGTGCACCTCGCGCACGATCGCCTCCGCCTTGTAGTACGAGAGCACCGGCGAGAAGTGCGTGAGGAAGCGCACGATCCCCGCGAGGATCTTCATGTCGCGGTTCACCTGGATCTTCACGCCGGGGCGCAGCACCTTCACCACCACCTCGCGCCCGGTGAAGGTGCGCGCCCCGTGCACCTGCGCGACGGAAGCCGCGGCGAAGGGCTCGCGGTCGAAGCGGATGAAGAGCTGCGAGACGGGGCGGCCGAACACGCGCTCGACCTCGGCGATCGACTCCTCCGCGTCGAAGGGCCGCACCTTGTCCTGCAGCTTCTGCAGCTCCGCAAGGTAGTCGGGCGAGAACAGATCGGCGCGCAGGCTCAGGTGCTGGCCCAGCTTCACGAAGCTGGTGCCGAGGTTCTCGAGCAGGTCCGCGAAGCGGCGTGCCGGCGACGGGTGGCGCACGAGGCTCAGCCGGAAGAGGAAGAGCCAGGTGAGGTAGCCCGAGATGCGCAACACGATCGCGAAGAATCGCCCGATCGTGCCGCCCGTGGCCGGCGATCGGCGCGCCGACGCGCGCGTGCCCGTGTTGCCGCCTGCGAATCCCAGTCTCATCGCCGAGCCCCTTTCCATGACTCCGAGTCGACGGGACGCGATTCCGTTCCCCTTCGCGCGCGCGCCGTCGGCGCCTTCCGACAGGCGGGTGCTAGCGCGGAGCGGGTGCGACGCCGCGCAGGAAGGCTTTCGCGGGCGCCTGGGGCGGGGCCGGCGGCGCGGGCTGGAATTGCGGGTCCCCGAGTTGCCAGAGCGCGAACGCGTACACGTCGGCGAGCTCCTCCTCGCGGCGCGCACGCGGGCCCCGCTCGATGCCGGAATCGACGCGCAACACGACGGGCTTTGCGCTCGTCGTCGCCCGCTCGAGGCGCGCGGCCATGCGTTGCGCCTGCGCGGGATCCACGGCCGGATCGCCGATGCCCAACGAGAGCATCACCGCTGGATAGGGCATGCCCTCCCGCACCTGTCCGTACGGCGAGATCGCGGCGAGCCGCTCGCGGTCCTCGGCATTCGCGGTCGAGCCGAATTCCGGGAGCCGCGCGCGCCCGATCGCCGAGGTTTCCAGCGCGGGAAGGTCGAGGATCGGGTCGCGCAGGATCGCCGCCGCGAAGAGGTCGGGCCGGCGCACCAGGGCATCACCCACCGGGATGCCGCCCGCCTCGGTGCCCTCGATCGCGAGCCGGTTGTTGTTGGTGAACCCGTAGCGCTCGAGGAATTCGCATACCGCGATGAAATCGGAGACGGTCGTCGCCTTCGTCGCGCCGCGCGCGGCCGCGTGCCATGCATCGCCGAACTCGCCGCCGCCGCGCACGTGGGCCACGGCGAAGACGCCGCCGCGCTCGAGCCAGGCGAGGCGCGCCGGGTCGAACGCGGGCGAGCCGGGATCGCCCCACGCGCCGTACACGCTCAGGAGCGTGGGGTTGTCGGCGGTAAGGCGCGTGCTCCGGCCGTAGAGCAGCGTGATCGGGATCTTCGTGCCGTCGGAGGCGGGCGCATACAGGCGCACCTCGTCGATGCTCGAATAGTCCGCCGCCGCGGGAGGAACGAGCTTCGTGTTGCGCACGTCGCCCGTGCGCGCGTCCACTTCCGCGACTTCGGGCGGGCGCGTCCAGCCGTCGAGCCGCAGCACCGCTCCGTTGCGCCGCGGATCGGTGACGAGCTCCGAGATCGCCATGTCGTAGGGAAGGCGCAGGAACTCGCGAGTGCCGGAGGCGAGGAGCCCGAAGCGCATGCGCTCGAGGCGATCCACGCCCGCGACCATCGTGCGCAGGTACATGCCGTCGCGCGCGAGGCCCATCGACTCGATCACCGCATCGCCCTCGGGAACGGCGACCTTGGCCTTCGAGAGGTCGTCGGCGCCGGCGGCCACGCGCAGCACGCGGCGGTTGGGCGCTCCGTGCCGCGTGAGCAGGTACAGGTCGTCGTGCCACGCCTCGATCGCCATCACCTCGTCCGCGATGGAGGCGATCTCGTGCCAGCGCGGCCGGCCCGCCGCGAGGTCCTTCTGCAAGGCGACGTGCACCGCGATGGGCGCGCCGGGCGCGGATCGCGCGAGCGCGAACGCATGGCGCGATTCGCGCGGCAGCACGAGCCACGGTTGCACGATCTCGGGAATGTCGCGCGCGCCGCCCACGCCGGGTGCGAAGACCACTTCGTCGCGCGCCGTCTCGCGCCCGAGGACGTGGCGGTAGATGCGAACGTTCGCGCCGCTCGCGCCGGGCGGCTGCGTTTCCGGCGCGCGTGCGTAGTAGAACGACTTTCCGTCGGGTTGCCACGCGAGATCGCGGTTGTCCGCCGCCCGGTCGATCTCGAACGGCAGGTCGCGTCCGTCGTCCACGTTCATCACGTGGAGCAGCGCTTCGCCCGCCGCACCATCGCGCGCGAGGCCGAAGGCGACGTGGTGCCCGTCGGGCGAGGCCGAGTACCAGGCGATCGTCGTGCCCGGGCCGCCGTCGGGGCGCGCGCGCGGATCGACCAGCACGCGCGGGGCGCCGTCGAAGCCGTCGCGCACGCACAGCACCGGGCCGGGCGCTCCCGCCGGCGTCTCGAGGTAGAACACGCGGCCGGCCTCCATCGAGACAGAGCGCACCGCCGGACTGGCGTCTCCGAGCGCGCGGATGCGGGCGAGCAATGCGGCGCGCCCGGGAATGCGATCGAGCAGCTCGCGCGCCGGCAATCGCGGCGCCGGCTTCGCCGCGGCGGGCGCGGGCCGCGCCGGCGCGTCCGCGCCTTGCGCGAGCGTCGCCAGGCCCAGCGCCGCGCTCGCCGCGATGCGAATCCAGGCTTTCACGCGGCCGCCGCGGCGAACTGGAGCGCGGCAAGGCGCGCGTAGAGGCCGTTCTCGGCAACGAGCGAGGCGTGGCTGCCCGTCGCGACCGCGCGCCCATGGTCCATCACGACGATGCGATCGCTCGACTTCACGGTGGCGAGTCGATGGGCGATCACGAGCGTCGTGCGCCCGCGCATCAGGCGCTCCAGGGCGACCTGCACCGCCCTCTCGCTCTCCGCGTCGAGGGAGCTGGTCGCCTCGTCGAGGAGCAGCACGGCGCGGTCGGCGAGGATCGCCCGCGCGATGGCGATGCGCTGGCGCTGGCCGCCGGAGAGCTTCACGCCGCGCTCGCCCAGGGGGGTATGAATCCCGGAGGGAAGCTTCAGCACGAATTCCAGGGCGTTCGCCCGCGAGAGCGCCTCGCGCACCTCGTCCTCGCCTGCCTCGGGGCGGCCGTAGCGCACGTTCTCGAGCACGCTCGAGGCGAAGACGACCGGATCCTGCGTGACGACGGCCACCCGGCTGCGCAGCTCCCGCGGGTCGGCGTCGCGCGCGTCCACGTCGTCGATCACGATCCGCCCCGACGTGGGGTCGTAGAAGCGCAGCAGCAGCTGGAACACCGTGGTCTTTCCCGCGCCCGACGGACCGACCAGCGCGACCACCTCGCCGGCCTCCACCGCGAGCGAGAAGCGGTCGAGCGCGGGCGTGGACGGGCGCGACGGGTAATGGAACGTCACGTCCTCGAGCGCGACGCGGCCGCGCGGCGGCGGCATCGCGACCGGCACGCGCGGGGCGGCGATGCGCGACTCCGTGGCGAGGAGCTCGAGCAGGCGCTCGGAGGCGCCGGCCGCGCGCTGCAGCTCTCCGTACACCTCGGCCAGCACGAACGCGGCGTTGGCGACGATCACCGCGTAGAAGATGAACGCGGTGAGGCCGCCGGCGGTGAGCCGGCCGGCGAAGACGTCGTGCGCGCCCACCCACAGCAGCATTCCCACCGCGCCGAACGCGAGCACGATCACCGCCGCGATGAGGAGCGCGAGGTGGCGCGAGCGCTCGATCGACGAGGCGAACACCGCCTCGACGCGCTCGCCGAAGGTGGCGCTCTCGCGCGACTCGTGCGCGAACGCCTGCACGGTGCGGATCTCGTGCAGCGTCTCGTCGACATGGCTGGAGACGTCGGCCACGCGATCCTGCACCGCGCGCGACAGGCGCCGCACGCGCCGCCCGACGAGGCCGATCGGCAGCAGCACGAGCGGCATGCAGGCGAGCGCGATGAGCGTGAGCTTCACGCTGGTGAAGAACAGCATCGCGATGCAGCCGGCGAGCGTGATCGCCATGCGCAGCGCGTAGAGGAGCGTGCCGCCCATCACCGCCTCGATGAGCGTCACGTCGTTGGTGACGCGCGAGGACACTTCGCCGGTGCGCGCCTCCTCGAAGAAGCCGGGCGAGAGCGTGAGCAGGTGGTCGTAGACGCGGCGGCGCAGGTCGGCGGTGAAGCGCGCGCCGATCCAGTAGACCTGGTAGACGCGGAACCAGGTGATCGCGCCCAGCACTCCGACCAGCAGCACGAGCGAGGCGAGCGTGGAGTCGAGCATCCCCTCCTCGCCGCCGCGGAAGCCGTCGTCGATCACGCGTTTGAGGCCCTGGCCGATCACGAGCACCATGCCGGCCGACAACGCGATCGCCACCGCGGCGAGCGCGATGCGTGCGCGGTACGGGGCGAGCAGCCGGAAAAGCGGAAGGAGCCGGCGCAGTTCGGGTGCTCCGCGCCCCTCAGCCGCCGCGCTTGATGATCGGACGCGCCACCGTGCCCGACACGGTGAAGGCACCCCGATCCTGCGCGACCTGGGAGCGGATCTCGAGCGCGAGGTGGCCGCTGATCGCACCGCTCGCGGCGAGGTCCACCGCGCCGTTGCCGCGCAGCACGCCGCCCTGGAGCTGCAGCTGGCGATAGCTCGCGCGCTTCTCGCCCGCGGCGTACTCGCCGTCGAGCTCGGCGAACTTGGTGACGCCCGCGCGCTGCCCGGCCGAGTCCGACTGCATCACGGCGACGAGGTCGACGTTGCTCACCGAGCCCTCCATCACCTTGAAGCGTCCCTGCACGCGCGGAGCATCGAGGAGCCCCTCGAGCGTGGGCGCATCCGCCGCGACGTCGAAGTTGCCGTCGAGCCGGCCGGTGAATGCGATGTCGGGCGTGAACGCCTTGACCAGATCCTTGAGCGCCATGTGCGAGACCGAGAGATCGGAGGCGAGGTGCACGCCCGATTGCCATCCCACCTGCAGGGTGCCGTTCACGTTGCCCTCGAGCACGTGGGCCTGGAATTCCGGGACCACGATCTGCGAGCCGTCGACGGTGCCGTTCACGGTCGCGTCGAAGATCGGGATCGGCGCGCCGAGCGGCGGCGTCCAGTTGGTCGCGTTGAACACGAAGCTGTAGCCCTTCTCGATCGGCTTGAGCGAGATGCTCCACTGGCCGGTGAGCGCGCGCAGGTTGGCGCTCGAAAGCGTGCCGTCGCGGCGGAAGCGCAGGTCCGCGTTGAACGGGTCGAGCGCCGGCTTCACGTCGAGCTTCACGCCGTGCAGCACGATCTCGGAGATGCCCGCCGTGCCCTTACCCTGCGGCGCGCCCCACTGAGGGATGCGGCGCACCGCGTCGGCGGAGATCGTGACGTTGTCGAGCTCGAGCCGGTCGATCGACGGCCGCTCCCCGAAGAGCGTGGCGATGTCGAGGTAGATGCGGCCGGTGGCCGCCTTCGCGTCCAGGACCTTTCCGACCGAGAGGTTCTCGAGGTTCAGGTGCGGCGTCGGTGCGAGGCGGAAGGTGACCGCGCCGATGGAGACGTCGTCGTGCATCCACGCCGACATGGAGCGCTCGAGCTTCGCGGCGTAAGGGCGCAGCGGCACGACGTGCAGCGCGACGATGCCGGCGATGAGCACGAACACGACCGAGAAGAAGACCGTTTTCGCGGCGCTTCCCTTGCGCCGCGCCCGGCGCCGGCGCATCGGAGCCTCCGGCGCCACCTCATCGGGCTCGACCTTCGTGCGCAGGATGTCGGCGATCTCCTTCGCCTTGCGCGCCTGCTCGGCGCGCATCTTCTGGTCTTCCTCGATCTCCGCGCGTGCCTTGGCTTCCATGTAGGCGCGCGCCTGCGCCTTGCCCTCGATCTCGGCTCGCTTCGTAAGGTCGGCCTCGAGCTCCGCCTGCACCTTCACGCGCGTATCCTCGGCGATCGTCTCGCGGGCGCGCGCCTCGATGCGAGCGCGCGCTTCCGCTTCCTGCTTGGCCTTGCGCTCCTCATCGAGGGTGGCCTGCAGCTCCGCCTCGCGGCGCTCGCGCTCCTCGGCCTCGATCTTGGCGCGCGCTTCCGCCTCGTACTTGGCGCGCCGCTCGGCCTCGAGGCGCTGCTCGATCTCCTGCTGCTCGCGCGTGCGCGCTTCGGCTTCCTCGCGCGCGCGCTGCTCGGCATGGCGCAGGCGCCGCGTCTCGGCTTCGGCCTTGATGCGCGCCTCGGTCTCCGCCGCGGCGCGCGCCTCCGCTTCGGCGCGCAGCTTCGATTCCCTCTCGGCGCGCGCGCTCGAATCGGCCTCGGCCTTCGCACGCGCCTCCTTCTCGGCGTTCGCGAGCGCCTCGCGCTCCTCGCGCAGGCGATCCTCCAATTCCGCCCTCGCGGCGAGGCGCGCCTCCTCGAGGATCTGCGCGCGCATCTCGTTGCGCGTCTTCTCCTCGAGCTCGTTCCTCAGCAGCTCCTCCATCTCGGAGCGGATGCGCGACTCGATCTCCTCCTTGAGGCGCTCCTTGAGCTGCTTCTCGGCGCTGCTCGCTTCCTGCGCCTGCTTCTTGGCCGCGGCGTCGGCCTCGGCGCGTGCCCTGGCGAGCGCCTGCGCTTCCGCTTCCGCGCGGGCGCGAGCCTCGGCGAGCGAGCGCGCTTCCTTCTCGGCCTTCTCGCGCAGCTCCGCGAGGCGCCGGCTCTCCACCTCTTCCTTCGCCTTCTGCTCGGAAGTGAGGCGCGCCTGCTGCTCGGCGAGCGCCTTCCTGCGCGCTTCCTCCTCGCGCATCTTCGTGTCGAGCTCGGCCTTGGCGCGGTCGGCCGCTTCCTTCGCGCGGCGCGCCTGCTCCATCGCCTGCTGCTCGGCCTGCGCCTTGGCGCGCGCCTCGGCCTCGAGCTTCGCGCGGTTCTCCGCCTCGGCCTTCGCGCGCACGCGCGCCTGCTCGTGCGCCTGCTCGCGCGACTTGCGCTCCGCCTCCGCCTTTTCCTGCTGGCGAACGAGCTCGCTGATGTCGTTCGCGGCGCCCGGGATCACGCGCTGCGTCGACGCGGGCATCTTGCCGGGCGCGGTGAAATCGAAATCGTCTTCGCCGGCGAAGGGATCGGCCTCTTCCTGGCGCACCTGGAAGACGCGCGCGAAGCCGTCCTTGGTGAGGGTGTTGAGCGCCTTCTCGAGCGAGTTCTTGTCGAAGTCGGCCTTCTCCATGAGCTGGCCGAAGTTCGACTTGCCGTCGATGAGCTTGAGGACCTTCATGAGGTCCTTCGAGAGCGAGGCGGATTTCTGGTTGACCTGCGTGATGCCCTTCGCGGTCTTCGTGAATACCGTGTTGCGATCCATCGACTCCCCGCTTTTTATGGCGCTCCCTTTGGACGCGCCAATAATGGCATGGATTCAGCGCGTTGCGAAAGGGATTGGATCACACTTCTCGCGCTTCCCCGCGCGGGACACGCTGCGGAGTGGGCAAGCCTGGTGCAAGGCCACCGTGTCGGGTGCAGAATGGCCCCTGCAGGCATGGCCCGCGACGCCCCGCCCAGGAGACGCCCATGAGGAATCGACCGATGCTCGCCACGCTGGCGCTCGCCCTCGCCGCGCCCGCGGCGTACGCCAGCTGCACGTGGGAATGGATGTGCAACGGCGAGGGAAGCTGCAAGCAGATGCCGGTCTGCGACTCCGTCTACGAGGTGCCGCCGGCGAAGCCGGTCGAGGCGGCGCCCACCCCGCCGCCGATGTCGATCCGCCCGCGCCTCGCGCGGCGCGAGATGACCGGCCTCGACTGCGAGGAAGTGATGCGCCGCAGCCCGTCGGGACACTGGTCGTGGGACCAGGCCTGCTTCTGCGCCGATCCCATGAAGGCACGTGACCCGAGCACGCCATTCGCGAACATCGTGCGCTGCCAGCCGCCGTGGAAGAAGGGTCAGCAGGCCGCGCCCGCTCCCCAGCCCTCTCGGAAGGGAGAGGTCGCGCCTACTTGATGCGCCGCGGAGTGAATTCCTCCTCGATCGCTTCGCGGTAGTAGCTGCCGGGAGTAGGCGAGCTCATCAGGCGCCGGTAGATCTCGGGCGAGATGTTGGCGTACTCGAACGTGCCCGTCGCGGTCTCCACGACCAGCTTGCGGTTGCGCTCGTCGTAACCGGCGGCTTTCAGTCCCGCCGCGTTGAGGCGCTTCATCTCCATGCGTTGCCTCCGTCCCCGGCATCCTTCAATGGTGCCCGCCGGCCTTCGCGCCCCACAGCTCGCGCAGCCGCTCGTCGCGCCCGCATCCCTTGCGATAGAACTGATAGCGCACGGGATTCTTGCGGTAGAAGTCCTGATGGTAATCCTCGGCCGGATAGAACGGCCCCGCCTTCACGATCTCGGTGACGATCGGCGCCTTGAAGGGCTTGGTCGCCTCGACGCGCTTCCTCGATTCCTCGGCCGCGCGATGCTGCGCCTCGTCGTGCCAGAAGATGGCGGTGCGGTACTGGTTGCCGCTATCGCAGAACTGCCGGTCCTTCGTGGTGGGGTCGATGTGCACCCAGTAGTAATCGAGGAGCTTCTCGTAGCTCACCTTCTTCGGGTCGAAGATCACCTCGACCGACTCGGCATGGCCGGTCCGGCCCGAAGACACCTGCTCGTAGCTCGGATTCGCGACGAAGCCGCCGGTATAGCCCGAGATGGTGGCGACCACGCCCGGCACCTCGTCGAAGTCCGATTCCATGCACCAGAAGCAGCCGCCGGCGAAGGTGGCGACCTCGTCGCCCGGCGGTACCTTGTACGTTTGCGCGGCGGCCGCGGGCAGCACGGCCAGCCACGCGAGCAGGATGGCGGCGAATCTCATGGCGATGTCTCCGGTGTCGGCGATGATGCTCCGTCGTTGCGAACAGCGTTCCCTTACGGTCGATTCCATAGCCACGCCGCGCCGCGCACGCCGCTCGAATCGCCATGGAGCGGTGCCACGAGCCGCGTGCGCACGTCGTCGGAGAAGACGTATTCGCGCCACAAGCGCGGCACCTCATCGTACAGCCGCGCGATGCGCGAGAGGCCGCCGCCCAGCACGATCACGTCGGGATCGAGCACGTTGATCACCAGGGCGAGCGAGCGCGCGAGGCGCTCCGCGTAGCGGGCGAGCGCCTCCACGCAAGCCGCGTCGCCCCGCTCGGCACGCTGGGCGATGTCGGCGGCGCTGGTGCGCTCGCCGCTCGCGCGCGCATGGTCGGCGGCGAGGCCGGGCCCGGAAAGATAGGTCTCGATGCAGGCGCGCCGCCCGCAATAGCACAGCGGAAGCGGATGATCGTCGGCGCGCGGCAACGGGAGCGGGTTGTGCCCCCATTCGCCCGCGATCGCGTTGGCGCCCTCGAGGATGCGCCGGTGCGCGACGATGCCGCCGCCCACGCCCGTGCCGAGGATCACGCCGAAGACCACCGCCGCGTCGCTCGCCGCGCCGTCGGTCGCTTCCGAAAGCGCGAAGCAGTTGGCGTCGTTGGCGAGCCGCACTTCCCGATCGAGGCGCCGCTCGAGGTCTTCCTTCAGCGCGCGCCCGTTGAGCCAGGTGGAGTTGGCGTTCTTGACGCGCCCGGTCGCGAGCGAGAGCGCACCCGGGGTCGCGATGCCCACGGTGCCGCGCGCGCTGAGCGCGGTTTCCGCCGCGGCGACGAGCCGCGCGATCGCCTCGAGCGCCGCATCGTAGCCTTCGCTCGGGGTCGCGATGCGCTCGCGATGGCGCACCGCGCCGGATTCGTCGAGCGCGGCGAGCTCGATCTTCGTGCCGCCGAGATCGATGCCGAAGCGGAAAGCGGGATTCATGAGCGGACCGGGAAGACCCGGTCCGCACTATAGCGGAACGGCGCCTCAGCGCGACGCGACGTTCGGATTGCCTCCGCGCACCGCGACGGTCCCGGGCAGCACGCGCGTGCGGCCGGGGGCGAGCTCGACCTCGCCGCCGATGAGCGCGGCCTGGATCTGCTCGGCCGTGGGGTGATGCACGCCCACGTGCGCGAGGGAGGAGCGCGCGGCGGCGAGCGCTTCGCGCACCTCGTCGAGGCTCATCGGCGCGCCCGGGGTGAAGCCGGCGAGGCTCACGTTGTGGCTCGGGCCGTTGGTGGCGAGCGCGATGGAGCTGCCGTTGTGCAGGCCGCGCACCAGCGCGTCCGCGTTCTGGCGGCCGCCCGCCCACGCGGCGAAATCGGACACGATGCGCGAGGGAGCCTGGGCGGATTGCGCCGCCATGGCCGACGAGGCGACGAGCAGCGATGCGGCGAGCGATGCGGCGAGCTTGCGATGGTCCATGGGACACCTCCGGCGAAATGCCTCCAATATGCGCAAGCGCGTTCGCGCGCGAAGTCGGTCCCCTCCGAGAGTGGCGTGGGCCGAGCCGCGTCGCGGCGGTCGGCACGCTCCTACCGGGTGCCGCATGCCAGAATGGCGCGATGAACCCGGCCATCGTCGCGACCGTGGTGCTCGGCCTCGCGCTCGACCAGCGTTGGACCGCGCACGGCCAGGCGGCGGCGAGCGCCGCGGCGTGGCTCGTGTGCCTCGCGCTTTTCACGCGCAGCGCGCGCACCACGCGCATCTCGCTCGCGGCGTGCCTCGCGATCGCGACCGCGGGCGAAGCGGTCCTGTCGCTCGCGTGGGGCCTCTATCGTTATCGGCTCGGCAACATCCCGCTCTTCGTCCCGCCCGGCCACGTGCTGCTCTTCTTCCTCGGGACCCGGATCGCGCAGCGCGTGCCCGAGCGCGGCGCCTGGGCGGTGGCGATTCTCGCGCTGCCGCTCGTGGCGTTGCTCGCGTGGAGCGGGCGCGACACGCTGGGGCCGCTGCTCTTCGCCCTCTTCCTCGCGTGCCTCTGGCTCGCCCCGTCGCGGCGCCTGTACGCGACGATGTTCGTGCTCTCGCTCGCGATGGAGCTCTACGGCACGTGGATGGGAAACTGGACGTGGAGCGCGCGCGTGCCCGGGCTGGGATTGAGCGCGGCCAATCCGCCGCTCGCCGCGGGGGCGTTCTATTGCGTGCTGGACCTTCTCGTGACGGCCGTCACCGTCGCCCTCGAGAAGCGGTCAGCCACCCGCGAGCCCCGGCTGGAAGCCGAGCGTCGACTCGCACCACGCGGCGACGCGCAGCGCATGCTCGTCCTCGCGGTAGCGGCCGACCACCTGGAAGCCCAGCGGCAACCCGCGCGAGCCGCGCCCGGTGGGGATGGTCACGGCGGGCATCGCGGCCTGCGTCCATAGCGAGTTGAACACCGCATCGCCGGTGCTCGCGAGGCTCTCCGGCGCCTCGCCGGTCGCGGGAATCGTCGCGATCGCCTCGTGCTGCTCGAAGATGCGGTCGAGCCAGCGCCGGTACGCCTCGCGTTTCTCGAGCGCCTTCGCGTACTGCTCCGGCGTCACGGCGCGGCCGCGATCGAGGATCTCGATGAGGTAGGGCGAGAGCCGGATGCGATGGCGCGACTCGATCGAGGCGAAGCTCTTCACCGCCTCGTGCGCCATGATCGCCATGACGTTGTCCCACGCGCCCTCGAAGAGGCGCGGAAGCGTCACCTCGCGCACCTTGGCGCCGGCCGCCTGCAGCTTGATGATGCATTCGACGAAGTGCTGGCGCTGCGAGTCGCTCGCCCGCGGCCACTTGTGCGTCTTCACCACCGCGATGCGCGGCGCTTCGGGAAGGGGTTCCAGCGGCACGTGCAGCAGCCGGGGCGCGGCGCGCACCACCGTCGCCTCGTCGCGGAAGTCCTCGCCCATCAGGCATGCGCCGAACCAGGCCGCGTCGGCCACCGAGCGCGCGAAGACGCCCACGGTATCGAGCGTCGGGGCGAACGGCAGGATCCCGGTGCGCGAGATCGCGCCGTGCGTGGGCTTGTATCCCACCACGCCGCAGAAGGCCGCGGGCCGGATCACCGAGCCCAGCGTCTGCGTCCCGATCGCGACCGGAACGAAGCCCGCCGCCACCGCCGCCGCCGACCCGCTCGAGGAACCCCCGGGGGTATGTACCGCGTTCCACGGATTGCGCGTCTTGCCCGGCGAGCGATAGGCGAACTCGGTGGTCACGGTCTTGCCCATCACGAGGCCCCCGAGAGCCTCCAGCCGCCGCACCACCCATGCCGATGTGGTGGGCACGTGGTTGCCGAAGATCACCGAGCCCATGCGGGTCGGGATGCCGCGCGTGTTGATGATGTCCTTCACGCCGACGGGAATGCCGTACAGCGGCAGGTCGGCGAGGATGCCGCCCGCGGCGCGCTCCTCGGCATCGGCCATGGCGCGCGAGGCGTCGAACCATTCCCAGGCCTGCACGCGCGGCTCGAGCGCGGCGATGCGCCCCGACAAGGAGGTGACATAGTCCTGCACGGTGGCGCGACCGTCGCGGTAGGCGCGCAGGATGTCGAGAAGCCCGAGGGGATAAAGGTCCATTGTTTTAATTAGTTACGGCGGCAGCCGGTCGTTGCCGGCCACTCAGGACGGCTATTTTGCCGTCCCCCGTGAGGGATTACCAGCTAACCGAGCGCCGCCTTGAGCGCGTTCACCCCGGCAAGGGCGATCAGCTCGTCGTCGGAAGCCTTGACGCCGGAGACGCCGACCGCGCCGACGATCGTGCCGTCGACCTCGATCGGGACGCCGCCCTGCAGGATCGCCATGCCCTGGGCGATCGAGAGGAAGGCGGTGCGGCCGTTGTTCACCGACTCCTCGAGGAGCCGCGTCGGGCGCTTCCAGGCGACGGCGGCGCGCGCCTTCTCGACCGCCGTATCCACGCTCGAGATCTGCGCGCCGTCGAGGCGCACCAGCGCGATGGTGTGGCCGCCGTCGTCCACCACGGCGATCACGACGCGCCACTGGTTGCGCAGCGCCTCCTTCTCGGCGGCGGCGAGCGCGACGCGGGCGGCTTCCAGGTCGAGGGTCTTGCGGACGGGCAGCGTGAGCGGCATGAACGGTCGAACGAGAGGCGAGCGCCCGATGATACCGTCCGCGGCGCGCGCCTCCTAGGGGGCGCTGAAGCCGCGATCGAGGAACGGCTTGCGGCCCTCGGCGGAAACGAGGTAGCCGAGCAGCGCGCGCGCCGCCTCGGGATTCTTCGCCGACCTCATCACGACGCCGGCATAGACGGTGCGCTTCTGCAACTGCGCCGGAAGCTCTCCCGCGATCGTCACGCCCTCGACCGGAAGGATCTCGGTGAGGTTGTGGAAGGCGATCTCGACCTCGCCGCGCGCGACCTTCTCCGCGATGTATCCGCCCTCGCCGAGCGTCGCCTTGGCGCGCACCGCGTCGCGGATGCCGAGCGCGGGCAGCACCACCTCGTCGAAGTGCTTGCCGCTCGTGCCCACGTGCGGGTCCATGTACGTCACCGATCTCGCCGCGAGGAGCGTCGCGCGCAACGCGTCCACGGTCGAGACGTCGGGCACCGGCGCGCCCTTGCGCACCGCCGCCGCCATCGCCACCGCACCGAGGTCGTGGCGCGTGCCGGCGACCACGATGCCGTCGCGCTCCAGCGCCGCGAGGTTCTCGACCGGGATCACGAGGATGTCGGCCGCCTCCGCGGCCGCGAGCCGCTTCCTGAGCTCCCCCGCGGGTGCGAAGCTCGCCTTCACCGCGTTGCCGCTTGCCTTGCGCCAGCCCGCGGCGGCCTCGTTCAACGCGGACTTCACGGCGCCCGCGCTCATCACGACGAGCTCGGTGCCGCCGGCCTGCAGCGAGGAGAGCACGAATGCGGTGGCGGCGAGGCTCGCGAGCGATGGCATGGAATGTCCGTCGAGGGGTCCCTTCGCGAAATTACCACTTGTGGGAAAATCCGGGCATGAGAACCTCCCGCCCCGCTTTCGCCGCGATCTTCGTCGCCTGTGCGCTCCTCCTCGGAATCGCGCTCTACCTGCAGGAAGAAGTCGGCCTCGAGCCCTGCCCGATGTGCATCCTGCAGCGCTACGCGTTCACGGTCGTCGGGATCGTCGCCCTCGTGGGCGCGATCCACGGTCCGCGCGGCGTGCCGCTCAAGGTGTACGGCGCCCTGCTGGTCCTCCTCGCGATCGCGGGCGGCGGCGTCGCGGCACGCCAGTCGTACATCCTGCACTTCCCGCCGCTCACGAGCTCCTGCGGAACGGATCTCGAGTTCCTCGTGAACACCTTCCCGATCTCGCAGGCGCTGCCGAAGATCTTCTCGGGCTCGGCCGATTGCGCCGCGGTGCATTGGCGGCTCCTCGGGCTCTCGATCGCGGAGTGGGCGCTCGTGTGGTTCGCGATCTTCGCCGTGGCGACGGCCTGGTTCGCCTTCGCACGGAAGCCGCGCTGAGCTTCCGCACGCCATGACGACGGACCGCGCACGGCGCGCCTTTCTCGCGCGCGCGGCGGCGCTCGCGGCCGCCGGGTTCCTGCAGCCGCTCGCGGGATGCGCGCCTTCGCGCGCGCGCTTCAGCGCCTATCCCTTCACGCTCGGTGTCGCCTCGGGCGCTCCCACGCCCGATGGCGTCGTCCTCTGGACGCGGCTCGCACCGGTCCCCCTCGCGCCGGCCGGAGGCATGGAGCCCCGGCCGGTCGCGGTTCGCTGGGAGGTGGCCGCCGACGAATCCTTCCGCCGCATCGTCCGCGCCGGATCGGCCGGCGCAC
>Ga0157370_10003052_pt1 | contig 19856 bp, 14 predicted proteins | sample C35metaG_FD_113463 | JGI IMG/M metagenome (GOLD analysis project Ga0157370, IMG submission 113463) | Corn rhizosphere microbial communities from Kellogg Biological Station, Michigan, USA - C3-5 metaG | ecosystem: Host-associated > Plants > Roots > Rhizosphere > Soil | place: USA: Michigan...
CCGACGTGCATCATCTGCTGCAAGATACCGGCTTTACCGTGAGGCGCTGAAGTTGACTGCCCCAGACCCGAGTCGCGCCCAGATCATCGAGCGACTGCTGCAGCTCTCGCCGGTCATGCCGGTCGTGACTCTGCAGGATGCAGCTGTGGCCGCCGATCTCGCGCGTGCACTCGTGCGCGGAGGAATCCGCGTCATCGAAGTCACGCTGCGTACGCCCGCGGGCCTGCGAGCTATCGAGCGCATCGCAGCGGAAGTCCCCGAGATCAGTGTCGGCGCGGGCACGGTCCTGTCGATAGCGGATCTGTACTCTGCTGCCAGCGCAGGGGCGGCCTTCGCGATTTCTCCGGGGGCCACTCCGACATTGCTGGCCGGTGCGGGGGCTGGACCTCTCCCCTACATTCCCGCAGTCGCTACCGCCTCGGAGCTCATGGCGGGAGTCGGCGCGGGCTATCGCTTCTTCAAGTTCTTTCCGGCCACCGCGGCAGGAGGCATCCCCATGCTGAAAGCCCTGGGGGCACCTTTTCCGGAGGTACGCTTTTGCCCCACGGGGGGCATCACGCAAGAGACGGCCCGTTCATTCCTGGAGCTGCCGAACGTGCTGTGCGTGGGCGGATCGTGGCTCGCACCGCCGCAAGCGCTGCAGTCGCGCGACTGGAGCCGGATCGAATCGCTCGCCGCCAAGGCCGCCGCGAGCCGCAACGAGGTACAGACCGTTATTCGATAGTCGGCAGAGAGCGCGGCGCTTCCGTGCTCGTCGGATCGTAGACGCGCGTCAACGCGACTCTCGGGACGCTGCTGCCGCTGAGGCGGATCTTGACGATGAGCTGCCGCCCATTTTTGTTGGAGAGTGAAAAGGTCTCGGTCATCTGCATGCCCAGCTGCGAGCGGACGTCGACGACGAAATCCTTTCCGTGCCAGCCTGCACTCTGGTCGCCGACCCCTTCGGGTACCGACACGACGCTTTTCTCCCCGGGAGTAAAGCTGTGCGTGGAAGTTCCATAGTCGACGATGAAAGCATCGGGCCGTTGCTTGATGGCCAGCACCTCATTGCGCAGCACGTCGGAGTTGGGAATCAGTGTGAGCAACGTCGGCTGCTGCGGTCCGTCCTCTTCCTCAGGAAACACGTCGCCTGGATTCTGACCGGACTGCTGACCGCGCCGCCGCCTTCCCGTGACTTGCTGGGATTGCTGCGCGTAGCCGCGTCGGGGCCGAAACTTCTCGAGAGCCTTTCGCAGGTCGTCGCTGGCTGCAACGTTCAATCGCCACGTACCGGCGAAGTCGACTCCCGGCGGAGCCGTCTGCTCGTAGCTACCCACGGACGAGCAGCCGAGGCAAAAGAATATCGCCGCCACCGCGAAGAGCGACACGCGAGCCCGTGCCAAAGTAGGCCCGCGGTAGTCGCTCTTGCACGCTCGCGGCTCAGGACAGGCACGTGTCAGCGACACTGGATCGTTAAACATCATTCGGCCGCGGCAGTAACGGTGCTCACATCGTAACCGGTTCTGCGGCTCAGATCCTGATTCGCTGCCAGGCCCGCGACCGCCAGCGGATGAACAGCACCGAGCCGAGCAGGACGATATAGATGTTGAGCGCCACCCATCCCCCCACCGACCCCCAGCCCAGTTGGGGGAGGAACCCGAACCACCCCTGGCCGGGCGCAAACGTGAAGGAGTGGGCCAGGGGCACGAAGACCAGCCACGACAGGGGCAATACGAGCGCGGCGGGCACCTTCACATCGCCCGCGCCGCGCAGGGTCATGGTGCTGGCGATATTCAGGCCGTCGAAGAACTGATAGGGAGCGGCGAGCCAGAGAAGCCGGGAGCCGAGCCCGACCGCTGCCGCCGCGTCGGCGTCCGCCGATTCTGTAAAGAACGGCAGGATCCAAGGCCCGCCCAGCGCGAGCAGGATGCCGACGCCACCCATGTAGAGCCCGGAAAGAAGGATTACGCGCGAGCCTACGCGCATGGCCCAACCGCGGTCGCCCGCACCGATCGACTGGCCCACGAGCGTGGTGCCCGCGCATGCGATTCCATAGCCTCCCATGTACGCGACCGACGTCAGCACGATAACGATTTGAGAGGCCGCTCCGCCGGCAGTTCCAAGCCGGACCTGCATCATCTGGAACAGGGAGAAGCCGAGGATGTCCGCCGCGGGCATCACGCCGATCGGGAAACCGATCCGCAGCAGCTCCCAGAGCCGCCGCCAGTGCGGTTTCCAGGTCAGGCGGGATTGGTAGCGGCTGCGATAGGGTTCGCGCCAGAACACCGCCAGGGCGATGACGAGCCCCAGCGCCTGCGCCACGGTCGTCGCCCAACCCGAGCCCGCGATACCCCACCCCAGATTGAAGATGAACACCTGGTTGAGAAGGACGTTGGCGGCGGTGGTGACTACGGTGATCACCAGTGTGACCCGGGGAAGGCCGATGCCATTGAAGAATCCGAACGTTGCCCAGACCGCGGCGCCGAATGTTGCGCCCGCCACACGTGGCCACCAGAACTGGGAGGCGAGCTGCTGGATCCCCGGCTCGAACCCGAACGGCGCCAGGATCAGACCGCTCGCGGCGCCCACCAGCACGAACAGCGGCGCGACGCACAGCGACGCCCACATGGAGGTCCACAGGGCCTGGCCGGCACGACAGTAGCGCCGTGAGCCGTAGGCCTGCGCAACGATCGGCTGGACTGCCTGCCCGGCCCCGCCCAGCACCATCACCACCGCCCAACAGAGCCACTGCACGGCGCCGACCGCGGCAATCGCCTGCGTGGAGATGCGACCGATGAACCACACGTCAGTGAGATTCAGGACGATCTGCACGGCGCTGTTCGCCATCAGGGGTAACGCGAGCGCCAGCACTGCCCGTTGGTCAACGTGCGCGCGGCCAGTCGCGTCAATCCGTTGAGCCGGCAGCGTCTGCGCGCTGGTTGACTGAGTCGGCGTGTCCACGATGGGAAGTGAATCGCGCGGAGGGCAGCAGATTCTCTCACATTGTGCTTTACGTCGAGCACTGGAGGCGGCACCTTACGCGCATGGCCACCAGAACGACCCGTACTCCCGCCCCGAAGAAGGCTGCAAAGAAAGGCCGCGGTAAGCTCGCGCCCGGCAGCAAAGCTCGCGGACTCGATGCAACGGAAGTCGCGCTTGCGCTCGACAGCCCCGATGTCGCAGCGGTGACCGAGCTGGTCCGCAGCGCCGGCGGTGCGCCGATCGGCGCCTACCGCGACCCCCTGGGCGGCCGCGCGCTGCTGGTTGCCTCACTCCCGTTGAGCGCGGTGCAGCCAACTCCGTTTCAGCGCGACTTGTCGCCGACACACGCCAAGCGTCTGGCGCAGAAGATCGAGGAGACCGCAGCGTTCCTGGATCCGTTGATCGTGGTCCGGGGCGAAGACGGCAAGCTCTGGACGCCCAACGGCAGACATCGGCTGGCCGCCGCCAAGGTCCTGGGGCTGCGCCAGATCACGGCGCTGATCTCCCCGGACGACACGCTCGCGTATCGCATCCTCGCGCTCAATACCGAGAAGGCGCACAACCTGCGCGATCGCAGCCTGGAAGTCATCCGCATGGCTCGCAGCCTCGCCGAGCGTCACAGCCAGGCCCGCGAATCGCAGTTCAGCGCGGAATTCGAAGCGCCCGAGCTGCTGACACTCGGTATCGTCTATGAGAAGTCGTCCCGCTTCGCGGGAGGGGCCTACAGCGCGTTCCTGAAGAAGGTCGATCGCTTCGGCGATCGCGCGCTGCCGGCATCCCTGCGTGAGCGCGAAGGATTCGCGGCGCGCTTGCTGGAGATCGATGCGCAGGTGAAGCGCCTCATCGCCAGCTTGCAGGCCAAGGGCTTCAAATCACCCTACCTGCGCAACTATGTGGTCGCGCGAATCAACCCGGTGCGATTTCACAAAGTGAAGAAGGGCGACACCAAGCCGCCGATGCCGCTCGCCCAGGCACTCACACGCATGGCCGCCGCGGCAAAGTCGTTCAATGTCGGGTCAGTGTCGAACGCCGAGCTCGCGTGGGTCGCTGTCGGCGCGGGCGAGTAGCCCTCAGTCAGCCCGCACCGGCGCAGTCGACTCCCGCACGATCAGCCTGTGCGCCAGCCGCGAAGTCCGGGCACCCTCGCCATTCTTCAAGGCCTGCAACAGCAAGTCGGTGGCCGACCAGGCCATGTCGTAACTGGGCTGATGCACGGTCGTGAGCCGTGGCCAGGTGATCCGCGCGATGTAGGTGTCGTCGTACCCGGCCACCGACAGCTGGCTCGGCACCTGCAGGCCGAGCTCATGCGCCGCCATGAGCACGCCGGCTGCCATATCGTCGTTGGAAGCGAACACAGCCGTGGGTCGCTTCGGGAGAGCGAGCAGCTCGCGCCCCGCACCCAGGCCCGACTCGAACACGAAGTGCCCCTGCTTGACGTAGGCGGGCTCGTACAGAATCCGATGCGCCTGCAGCGCCGCCCGGTAGCCGTCCAGGCGCAACGCGCTCGCGTGGTGAGTCGGATGGCCGGTGATGAAGCCGATGCGGGTATGCCCCAGCTCGATGAGGTGCTCCGTCATCTCGCGCGCAGCGCCCTCGTCATCCATGTCGACTGAGGGCGAGCGGTGATCGATGGCGCTGGGAGAAATGCGTACGAACGGCAGCTTGCGCCGGTCGAGCGCGCGAATGAGATCGATCGATTGCGACAACGGCGCCGGCACGACCAGCCCGTCGACATGGGTCTGGTCCACCAGGCCGATCACATCCCGTATCAACTCCGCATCGCGGCCGCTGCATTGGTGCACGAACAGCCGGAACTTCTCCTGGCGACAGCGCGCCATCGCCCCGTGTTGGATGTCGACGATGTAGTTGGCGCTCGGATTCTCGTAGACGAGCCCGATCAGGTACGAACGCCGGCCAGCGAGGCTGCGCGCCGACAGGCTCGGGAAGTAGTGCAACGCTTCGACCGCGGCGAGCACCCGTGCGCGAGTCTCTTCGCGGACGTTCGGCTCGTCGTTCAGAACGCGCGAGACCGTCTTGATCGCAACGCCGGCGGCCTTGGCTACGTCGTCGATGGTCTTGCGGGTCATGACCGCGCACCCGGGGAGTGCATCAGATCCGTCTCAGTGAGGACAATCGAGTAACCCATCCGTTCCGCTTTCCAGGTGGATCGCCGCGACGCTGAGCTCGAGCTGGCCCGTCGTGGCGATGGAGAAGGGCGCGCTGATCCGGCTCAGGTCGGCGCCATTGCGCGCGAAGCAGGCCAGCGGGATTTTCAGGTGACGCCACTGTCCGGTGGGCGAGCTGCCGAGCTGCCCGGTGATCGGCACGGCACCGCGGCACCCTGCTCCGCACTCCATCAGCACCGAGACCTCGGCGCTCGGCGCCTGGTCCACGCGATAGTCGAAGCCGAGGGACAGTTGCCCGTTCGACTCGCGTTGCAGATCGATGGGGGACTTGCCGGCGAGCCCGACGATCGAGGCACCGCCGCCGCTCCATGACAGACGGCGCGCGTCTTCCTGGGCCGCATGATCGGTGGCGGCCAGGCGCACCCGGCCGTCATTGGCCATGCCCACTCCGCCCGGGACCTCCCGAGCCGTACGGGAGTCCGAGCCGGCGGCCGCGGACCAGTGCCAACCGCTTCCGGGTCGGCCGGCGATGAAGAAGGTGCGAGCATCCACCTGTGTCACCGCGGGCGTACCGGGGTCCTCCGGGAGCGCGGCAAGGTTGCCGTCGCTGGCGTAGGTCAACCCGTACCCGTAGGGAAACAGCGCGCCCGCCTGTCCCCGGTTGATTGCCGTCTGCTGCGGGGTCCGCGGCCATGAGAAAGAGAGCTTGCCACGGAAATCGTGCGCCACGTGCCCGTCAGGTGCCGCGAACAACACGTCCGCAACGCCGCCTCCTTCGCTCCCGGGCAGCCACGCCGCCACGAACGCATCCGAAGCGTTGATCTCAGGGTTCACCCACAGCGGCCGGCCGGAGATGAACACGGCAACGACCGGCACTCCGCGTGCCCGGAGGCTGCGTAGCAGCTGCAGATCGCGTTTGTTCCCGGGGCTGTACTCGACTGTGCCGATGTCGCCCTGGAACTCCGCATAGGGATTCTCACCGAACACCACGATCGCCACGTCCGGCTTGCGCTCGAACTCACCCGCGGGACTGAGCTCCACCGTACCGCCCCCGGCGCGCACCACAGCCCGGATGCCGGAGAAAATCGACTCGCCGTGGGGGAATTCCCTGTTCGTAATGCCCGTGCCCTGCCAGGAGATCGTCCAGCCCCCGCACTGCTTCGGAATGTTGTCCGCGCCATCGCCCGCAACCAGCACGTGCGCGTGCGGGCTCAGCGGCAGCAGATGATTATGGTTCTTCAGCAGAACCAGTGACTCACGCACCGCTTGGCGCGCCACCGCGCGGTGCTCCGGGGAGCCCAGCAGCTCGAAATGCCCCGCCAGCGGACGCGATGAAGGCGTGCCCTCCTCAAACAAATGCGCGCGCAGCTTCACCCGCAGGACCCGCCGCACGGCATCCTCGAGGCGCGCAGCCGGAATCTCTCCCGACTTCACCTGGGCGAGCGTGTTGCCGAACAGGGGCTTCCAGCTGTCAGGAGCCATCAGCACGTCGATACCGGCGTTGATGGCCGCCGCACAACTGAAGTTGGTGCACCCAGGCACTTGTCCGTGCGCGTTCCAGTCCCCGATCACCAACCCGTCGAGCTGCATTCGTCCCTTGAGCACGTCCGTCAGCAGCCCGCGGTTGCCGCTCAGCTTGACGCCCTGCCAGCTGGAGAAGGAGACCATCACCGCCTGGGCGCCCGCCGCGAGCGCCGCGGGATATCCGGCTGCATGAATGTCGCGCAGCTCGGCCTCGCTGGAGCGATTGTCCCCCTGGTCGCGCCCTCCGGTACCCCCATCCCCCACAAAGTGCTTGGGCGTGGCGATCACATGGGAGGCATCCAGAAACTGCGCGGTCCCCACGGCACCCTGCAGGCCGGTCACCATCGCACCGGCGTAGTCGCGCACGATCTCGGGATCCTCGGAATAGCTCTCGTAGGTGCGCCCCCAACGATCGTCCCTCACCACCGCCAGCGTCGGTCCGAAGGACCAGTCCTGCCCGGTCACGCGGACCTCGACGGCGGTGACCTCGCCGATGCGCCGGATGAGCTCGGGGTCGTGTGCGGCCCCCAGGCCGATGTTATGGGGAAAGATCGTGGCGCCGATTATGTTGTTATGCCCATGCACGGCATCCGTCCCCCACAGCGTCGGGATGGGGTGCTTGCCGTGCGCAGGGTCGATCGAGGCCGCATAGAACCTGTCCGCCGCGGCCAACCACTCACTTGCCGGAGCGAGATCGTCGTTGGCGGGGCCGGAGTTGCCGCCGTTCAGGATCGACCCGAGGGGAAAGTGGCGCAAATCATCCACCGTGATGCTGTCGATGTCCGCCTGGATCAGCTGGCCGACCTTCTGCTCGACCGTCATACCGGCCAGCAGGGCGTCGATCCGAGCTTCCAGGGCCGGATCCGATGCAAGGGCGCGCGGCACCCGGGGCCACAGATCGGGGTGCACCGTGCCGGGAATATCCGCAGCACCGCCGGAGTCTGCCGAGCAGGCCAGCAACGCAACCGCGAGGAACGACGCGCTCTTGAGCCAGACGATTGTTTTTCGCATGAGCCAGCCGTGCCCCCCGCGCCAATGACGAAGCATCACATCTGATGACAGCGCTGTCAACGTAAGGAAAAGGTCCGATGCACATGTTCGAGCCCCACACCCCCTCACGTAACCTCGAAGCATCCGCGGTTGCGGGTAAGCGCCCCACGGATGCACCCACGGCATTTGGCGACCTGCCGGACCTGCTGCTCGTGGAGCGGGCGCGGGGTCGGGACGCGCGCGCGTGCGACGCTCTCATGCGCCGCTACAACCGACGGCTGTTCCGCATCGCCCGTAGCATCCTACGGGATCCCGCCGTGGCCGAAGACGCGGTGCAGGAAGCCCATCTGCGGGCGTTCGGCAATCTTGATCGTTACGAGCCCACGGGCAAGTTCGGCGCCTGGCTCGCGCGACTGGCGTTCAACGAGGCGCTGATGATCCGTCGGCGCGTGCGCCCGGATGCCGCCGCTGCAGATCGGCTCGATTCGTCGGCCCTGCAGCAGGCCGCGGCTGCCCTGACTTCACAGTCGGGCGAGCAGCCCGATGCGGCACAGGTCCGGCAGCTGCTCGAGCACGCAGTCGACTGTCTTCCCGAAGTGTTCCGCACGGTGTTCGTGCTGCGCGTCGTGGAACAGTTGAGTGGGGTCGAGACCGCCGCTTGTCTGGGGTTGAACGAGACGACTGTGCGCACTCGGCTGTTCCGTGCGCAACAACGCTTGCGCGCAGATCTCGCGCGACGGCTGCGCGAGGAGCGCACAGACGTGTTCGAGTTTGACCAGGCCCGCTGCGAGCGGATCGTGACCCGCGTGCTCGAGCGCATGGGTACAACGCTGAGTCGGACCGATCAGAAGTAACGTTTCCCCTCTCCCCGGGGGCGCGCTATCACGCGCGTCCCTTTCGCCCCTTTCCTTAGTACTCCAGAGCGATGCAAGCGCGCGCTTGACGGTCGCGGCGCGTCGCGGGCACCGTGACCCCCCCAATCCCATGGAAGGCAGATTTAGCGGCGCGGGCACTCAAGCGTGTGCAGCGGGTGGGGCTGGGCGGCTTTTTGCGAAGCGCGCTCAAGGTTCCGTTGCAGCGCGCCCGCGCTGCCTTCCCCTCTGGCGGAGCAGGCTCGCTCCGGCGCTTGACGCTCCTGGCGGTCGCGACCAAAGTGCCCTCCCGCTGACTCGAGTTGGAGCAATCGTGCGCGCTGCCGTTTTCCACGGTCGACAGGACCTGCGTCTGGAGCAGGTCCCGGAGCCTTCCGCCGGCGCCGGTGAAGTGAAGTTGCGAGTGCTGTTCAATGGGATCTGCGGCAGCGATCTGCACGAGTACTACGACGGTCCGATCACGACGCGCCTCACGCCGCATCCGCTGACCGGCGTGAAAAACCCCGTCATCATGGGCCACGAGCTGTGCGGTGAGGTCGTCGCGGTGGGCTCGGGCATCGAGGACCTCGCGGTCGGCGACCGCGTCGCCGTCGAGCCGGTCGAGACGTGTGGCCATTGCCTCGACTGCACCTCAGGCCGCTACAACCACTGCAGCCTGCTGGCTTTCCACGGCTACAACCGCAAAGGCGGGGGCCTCTCGGAATTCACCGTCGTGCGGCGCTCGATGGCGCATCTTCTCCCGCGCAGCATGACGCCCCAGCAGGGAGCGCTGGTCGAGCCGATGGCCATCGCCTGGCGCACCGCCGACCGCTGCGCCGTGGAGGCCGGTCAGACGGTGGTCATCCACGGCGGCGGGCCGATCGGTATCGGGACATTCTTCACGCTTCGCCGCCGCGGCGTCCGCGTGATCATGAGCGATCCCTCACCCGCACGGCGCGCGGTGTTGAAGAGCATAGGCGCCCCGACGGTGCTGGACCCGAAAGACGGCGACGTCGTCAGCGCGATCAAGGATCTGACCGGGGGCCGCGGAGCCGACGCCTCCATCGACGCGGCCGGCGTACCGGTTGCCTTCCAGGCCGCCCTGCACGGCACGGCCGTCGACGGAACCGTCGTCGTCGTTGCGATCCATACGCGTCCGCTGGAAATCGGGCCGATGGACATCCTGATGTCGGAGGCCCGGATCACGGGAGTCGCGCTCTCGTGCAACGCGTTTCCCAGCGTCATCGAGGAGATGGCCGCAGGAGCGTATCCGGAGCGCGGCTGGGTGGAATCGATCCCGTTCGACGGCCTGATCAGCGACGGGTTCGAGCGTCTGCACCGCCAGGAAGGGACCAAGATCCTGGTCGACGTGGGCGCGACGCGTGCGTCGCGCGCGGTTAGGCCCTGACAGGGCCGTGCCGCTGGGTTTGCCAGCGATGCGGGACGCATCGCGCCCGCAAACCGGTCAGGCCCTGACGTTGATCTCGATCTTCACGCCGTTGGGGTCGTACACGAACAACTGCTTCAGGGAAGCGCCGGGCGCATCGTTCCTGCGCGCGGCGACCCCATGGCGTTCGAGGCGCGCGAGGATCTCGTCGAAATCATGGGCGTGAAAGGCAATGTGATCCACCGGGCCGGTGCCTGGAGCGCGAGTGGAGACGGGGACTCCCTGCCTGTCGGAGTGCTCCTTGTAGGTGCGCCATTCGCCGATGTGGATGCAGGGAGTGTCGCCGACGTACACCCAGTAGCCGGGGAAGCCCAGCGGGGGCCGCGGCCCGAGGCGCATCCCCAACGCCTCGACATAGAAATCCCGGGTCGCATCGATATCGTCGGTCAGGACCAGGTAGTGCTCGATCTTGTCGAGGGGCATAGGGACTCTCCGCGTGCTGCTCGCCAAGATACCGCCGCCGCGGGCTGCACTCCACCCCTTCCGGCCCGGGCCAAGCTCGGCAACCGGCCCCTGCCGAGCGTGCGCCGCAAGAGAGGGTTGGTGTAAGGTGCGGGGCTTGCAGTCCCGCGGACGGGCGCGGTCCGCGGCACAAACTAAACGAAAGCCCATTCGCGAATCCGAGCGCTGCACGGGGAGGACCTATGCCAGAGGAGACCCGCACGGAAGGTAGACAGAGCTGCCCTCCCGGAGGCTCTACCACCGATTCCTCGATCAGCCGTCCGCCGCAGATCGTGATCCTCGTGGCCATTGCGGCGGCTATCGGCGGTCTGGTGGGAGCGCTGCTCGGAACACGCCTGGCGCGCTGACGCGCCGGCTCGATCGCCGTATGCGCCTCGACGACGCCGACATCGCGCGTATCGTCGCCAGAGCCCATGAGCTCGGGCCGCGCGAGAGGCCTGCATATCTCAGGCTCGCCTGCACGAACGACCCGGAAGCGCTGCAGGCCATTCTGCGCGATCACAGCGCACTTACCCAGTTTTCTCACGGCCACAGTGAGCTGTCCGGGCCCGCGGGCGAGCGCCCCGAGGATCAGGGAAGCGAGTGGGCGATCGATCGCTCGGGGCAGGTGCTGTGGCCGTGGCGCCTGTTGCGCCGCCTCGGCGGCGGCGGCATGAGCGATGTCTATCTCGCCGAGCGATGTGACGAATACCAACACCAGGTAGCCGTGAAGCTCGTGCGGCCGGGACTCGTCTCGCGTGCCGATCACAATCGGCTCAAGGCCGAGCGCCAGATTCTCGCGCGCCTCAATCATCGCAACATCGCGCGCCTGCTCGACGGCGGCACCACCGACGACGGGATTCCCTACCTGGTGATGGAGTACGTCGACGGCCTGCCGATCGACGAGTACTGCGAGCGGCATCGCCTGTCGATTCGCGAGCGCCTTGCCCTGTTCCGCGGCATCTGCGCGGCGGTCCATTCCGCGCACCAGAATCTCGTCATCCATCGCGACCTGAAGCCTTCCAACATCCTGGTGACTCGCGACCGGACCCTCAAGCTCCTGGACTTCGGCATCGCCAAGCTGCTCGGCGTTCCTGACCTCACGCACACGGTGGCGGTCACTCATGCGAGCGTGCGCCTGTTCACGCCCGGAAGCGCAAGTCCCGAGCAGGTGCGCGGTGAGCCTGTCACGACGGCGACCGATGTGTACCTGCTCGGCCTGTTGCTCTATGAGCTGCTGTGCGGCTCACGGCCGTTCCGCCTCAAGGAGCTGCGGCTGAGTGAAATCGAACGCGTCATCTGCAATGAGTTGGCGACGACTCCCAGCGCGACGCTCGACCCGCGCGGCGATGCACAGGCGCTGGCGCGCCTGGAGGCAATTGCACGCGCCCGTCAAACGACGGTCAGCCGGCTGCGCCGCGAGCTCTCCGGCGACCTTGACACGATCGTGATGATGGCGATCCGCAAGGAGCCGACCCGGCGCTACGCATCGGTGGATGAGCTCGCCGCGGATATCAAGCGCTACGACAGCGGAGCGCCGGTGGTGGCGCGGCACGACACCTGGCGCTATCGCGCAGAAAAATTCGTCCGCCGCCATGCAGTCGGTGTTGCAACCGGCACGGCGCTCGGACTGTTGCTCACTGTCTTTGCTGCAGTCACCGCCGTGCAGATGCGGCGGGTTGCCCAGACAGAGGCCAGCGCAGAAGAAGAGCGCCAGCGATCCGGCGAGATGGCGCGGTTCCTGGTTGGACTGTTCGACGATTCAGATCCCAGCGAAGCACGGGGAGAGAAGATGACGGCACGCGAGATCCTCGAGCGAGGCGCCGAGCGCATCGCCAGCCTGAAGAATCAACCCGAAGAGCAGGCGACGCTCATGGAGACGATCGGCAGGACTTACCTGAGCCTCGGCGCCGCCGACAAAGCGCGACCGCAGCTCGAGGACGCGCTCGCCGCCCGACGCAAGCTCTTCAAGGGCGATCATGCCGCCATCGCTTCGAGCCTCGCGGCGCTCGGGCGCCTGGAGCTGGCGGACGGCAAGCTCGATCGGGCCAAACGCTATTACAGTGATTCGCTCGCGATGAACGAGCGGCTGTTCGGCGAGCATCGCCTCGAGGTGGCGCAATCGCTCGAGGACCTGGGCCAGCTGCAGAAAATGCAGGGCGATCTGCCGGCGTCGGAGGCGACCCTGCGGCGCAGCCTCACGTTGTTCACCAGCCTGTCGGGCGCACAGAGCCCCGCCGTATCCTCCGTGATGAACGAGCTTGCGCAGGTGCTGGAGCGCCGCGGCGATCTGGCGGGAGCGGAAGATCTGTATCGCAAGGCGATCGTCATCGACCGCGCAACGCTCGGTACGGACCATCCGCAGGTCGCACACAACCTGCACAATCTGGCGCTGGTGCTGCAGGAGCGCGGCGAGCTGGATGCAGCGCGCCCGCTGTTCGAGCAGTCTCTCTCCATGCTGCGTAAAGTGCTGGGCGAGACGCACCCGGACACGATCGAGGCGCTCGGCAGCTACGGCCGTTATCTACAGGATCGCGGCGAGCTGTCGGAAGCGGAGCGTATCCTGCGGCAGGCCCTCACGCTCGACATCCAGGCACGCGGCAAAGACCACATTCAGGTCGGCTACGATCACGTGAGTCTCGGCTACGTCCTCAACCGCCGCAGCAACTACTCCGACGCCGCGCAGGAATTTCGTGAGGCGCTGCGTATCTATGCGGCCTCGCTCCCGGCCGAACATGCCTACATCGCTTCCGCGGAGACCGGACTCGGGGAGAGCCTCGTGGGCCTCGGACAGATCGACGAGGGGTATCGGGAGGAGACCCGCGCGCTCGAGATCTGGCGCAAGAACGTCCCCGCGGACGACGGTCACATCGCGAACACGCAAGCGGTGATGGCGCACGCCCTGGCATTGCAGGGCCAGTACGCGCAGGCCGAACCGATGCTGTCTGCGAGCTACACCCGGATGCGCGCGGCGTTCGGGCCGAGCGATGCGCGTACGCAGCGGGCCTCGTCCTGGCTGGGGGAGCTGTATCGCAGCACCAACCGCCCGGAGCTCGAGCGCAAGCTCCTTGCGGAAACGAAGTAGACGCAGGCCCGAAGCCGACGCAGGGCTAGCGGGCGAGGTTTTCGTGCAGCAGCCGGGCGGGCTCGCCGGCGGCGATCGTCTCTTTCAACCAGCCATTCACGGCCTCCACCAGCGCCGCATCCTTCCGTATCAGGATCGCCTTGTCTGCGTGTGTCAGTGTCCCCGCAAGGGCGCGACAGAGGTCGGGGTGCCGGTGCGCCTGCAGGTCCGCTTCCGTGTCGTCCGTGATCATCACATCCGCCCGGCCCGCGCGCAGCTCGTCGAAAATCGTCCGGTTGTCGCCGTACACGCGAATCTGCGCCCGGTGCAGGTGCTCGCGCACGTATTGCTCGTTGGTGCCGCCGGGGTTGACGATGACCCGCACCTTGCGGCGATCGACCTGCTCGAGGTCGTGATACCGCGAAGCATCCGCACAGCGCGCGAGGATCGTCTTGCCGCCGGAGGCGTATGGAATTGAGAAGGCTCCTTGGGCCGAGCGCTCGGGGGTCACCGATACGCCGCCCATCGCGAGATCGAAGTCGTCAGCGCGCAGATCCTGTACGAGGGAGCGCCAACTCGTGCGGATGAATACCGGCTGAGCGTGCAGATGCTCTGCGAGACGCTGCGCCAGCTCGATGTCGGCGCCGGAAAGAGTGCCGCCGGACTCGACGCTGAAAGGCGCATAGTCGCCAGTCACTCCGACGCGCAGCACTTGGGTGGCAGCGACTCTTTGCAGCGCCGGTGAAGGCCTCGGGCGGATCCCCGCCAATGCCGCCAGCAACTGCTGGCGGCCCGCGCTGCTCCAGCCCGCTGCATGCAGATGTGTCTCAGCAAGCCTTGCGTAGTGCTCGGCAAATCCCGGCCGGCGCAGAACGGGCGCGGCGAGATACAGGGCGCGCAGCATCTGCGTGGTAATGGTGTCGAGCTGCGGCCGCACTTCCTGGGTCAGGTTGGGGATCGGGCCGGTGTAGTGGAAACCCCGGGCCTGCCATTGGCGCGTGAGAGTCTCTTCCCACTCGCGCGCCAGCCGCACTTGAACCTCGAATACCCCCTCGACCGGCTCCGCAGACAGGCCGAACGGCGGCGCCAGATCCCCCGAGTGCTCGATGACCACCTGCTCGCGTTTGGGGTCCGCTACGGGCGCGTGTGTTTGCCACTTTGTCGCGGCCACTCCTGGCATCAGCGCCATGCGCTCGTTGGCGACGTCGAGGATGCGGGTCACAGCGGCTTCCTCGGTCAGGAATCGTTGCTGCGCGCCGGCCACTGCGGGCAGCGCTGTGAGCAGCGCCGCCATCACGATCACAAGACGTAGCATGTGGGCTTTGTCAGCCAGCCCCTGGCACCGGGCCGCTATCCTGCAACGGCACCTCCGGGAGCCAGCGCAGGTCGTTGAACCCGCGCGTGAGATAGCCGCCCTTGGAGAAGGCCTCGCCCTCGTAGCCAAACAGCTTGGTCGCCATCGGCGTGGCATACAGCACCTGCAGCGTCTGGGCGCGTACTGCCTGGAAGAACGGCGTGTGCTCCACGCCTTGCAGCGCAGTAACGCGAGCAGCCTCAGGAGCTGCAGCAAAGCGGGCCCCCAGGCCGGCAATCCCCGCGACGAGTGGATGATGCAGCGCCTCATCCTTGGCCGCGGCCATATCGATGGCATGCACGACCAGGGCGTAGGCGGCATCCTCGAGCTTGTCATGCGGGGCGATCGTGCGGGTCATCGCCATGAGAGCCGAACCCTGGGCGCTCGTGAGCACGGTTAAATCGAGGGCCCAGGCGCGGGACGGAGCCAGCACCGCCCAAGGACTTCCCGCGGCGAGTACGCCGGTCAACACACCCGAGACCTGCAGAAACTCCCGCCGCCCCGTCAGCGGGCGATCAAACCCCTGCGGTGGAGAGCCGCTCCCTTCGACCCCACCTCGATCTTGCGCATTCGTTGACTTCACTTCTGCTCTCCCGGACCGCTGCAGGTGTGCAATGTGCCCCACCTGCCGCGGGCTTGGCAATGGCGACAGTCCTTTCCAGGCCCGTGAGCGAAATCAGCCTGTCCCGCCAGCGCAGCCACTTCCGGCCTGTCGCCCGGCACGCTACCCTCTGGCGTTTGAAGGGTCGTCGGTCGGACGAGCGGGACCTGCGCGATGGGACAATTGATCGACGGAGAATGGCGCGAGGAAGTGCCCCAGGAAGGCGCTACCGGCGAGTTCGTGCGCGCGCCGAGTCGGTTCCGGGACCGAATCACCGCCGAGGGGAGCTCGGGCTTCAAGGCGGCGGCCGGACGCTATCACCTGTTCGTCGCGCGGGCCTGCCCCTGGTGCCATCGCGCGATGCTCATGCGAGTGCTGAAGCGCCTCGAAGGCGCCATCTCGATCAGCTACGTCGAGCCGGCCATGCTCGAGCAGGGGTGGCGCTTCTCCCGGCCCGATCCGCTCACCGGCGCCCGCTTCGTCTACGAGCTGTATCAGCAGGCGGACCCGCTGTTCAGCGGGCGCGCCACGGTGCCGGTCCTGTGGGACAAGGAATCCAACGCCATCGTCAACAACGAGTCCTCGGACATCCTGCGGATGCTCAACTCGGAGTTCGACGAGATCACCCATGACGTGACCGACTACTACCCTGCGGCACTGGCGGCGGAGATCGACGAGGTCAATGCCCGGATCTACGACTCCGTGAACAACGGTGTCTACCGCGCCGGATTCGCGACCTCCCAGTCTGCGTACGAGAACGCGGTCAGGGAGCTGTTCGCGAGCCTGGATTGGATCGAGCACCGCCTGCAGCACCAGCGCTACCTGATCGGCGAGCTGTTGACGGAAGCGGACTGGCGGCTGTTTCCCACCCTGGTGCGCTTCGACGCCGTCTACTACGGACACTTCAAGTGCAACCTGCGCCACGTGTATGAATACCCGGCCCTGTGGGGCTACACGCGCGACCTCTATCAGATGCCCGGCATCGCCCAGACGGTGGCGATAGAGGAATACAAGGCGCACTACTACGGCAGTCACCGCAAGCTCAATCCGCTGGGCATCGTGCCGCTGGGTCCGTCGCTGGACTTCACGAGCGCGCATGGCAGGGCGAGTGCGCCCCCGCCGCCGCAGCCCCCGGCCTACCTGGAGCCCATGCCCACGGAAGACAACTCCCCGACCGGCCCGGTGCCGATCCTCAAGGAGCGCCTGAGTTGAACGCCTGAGTTGAACGCCTGAGTTGCACGGGCCCACCCCTCGTTGAAAAGGGGTGGGCCCGGAGCTCCCCGCCTGGCGGCTATCTGGACTGGAAGTTGCGCGTGACCTGCAGGTACCACTCGCGCGGCGGCGCCACCTGTGCCTCGATGGTCGGCTCACCGAACGGTGTCAGGTCGAAGACGTTGTAGTAGTAGATCTTGTTGGTGAGGTTCTGGATGCCGGCTGCGATGGCCCACTCACGGTTGGACGTCGCATATTCGACCCGCGCGTTGTGCAACACGTAGCCGGGGGTGCACGAGGATTCGAACTGGCCGGAGCAGATCTGCGTCTGCAGGTAGGCGTCCCAGCGCGGCGTGAGAGTCGCGCCGTTGGGCAGGGCGACCGTGTACTGTGCGCTCGCGGAAGCATTCCATTTCGGCACATACAGCGTTTCGCCGTTCGGCGTCGTGCCGCTGTACGGCGCACCCTGGAACGTGGTCGTGCTGGCATCGAAGTTCGTGACGCCGGCCTGTGCGGTCACCAGCAGCGCGCCGATCGGACGGAATTCCAACTCGAGCTCGCCGCCCTTGATCTTGGCCGGTGCATTGACGTAGGCCGTGAGCGGAACGACGACCGGCCCGGTGCACGGATACGGCGGGGTAGCCGACCTGACGCACTCGATGCCGGCCGCCGGAATGATGCGCTGCTTGTAGTCGCTGTAGAAGGCCGCCAGGTTGACCCGCAGCTTGCGATCCCACCAGTCGCTCTTCATGCCCAGCTCGTACGCCGTCATGCTCTCGCCCCTGACGGGCACGAACTGCGAGGGCTGGAACGGGCGGGGGTTGAAGGCCGGCGGCCGGTAACCGGTCGAGGCCGAGGTGTACAACAGCACATCCGGGTTGATCTGCCAGTCCAGTCCGGCGCGCCAGTCGAAGTGATTCTGGTCGCTCTCCACCGGCAGGACCACGATGGTGTTGTCGTTGAGATCGTGCTTCTTGTCCGAGGAGTAGCGCGCGCCGAGCTCCAGGTGCCAGGCGTCGTTGAACGAGTACACCCCGTGCAGGAAGCCGGATTTATTCTCGTAGTGTCCCGTGTCCTTGCCGTTCACGAGCAGGGCATCCGGCAATCCATTCGGGCAGGTGCCGGTCGGGTTGGAGTAGTAGAGGGGGCCGCAGGGAGGCGCGCCGAAGGCCGGCAGAGGCACTTCCTGGGCGCTGCTGCTGTTGCCCCCGTAGAAGAACGCGCCGGCGGTCCACTCGAGCTTCTTGTCCAGCAGCACGCCGTTGAGGCGCCACTCGACCGTACGATAGGTGAAGTGCTGGATGCCGTCGGCGCCGGCAAAGCCCAGCGGCGAGCCGTCCTGATCGGTGCCGAACAGGCTGTTCCAGTTGCGCCACGCGAGGATCAGCTTGGTGTTGAGGGTGTCGGTCAACTTCCAGTCCATGGTGGTCGAGATGCCCTTCTGGTTCAGGTTCTCCTCCCGGGGTAACTGCAGCCCGGTGTACGGATCCTGGAAGCTCTCGTAGGTGACATAGGGGCTGGAGGGAATGAAGCGGCTGTCGTAGTGCACGCCGTAGCCGCCGAAATTCGGATTCGGCCGGTCGGCGACCAGGCCGCTCCCGTTGAGAGTGCCGTTGAACATGAAGTTGTCCCACTGCCGCACCGGTGGGATGAATGCGCCGATGGCAGTGATCGAATCGGCGCGCGACTCGGAATTGTCGCGCTGATAGTCGAGCGCCGCGCTGAACTCGAGTGCATCGCTGGCCACGAACCGGAACAACGCGCGTGCGCCCTGCACATCGGTGCCGCCGAGCGTGCCGTTCTGGCACCCGCCGTTACGATTGTGGGTCTGTGCCGGCAGGCTCCCGGAGAGCTGCGGGAAGGCGCACACGAAATCGATGACCTTCTGGTAGCCATCCTGCTTCTTCGACATGGCCGTGACGCGCATGAACAGCTTGTCGGGAATGAGCGCGAAATCGAAGCCGGCGCGCAGATCCACGCGATGCCGGTCGCCGACCGTCACCGTCGCATAGCCGGAGTCGTCGCCGCTCGCGGGCTTGGAGACGTAACGCACCGCCCCGCCGATGGCGCCGCGGCCGAACAGCGTGCCCTGCGGACCACGCAGGACTTCCACCCGCTCCAGGTCCATCAGATCGAACTGCGAGGACATGGTCGTCGGGTAGTAGACGTCGTCGACATAGATCGCCACGCCGGGCTCGAAGGCGAAGTTGAAATCGTTCTGCCCGACGCCGCGGATGTAGGCGGTCTCGGTGTTGCCGAAGGCTGCCTGCGCCTGGCGGAAGCTGGCGTTGGGGACACTCAGCGCCACGTCGGTCGCGTTGGTGAAGCCGCGCTGCTGGATGTCCTCCGCGGTGATCGCGCTGATGGCGATCGGAGTCTGCTGCAGGTTCTCCTGCCGGTAGCGCGCCGTGACGACGACCTCCTCGAGGCCGCCGGAAGCAGGCGTGTTGGCCGCTTGGTTCTGCGCCGTCTGGTCCTGCGCGAACGCGCTCGCTGCACCCAACGCAAGCGCAGCGATGCCGAGCGCCGTGCGAGCCGAGGTTGGCTTGCTCATACTTACCCCCTGTTGAAGTCGTTGCATGGAAGCAAAACTGCCGGCGCGGCGTGCGCTCGCAACCCACGCCAACGCTCACGGCGCGACCATCAAGAAGTCATAACCAACTTGATAACGAGTGTAAGTGCAAGCGTGGCGGGAAATTAAGTGCCCGATCGACTCACACAGAACGGCGAGTCGACTGGCAGGGAATTTCGTTGCGTTCCCGGAACGCGGCGGCGGCGCGCGTTGTTGGATAGCAACAGAGGCGCAGGCGGGCGTTCCCGTCAATGCCTGGGAACGTAGACCTTCTCCAGATCGGCGCGCACGTCGCGCGAGGCCAGGAAGTAATGCACGCCTGCCCACACGGCCACCAGTGCGGTCGTCATCAGCGCGTAGCGCAAGCCCGTCGCGGAAGCATCCCGGCACGCCGCCACGAGGCTCACTGCGGCGCCCGGCGGCGGTAAGCCCTTGGGGCACAGGGTCCCATAGTGGCCAAGCGTGAAACTGTGCGCGGCGTAGGCGTCGCTCAAGATGCCCACGATCGTCGGCCCAAAGCCGATCCCCACCAGTCCGATCACCGCCGCCACGAGGAACCCGGAGGAAGCGCGCATGCTCGCGTCCACCATGTTCTGCGCTATCGCCAACGTCGGCGTGTAGTACACGAAGAGCGCAATGTGCGCGGCAATCAGCAGGGCCACTGCGCGCGCAGGCGTGGGCTGGTCGAATCCAATCGCGAAGAACAGCGCGGC
>Ga0157370_10003053_pt1 | contig 19855 bp, 16 predicted proteins | sample C35metaG_FD_113463 | JGI IMG/M metagenome (GOLD analysis project Ga0157370, IMG submission 113463) | Corn rhizosphere microbial communities from Kellogg Biological Station, Michigan, USA - C3-5 metaG | ecosystem: Host-associated > Plants > Roots > Rhizosphere > Soil | place: USA: Michigan...
CCGTTCCGGAGAGTGCGATGACAGATAACCCTGCATAGCACAGGGTTGCGCCACGAATAGACACGTTTTTTTCGCCTGCGCGACGAAAAAATGCATCTTGGGGCGCAGCGACAATTCGGTTTTCGACCTGCGCAGCCGATAAAACCCGGGCTGCGCTTTGTGGTGCGCCGCGATCAAAAGGCCGACCCTCCAACCGGGCTCGACCTTTGCATAGGGCCGCAGTTGAAAGAAATCAGTTTTGCAATGGAGATCAATTTGACACGCTACGTGTACCTGATGGGGTGGAGCGCTGCCCTGGCCGGCGCGATGTTGCTCCAGGGCTGTGCGCCGGGCTTCGGCAAGATGGCGGCTTCCGAGCCCGACCTCGGCCCGGCGCCCGCCCTGTCCGCGGACGGCTCGCCCGAAGGCGCGCTCACGCCGATTTCGCCGGCGCTCATCCGCGCGATGGCCGATGCGCAATCGACCGCGGTGCCGGCCGACGTGAAGGCGCTGTTCGGCGAGGCCGCCCCATACACCATCGGCCCGGGCGACGTCGTGGGCGTCATCGTCTACGACCACCCCGAGCTGCTCCCGAACGCCGGCGCCGTCATCACCCAGCAGGTCGACCCGACCGGCATCAGCGTGGCGCCGGGCTTCATCGTCGGCGCCAACGGGGAGATCAGCTTTCCCTACATCGGCCGCGTGAAGATGCAGGGGCTCACCGAGATCGAGGCCTCCGACCTCATTGCCAAGCGCATCGCGCGCTACATCAAGGAGCCGCAGGTCACGGTGCGCATCCAGTCGTTCCGCAGCCGCCGCGCATTCGTCGAAGGCGAGGTGCGCTCGCCGGGGCTGCAGATCTTCACCGACGTGCCGATGACGCTGGCCGAAGCGCTCAACCGCGCCGGCGGCATCACCCCCAACGGCGACCGTTCGTTCGTCACGCTCACGCGCGGCGATCGCACCACGCTCATCGACCTCACACGCCTGCAGGACCTGGGCAGCGGCGCCGGCAGCATTCCGCTGCAGAACGGCGACGTGGTGCTGGTGCGCAACCGCGACGAGAACAAGGTCGTGGTGATGGGCGAGGTGCTGCGCCCCTCGGCGCTGCTCATGCACAACGGGCGCCTGAGCCTGAACGAGGCGCTGGGCGAAGCCGGCAGCGCGAGCCTGGGCACCGCGAACACGGGGCAGATCTACGTGGTGCGCAACACCGCCAAGGGCACGCCGGCCGTGTTCCACCTGAACGCGAAGAACCCCGCCGCGCTCGCGCTGGCCGACCGCTTTCCGCTGCAGCCGCGCGACGTCGTCTACATCGACTCGGTGCCGCTCGTGAGCTGGAACCGCGTGGCCAGCCTGATCCTGCCCGCCGCCCAGGTGCTGGACATCGGCGACCGCATCTACATGAACCACCGATGAACCCGGTGAACCCTGATGAGGCAGCGATGAAATCAGTGCTCACAGTCTGCATCGGCAACATCTGCCGCAGCCCCATGGCCGAGGGCCTGCTCGCGGCGGGGCTGCCGCACCTGCGGGTGATGTCCGCGGGCACCGGCGCGCTCGTGGGCCAGCCGGCCGACGCCACCGCGCAGAAGCTCATGCGGGCGCGCGGCATCGACATCTCGGGCCACGTCGCGCAGCAGGTGAGCCAGCTGCTGTGCCGCCAGGCCGACCTCATCCTGGTGATGGACCTCGCGCAGCGCCGCCACCTCGAGTCGACCTATCCCTTCGTGCGCGGCAAGGTGTTCCGCATCGCCGACACCCTGGCGCAAGACGTGCCCGATCCCTACCGCCAAGGCGAAGCCGCATTCACCGATGCGCTGGCCCTCATCGAGGCCGGCGCCCGCTCGTGGATCGAGCGCGTCCTGAAGATCACAAAACCCGAGCATCAACTCACATGAATGCATCCCCGCAAGCCGCCCCACCGATGCAAGCGCCGGACGACGAAGGCGAAGGCATCAATCCCGCGGAGTACTGGGACATCCTGGTCGACAACCGCTGGCTGGTCGCAGCCGTGGTGGCCGTTTTCCTGTTCCTCGGCACGGCCTACGCGCTGCTGGGCAAGCCCGTCTACGAAGCCAACCTCGCGGTGCAGGTGGAAGACTCCGGCAACTCCGCCGGCAGCTTCCTCGGCGACGCGGCCTCGTCGCTCCTGAGCGTGAAGACGCCGGCCGCGGGCGAGATCGAAATCCTCCGCTCGCGCGCCATCCTCGGCAAGGCCGTGGAGAACACCCGGCTCTACATCAGCGCGCGGCCGCGCTATGCGCCCTTCGTGGGCAGCTACCTCTCGCGCCGCGCCACCGACCTCTCGGAGCCGGGCTTCATGGGGCTCTCGGGCTATGTCACCGGCACCGAAAAAATCCTCGTGCCGCGCTTCGACGTGCCGCCCGACTTCGAAGAGAAGCCCTTCACGCTGACCGTCGGCACCAACGGACAGTACGAGCTGAGCAACCCCGACATCGACACGCCGATGAAAGGCACGGTCGGCACGCTGCTCTCGGCGAAGGTGCCGAATGTCGCGAACGGCAGCGTGAGCCTGATGGTCACCAGCATCAGCGCCAAGCCGGGCGCGCAGTTCCAGCTCGTGCGCTCGTCGACGCAGCAGACGCTGCTCGCGCTGCAGGACGCGCTCAAGGTCGTCGAGAAGGGCAAGCAGTCGGGCGTGCTCGACGTGAGCTGGAAGAGCGCCGACCCCGAAAAGCTCACGCAGCTGCTCAACGAGATCGGCACCCTCTACGTGCGCCAGAACATGGAGCGCAAGGCCGCCGAGGCCGAGAAAACGCTGGGCTTCCTCGACTCCGCGCTGCCGCAGTTCAAGAAGCAGCTGGAGCAATCGGAAGACATCTACAACCGCTACCGCAACCAGAACGGCACGGTGAGCCTGGACGACGAGGCCAAGAACGCGCTCACGCAAACCGTCGACCTGCAATCCAAGCTGCTCGAAGCCGAGCAGAAGCGGCGCGAGCTCGCCGCGCGCTTCACCGACGAGCACCCCGCGGTGCAGACGCTCGACACCCAGGTCGTGGCATGGAAGGCGGCGCTCGCCACCATCGATGCGCGCATCCGCAAGATGCCCGAGCTGCAGCAGAACACCGTGCGCATGCAGCGCGACATCAAGGTCAACACCGACCTTTACGTGTCGCTGCTCAACAGCTCGCTGCAGATGCGCCTGGCCAAGGAAGGCAAGGTCGGCAACGTGCGCCTGCTCGACGAGGCCATCGTTCCCGAAGAAGCGGTGTGGCCCAAGCGCCCGCTGGTCATCGCGCTCGCGCTCCTCCTCGGGCTCGCCGCGGGCGTGGCGGCGGCGGTGGCGCGCAGCTCGTTCTTCGGCGGCATCCGCAACCCGGGCGAGATCGAGACCCACACCGGGCTCAACGTCTACAGCAGCATTCCGCTGAGCGCGGCCCAGCGCACGATCGACCGGAACATCGAGAACAAGGTGGCCGGCGTGCATGTGCTTGCGCACCTGCAGCCGGAAGACCCGGCGGTCGAGAGCCTGCGCAGCCTGCGCACCGCGCTGCAGTTCGCCATGCTGGAGGCGACCAACAACCGCCTGCTGATTTCCGGTGCGACCCCCGGGGTAGGTAAAACGTTTATTTCGGTCAATTTCGCGGCCATTACCGCCGCCGCCGGAAAAAGAGTTCTTTTGATTGACGCGGATTTGCGAAAAGGCCGCGTCAATCAATTCCTGTCGATTCCCCGGTCCTCGGGATTGTCGGAATTGATAGCAGGAACCCTCAGCTACGAAAAGGCCGTACGCCCTTCGGTGCTGCCGAACCTGGACATCATCACCACCGGCGTGCTGCCGCCCAATCCGGCCGAATTGCTGATGAGCGAATCCTTCGTGCAGGTGCTGGACAAGCTTTCGCCGGGCTACGACCTTGTCGTCATCGATACGGCGCCCGTTCTGGTGGCCGCGGATACCGCCTCGGTGGCACCGCTGGCAAGCACCTTCCTTCTGGTCGCGCGGGCCGAAAAGACCCAGCTCGGCGAATTGAATGAAAGCGTCCGGCGCCTCGCGCATGCGGGCCGTTCGGTAAATGGCGTAATTCTGAATGCTATTGACCTATCGCGCCGCCATGCAGGCAGTGGGGGCTATAAGTACGGCGCTTACAAGCACTTACAATACACATACAAAGCCAACAGGGATTCCACCTAGACCGTGAAAAATTGGAGTTAAATTCACCTCGATGCGCTTGACATTTAGATGGGCGCATTGAGTTCATACTCAATTTGTATTCAGTCAAACCTATGTAGTACCAATGAGCGGCAATTCATTTTTACTACGTCTATCGAGTCCGTTGACCGCGCAATAGCTTTTGCACTGCAGAAGCTACGAGGCATTTGCGCGGGTCGTGTCGGCCAAAAAATCAAAGGCCATAACCGAAGAGATGCGGGCGTTTTTGCCCGCATGTGGAAAGGTGCGTCGCCAATGAAATACCTTGCTGAAGAAATTCTTTCGCGTTTCACCTCTGGATGGAGAAAGCCATGAGAAACCTCCGACCTGAAGAATCACTGGTCCCGCAAGGTTGGGACAGTTCGGAACACCCGCACAGCCAATCGCCCTACGACATCGGGCAGAACCGGGTGCAGCATCCGGTCATGCTTCGAATTGGAAAAAGATCGGTGGACATTGCCGCCGCGCTTTTCTTCTTCATTGCCTTCGGCTGGGTGTTCGTATTGATCGGCCTGTGCGTGATGATCAGTTCCGGCGCGCCCGTCTTCTATTCGCAGCCGCGCTATGGAAAAGACGGACGGGTATTCCGCTTCTGGAAATTCCGCTCGATGACGGCCAATTCGGCGCAGGTGCTCGAGGAGCACCTGAAAAACAACCCCGAGGCGCGCCGGCAGTGGGACGAATACCAGAAGCTCGAAAACGACCCGCGGATCACGCCTTTCGGAAAATTCATCCGCAAGACCAGCCTCGATGAATTGCCGCAATTCTGGAACGTGCTCATCGGCGAAATGAGCCTGATCGGCCCGCGCCCCTGCATGCTCGAGCAGAAGGCGCTGTACGGGCACGACTGGGTGCATTACTGCGCCGTGCGGCCAGGCATCACGGGCCTCTGGCAAGTGAGTGGCCGCAATCAGCTGACCTATAACGCACGCGTCGCATTGGACGTGAGGTATGTCGAGACGCTTTCCGTCGTGAAAGACGTCGATATCTTCCTCCGGACGATATGGGTGGTCGCTGTCGGCCATGGGTCGCGGTGAGCCACGCCATCCAGCAGGGATATCCAGCGACGGCAACAAGAAGAACAAAAAGAAATCCGGGGCGCGTCAATCCCTATTCGATTGCCGGGATCTCGATCGTGTTCGTCTACACGGTCATCTACGTCTATTTTCGGGGTTCGCTTCCCGATAAATGGAGCGTCGATTCGGCAAAGATCATCGAGATCCTGAATTACGGCGGCGCAGGCGGCGACCTGGACAATTCGTTCGCGGTGACCGCGGCGCTGTTCGGCCTCATTGGCGTGGACAACCTGGATGTCTTTACCTGCAGCGTGAGCGCGCTGTTCCTGCTGTTTGCGACCCACGATATTCGACGGGCCGGGGATTTCTTTACCAGATTGCTCCTGATTGCGCCGTGCATCATGCTCAACATGTTTGCACCGTCGAAGGAAACAGTGGTGCTCATCATGACGATGTTCATCACCGTATCGGCGATCTATTTCCGGACTTCGAAGAAATACACCTTCATTTCGTTTCTGTTCCTTTACGCAGTTTATGGAATATTCGTCCGCCAATACTATTTGCTGATTGTCGGCGTGTTCTTCGTCGTTTATTGGCTCTGGCGACGTCCGCTCAAATACCATGTGCTTGCGGCCATTATGGCGGCGGGTGCAATTCTGGCGGCGCCGTCCAGTGTCTTGCAGACGCTGCAATCGCCACGGGATACGTCGAACGCCTATGCGGAGCAAATCGGCAGCGACAACCGGACGGCATTTACCAATATCGCGTCGCCGGCCACCGGCCCCGGATTCCTGGTCAATTACGTCTATGCCGGCACGGTATTGATCACGCCGGTTCTTTATTTCCAGACGCCGAGCGACTTTTTCATGCAATTGATGATCGGCGCGATGCTGATCATTCTTTACCGGGCCCGCAAAAAGGCGCGGCGCGGGCATGACCGCTTCGAAGCCAGATTCTTTGCCAGCCTTTTCATTGCGCACATCGTGGTGCAATTGATATTCGAGCCCGATCTCGGCAGCTTTACCCGCCATTTGACATCGGTGCTGCTTTATCTCATTGCCATCAAGGTGGCCGAGAGAAAACCATTCCTCAGATGAAAAAAATCCTGATTTGCGCCGTGCCATTCAGCGACAACCTCGGTGACGGGGTCATTGCGGCGTCGCTCGCGCACATTGCCGGCCTCAAATACCCGGATGCTCGCGTCGAATTCCTCGACATTGCCGGGCGGCACGGATTCGACGAAGAAAACCTGCGCGGCGGCGGTGCGTTCGGCGTTTTCCAGAAACTGCCGGCGCTGCTGCGTTCGGCCATCGTGTTCGCCTATTGCCTCAAGAACTATTTCCTGCGCTGGCGTGCGCACTGGAAGGCGGCGGTGAGCGACGCCGATCTGGTCATCGTCGGCGGCGGGCAGCTCTTTTGCGACGTGGCGCTGAACTTCCCGGCCAAGCTCTTTCTCCTGAGCCGGCTCCTGCGCGGCAAGCGGGTGGCGGTGGTGTCGGTCGGCGTCACGGCCAAGTGGTCGTACTGGGGCAAGGTGCTCGTGGGCAAGTTCTTCAAGAACGCTGCGCCCGTGTTCTTCGCGACCCGCGACGCGGAGTCGGCGAAGAACCTGCACGACATCTTCCGCATTCCCCGGCCCGACATCCGCGTGGTGCCCGATCCGGCGCTGGTCTGCGAGAGCGCGTTTTCGAGCGAGCTCTCGCCCGAGAAGAAATGGGACGTGGGCATCTGCGTGAGCAGCCTCGATGCGCTGGTCATGAACTCGGAGTACGGCGAATCGAACGCCATCGGCTCGGCCGATTTCTTCGCGAACCTCGCCGAGGCGCTGCAGCAGGAGGGCGCGCGCGTTCTCTACTTCACGAACGGCGCGGCGGAAGACAACCGCGTGATGGCCGAGATTTCGTCGCGTCCGGCCAGTGCCGGCGCGAACACGGCGGAAACCGCCTTCCTCGTGCCCAAGCGGCCCGACGACCTGGTCGCGCTCATCAGCGCGTGCTCGTGCATCGCGGCGCACCGGCTGCACGCGAACATCGTGGCCTACAGCCTGAACATTCCCTCGGTGGGCATGAACTGGGACAAGAAGGTCGAATCGTTCTTCCGCCTCACCGGCCGCACGCAGTACCTGTTCGACCTGTCGCCGCGCCCGGACCAGCTCAAGGCCTCGGTGCTGCAACTGCTGCGCGAGAAGAACGCCGACCGCGAACGGCTCGACGTGCTGCAGGGCGAAGTCATCGCCGGCACGCACGCCCTCATCTGAGCGCGCCCTCATGAAAGTACTGCACGTTGCCGAGACGCTCAAGGGCGGGCTGGAAACTTACCTGCGCATCGTCGCGAGCCACCAGGCTGCCTCGCCCGACATCAGCCAGGTGAAGTTCGTGCTGCCGGGTCAGGTCGACTGGCTGGGCGCGGAAAACACGCATGTCGTGCCGACGGCACGCAAGGCTTCGGCGCTGCTCGGGTACGCCAGGAGCGTGCGAAGGATCATCGCGGCGGAACGCCCGGCGATTCTTCACCTGCACAGCTCGATTGCCGGCGGCGTCGTGCGCGCCATGGCCCTCGCCGGGCAGATTCCGCGCGGCGTGAAGATCGTCTATTGCTCGCACGGCTGGGCCTTCGACCAGACCGGCCCCGCGTACAAGAACATGGCCTACCGCTGGATCGAGCGGCTGCTCTCCTGGCGCAGCGACGCGATCATCTGCATCAGCAAGCACGAGATCCGCATCGCCGAGGAGTTCGGCATCCGGCGCTGCCAGTGCATTCCGAACGGCATCGACCGCATCGAGCAGCCGGTGCTGTTGCAGAGCGAGCCAGCGGGCGCCGCCGAGCCGCGCAAGGTGCTCTTCGTCGGACGGCTCGACAAGCAGAAGGGCATCGACGCGCTGCTCGATGCCTACGCCAGAGTGCGGCCGAACTTCAAGCTCATCGTGGTCGGCGATTCCGTGCGCAAGGACCTGCAGCTCGCGCAGCCCGCGCACGTCGAGTTCAAGGGCTGGCTCGAGAAAGACGCGCTCGATGCCGTCTATCGCGCGTGCGACGCCACCATCGTCCCGTCGCGGTGGGAAGGCTTCGGCCTCGTCGCCGTGGAAGCCATGGCGCGCGGCAAGCCCGTGTTCGCCTCGGCCGTCGGCGGCCTTGTCGACATCGTGGAGCACGGCACCAGCGGCCGGCTCTTTTCCCTCGACCAGATGGACCAGGCGCTGCGCGACATCGACGGCCTCTCCGATGCCGCCCTGCGGCAGATGGGCGAGGCCGGGCGGCGGATCTTCGAAGAGAAGTTCACCTCGCAGCGCATGAACACGGCCATCGTCAACCTGTACAAGGAGTCGGTTCTCCGATGAAGATTTTTTCCTGCCGCGCCGGGCGCTTCCTGCAGGTCCTTGCGTTGTTGGGCGCGTGGATGCTCGCGGGCCAGCCGGCGCAAGCCCGGGGCGTGAACGGCATCGACACGGACTACCCGGTGGCACTGAGCGTGCAGATCGACCCCGCCACCATCACCGACGCCGACCTCAACGAAATCCGCGCGGCCGGTTTCGAGTTCGTGCGCTTCGGCGTGCGCCCGCCGCTCAAGAGCGTGAACCCCGGCCTCATCGACTATCCGCGCCTCATCAAGCGCGTGCGCAACGCCAAGCTCGAAGCGATCGTGACGCTGTTCGGCGGCAACGCGATCTGGGGCGCAAAACCCGAAGATCTGCGCGCGGGCGCCCGCAAGGAAAGCCTGTTCTCCGACTTCGCGGTCGGCTTCATGAAGGCGCACACCGACGACGTGGCCGTGTGGGAGGTGTGGAACGAGCCCGATCACAAGACCTTCCTGAACCCCGCGATGCTGTCGGATTTCGAGGCCGCATCGTCCGAGCTGTGCGCCAACATGGCCAGGCAGAAGGTGCAGCCGAACATCGTCGTCGGCTTCGGTTTCGCGAACCTGCCGTTCGTGGGCGGCAAGGTGCCGGCGCAGCTGGAGAACGCCTTCGTCGCGGCCGCGAAGTCCGATTGCCTGACCGACATCTCCATCCATCCGTACCGTCCGGTGCCCGAGACGGCCTTCGGCGACTACGAGAAGCTGCGCGCGCAGCTCGACCGGCGGCAACTGCAGAAGACCGGCATCGCCATCTCCGAATGGGGCTATGCCTCGTACCTGCCGGTGCGCAGCCAGAGCACGCAGGCCTCGCTGGTGTTTCGCGAATACCTCATCAACGCGGCAGCCGGCATCAAGCTGCTGAACCTCTACGCTTGGCGCGACCGCGGCCGTTCGTCGTTCTCCAAGGAAGACAACTTCGGGATCATGTCGAACGCGGGCGAGAAGAAGGAGGCGTTCTCCGCGCTCACCGAATTCCTGAAGATCGCCAGACACTCGAAGAAAGTCTCCTACGACGACGCGAAGGGCGTGAACCAGCTGGTGCTCAAGCGCGACGACGCGCTGCTGCATGTGCTGTGGACCCCCGGCTCCGAAAAAGACGTGACCGTCCCCGTCGCCGAAGGCAAGAAGTGCACGCGCGTCGATTTCTTCCCGCAGGTGCGCCGCGGCAGCTGCGGGCCGCGCGCGGGAGGCGGGTTCTCCGCGAAGGCCTCGGCCTATCCCGTGCTGCTGTCCATCTCGGACTAGATGCGATGGCGCTCGTCTCCCGCCTCTCGGGGCTCCGAAAGCGCCTGGGCGGCCCGGTCTTCGCGATTGCCGACCAGTGCATCTACAGCGCGAGCCAACTGCTGCTGAGCTTTGCGCTCGCGCGCGTGCTGTCGCCTTCGGATTTCGGCATCGCCTCCGCGTTCCTGGCGGTGGTGAGCTTCCAGTACATCCTGCACACGGCAATGGTGCACGAGCCCTTGCTGATCCGGCGCTTCTATGTGAGCCGGTCGGCGGCGTGGACGAGCTGGGGGCTCGTGGCGCTTTTCTCGCTCGCGGGTTACCTCTGCTGGCAGCTCATCGTGTTTCCCGGGCAACTGCGCTGGGTGGGCGTGGCGCTCATCGTCGGCTACGAGATCTTCTGGCTCTCGCGCAGCCTGCTGCTCACCGGGCGGCGCTACGCGATGCTGTGCATCACCGGCGTGCTGATCTGCGCGGGGTATGTCGCGGTGCTCGGCGTGGAGAAGCCCGCGACATGGGCCGAGGCGCTGCTGCTGGTCTCGGCGCTGCAGCTTCCATTCCTGGTGCTCGTGCTGCTGAACCTGCGCAACGTCATGCCCGCGCTGCCCGCCGCAAAAGATGCGCAAGGGCTCACCGTGAAGGAATCGATGGCCTACGGCTGGAAGGCCAGCCTCTCGCAGTTCATGAGCTGGATCATGACCGGCGGCGCCATCCTGCTCCTGGGCTCGTCGGCCGATTCGGAGCAGGGCGGGCTGCTCAAGATCTACATCACCTTTCTGTTGCCGATGCAGTACGTGCTCGCGGCGCTCGGCTACTACCTGCTGCCGCAACTGGCGGCCCGCTGGCATGCCGAAGACCGCAAGAGCGTGCACCGGCTCTTCGCGATGTTCGTGCTGCTGGGGTTCCTGATCGCCGAGATCGCCGGCGTGGTGCTGGGCCTGCTCGGGCCGCACCTCGTGGTGCTGGCCTTCGGCGAGAACTACCGCCACATGGATTTCTCGCCGTTCTACTACGCGCCCGCCATCTTCGGCCTCACCATGTGCCTGCGCACGGGCTTCCGCGCCGCGGCGCGGCCGGGTGCGCTGCTGTTCTGCTCGGTCGTCGGCGCGGTGGTGTTCGGCATCGCGATGCTCGCGGCCAGGCCGCCGGTCTCGTACATCCAGACCATCCACGCGATGACCCTGGGCTTTGCCTGCATGGCCGCGCTGATGATCGGCTGGCTGTTCTTTCTCATGCGAGCGCCAAGGCGAGCCGCCTGAGAGGTGACCCCTGGAGATGTCCATGCACAACCCCTTGCTCCGCGATGTCCGCCTGGACGAGCGCCTGCGCTTTTTGCGGGACGGCGTGGTGTGCCTGCGCCAGATCATCTCGCCGGAGTGGGTGCGGCGCGCGCAGGACGGTGTCGAGCACGAGCAGGTGATGTTCGAGTCCGGCGCCGGCGAGGTCGCGCGGCAGCTCACCGTGACGCGACGCCTGCGCTGGATCTACGACCAGCTGTTCGACAGCAGCGACCCCGGCGATTCGGTGGCGGGCACCCCCTGGCACCAGGACACCTCGTACGGCCTTGCCGACAGCCACCGCATCGTGCGCGTGTGGATGCCGGTGGACCACGTGCCGCGCGAGACCGGCATCGAGGTCGTGCGCGGCTCGCACCTCTGGAAGGTGGAGCGCGGCTGGGCCGGGCGCATCGAGGTGCGCGACATCGAGGCCAACCGCCGCGCCTTCGACATCGTGGGCTACGAGGTCGACGCGGGCGACGTGGTGGCTTTCAACTACCGGTCGCTGCACCATGCGGGCGCCAACGTGAACTTCAGCGAGAAGCGCAAGGCCTTCGCGATCCTCTATGCAGACGACCGACTGGCCTTGAGGCACCGCTCACCGCTGGAGACCCACGGAGCCGCATGGCATGGTGGACGGCCTATCCTCGGGGCATCGATGACCCAGGAGACCCGATGAAACCCCAACCGATCGATTACGCAGACGCCTCGGCCGAAGTGAAAGCCGTGTTCGACGACATCAAGGCATCGCGCAACGTGCCCGACGTCAACAACTTCTGGAAGTACCTGGCCAACGACCCCGCGACGCTCAAGCGCACCTGGTCGAGCCTGAAGGAAGTGATGGCGCCCGGCGCGCTCGACCCGGTGGTCAAGGAAATGATCTACCTCGCGGTGAGCGTTTCCAACGGATGCGGCTACTGCATCGCGAGCCACCACGCGGGTGCGGAAAAAGCCGGCATGACGCCCGAGATGTTCGGCGAACTCATGGCCGTGGTCGGGATGGCGAACGAGACCAACCGGCTGGTCAACGGGTATCGCGTGCCTGTCGATCCGGCGTTCGACAAGTAGGGCGCTGGGTTCGTTCGGGGCGGCACTCGCGCCGACGGTGGGCTCTGTTTCGCGAATGTCCTCCGGCCTGCGGCCTCCCCCTTGATTTCGCGAAACAGAGCCCACCGCCAGCGCGAGCGCTTTCAGAGCGGTGGTTGATCGGCGATACACCCGCAGCGTGCCCAAGTGCGCAGGGCATCGGGTGCTCCCCGCAGCGAAATCAAGGAGGAGGGGCGAAGCCCCGGGGGACATTCGCGGAGGGGAGTACCCGGTGGCCTGTGCACCCGCCCTGAATGACAACAGCATCAACCGATGGTCATCAAGCTCGCATTTCCACCAGCAGCCGCGGTATTCACGCTCAGCGCACGTTCCACCACAAGGCTTTCAAGCGGGATGCCCGTGTCCCCCAGAGCGAACGCGCGCACACCGACGATCGGCCCCGCCCGCGATGCGATGCGATGCACGACGCCAGTGAGCCCTGCCGCATCGCCGTGATGAAGAACCGCGTCGAACACCACGGTCTCCGAAGTCCAGTCGCTCGCAACGGCCACCGACTGCTGCACCTCGGCCGGCAGCGATGCACGCAGACCTTGCGCACCCGCATCCGCCGGCCAGATCGCGGTGCTGCCCACCGACAGCACGGCCGCGAGCTGCGTCAACCGGTCGGCTTCCGCATCGGCCAGGCACAACACGGCTTCGCGCGGCTGCAGCGTGTAGACGTTGCGCTCGCCCGTCGGGCCGGCCAGCGTGCGCGAGCTGCCCGAGCGCGAGAGTTCGCCGAAGCGCTGGCATTGGGTGGCCAGTGCCGCGCGGTTCGTTTCGCTGGCCCAACGGGCCAAAGCCGACAGCGCGACGGGTGATGCACCGGCCCGCGTCGGCGATGCGTTGCCCGGGTCCGCATCCGCCATCGCGCGCACCAGCACATCGTCCGGCCGCTTCGACAGCATGCGGTACATGTAGAGCGGCCCGCCCGCCTTCGGCCCCGTGCCCGACAGGCCTTCGCCGCCGAACGGCTGCACGCCCACCACGGCACCGACGATGTTCCGGTTCACATAGACGTTGCCCGCCTTCGCGTGTTCCACGATCTGCGCAATGGTTTCGTCGATGCGCGTGTGCACGCCCAGCGTGAGCCCGTAGCCGGTGCCGTTGATCTGGCCGACCAGCGCGCCCAGGTCGCGGCGGCGATAGCGCACCAGGTGCAGCACCGGACCGAACACCTCGCGCTGCAGCTCCGCGATGTTGTCGAGCTCGATCAGCGTGGGCATCACGTAGGTTCCCTGGCGCGTGTCGTGCGCGTACTCGCGGCCCTGCCGGTAGACGCGGCGGCCGCGGCTGCGCATGGTGGCGATGTGGCGCTCGATGTTGTCGCGCGCCTCGGCGTCGATCACCGGGCCCACGTCGACGGCCAGCCGCGCCGGGTTGCCGATGCAGCTCTCGGCCATCGCGCCCTTGAGCATCTCGATGAGCCGGTCGGCCGCTTCCTCCTGCACGCACAGCACGCGCAGCGCCGAGCAGCGCTGGCCGGCGCTGTCGAAGGCCGAGGCCACCACGTCGGTGACGACCTGTTCGATCAGCGCGGAGGAGTCCACGATCATCGCGTTCTGTCCGCCTGTCTCGGCGATGAGCGGCACGGGCGCGCCGTCGATGCCGAGCCTTGCCGACAGCGTCTTCTGAAGAATGCGCGCGACCTCGGTCGAGCCGGTGAACATCACGCCTTGCACGCGCACATCCGCGACCAGTGCGGCGCCGACAGTCTCGCCGCGGCCCGGCAGCAGTTGAACGGCGGCGTGCGGCACACCCGCCTGCCACAGCATGCGGATCGCCTCGGCGGCGACCAGCGGCGTCTGCTCCGCGGGCTTGGCCAGCACCGGGTTGCCGGCCGCGAGCGAAGCGGCCACCTGGCCGGTGAAGATCGCGAGCGGAAAATTCCACGGGCTGATGCACACCATCGGCCCGAGCGCGCGGTGCGTGTCGTTGGAGAAATCGGTGCGTGCCTGCGCCGCGTAGTAGCGCAGGAAGTCCACCGCCTCGCGCACTTCGGCGATGGCGTTGGCATAGGTCTTTCCGGCCTCGCGTGCGAGGAGGCCGAGCAGGCGGGGTTGCTGTGCTTCGAGCAGGCCGGCCGCGCGGTCGAGCAGGGCGGCGCGTTCCGCAGGCGGCGTTGCAGCCCATGTCGTTGCGATGCCTTGGGCCTGGGATACGGCGGATTCGACATCGGCCAGCGTGGCTTCGCGTACCTGTCCGACCACATCGCGATGGTCCGCGGGGTTCAGCACATCGGCCCACCGATGAGAGGCTTCATCGCGCGGCGCGCCTTCGGCGAGCAGCGGTTCTGCGCGCCACGGTTCGGCGGCCGTGGCCCGGAGCGCTTCACCCAGCAGGCGCAGGCTGTCGTTGTTCGCGAGGTCGAGCCCTTGCGAGTTGACGCGCTGCTTGCCGTAGAGCGCAGCGGGCAATGGAATGGCCGGATGCGGCAGACCGAGGGCGCCTTCCTTTGCGGCCATGCGTTCCACCGTCGCGACCGGGTCTTCCACCAGTGCTTCGAGCGGAATCGTCAGGTCCGCGATGCGGTTGACGAAAGAGGTGTTCGCGCCGTTCTCCAGCAGCCGCCGCACGAGGTACGCGAGCAGCGTCTCGTGCGTGCCCACGGGGGCATAGATGCGGCACGGCCGGCCGAGTGGGCCGACCACCTGCTCGTAGAGCGGTTCGCCCATGCCGTGCAGGCACTGGAATTCGTACTGCCCCGGCTGGTAGCGCGACGGGTCCGCCATCGTGTAGATCGCGGCGAGCGTGTGGGCGTTGTGCGTCGCGAACTGCGGGTAGACCGCCTCGGGCGCATCGAGCAGCTTGCGCGCGCAGGCGAGGTACGAGACGTCGGTGTAGGCCTTGCGCGTGTAGACCGGGTAGCCCTCCAGGCCTTCGATCTGCGCGCGCTTGATCTCGCTGTCCCAATACGCGCCTTTCACGAGCCGCACCATGAGCCGGTGGCGGCTGCGGCGCGCAAGGTCGATCACGAAGTCGATCACGAAGGGGCAGCGCTTCTGGTAGCCCTGGATCACGAAGCCGATGCCGTTCCACCCCGCAAGCGCCGGCTCGAAGCACAGGCGCTCCAGCAGGTCGAGCGAGAGTTCGAGGCGGTCGGCTTCCTCCGCGTCGATGTTGATGCCGATGTCGTACTGCTGCGCGAGCAGCGTGAGCGCGCGCAGCACCGGGTACAGCTCGTCCATCGCGCGTGCATATTGCGCGCGGCTGTAGCGCGGGTGCAGCGCCGAGAGCTTGATGGAGATGCCCGGCCCCGCATACACGCCGCGGTGGTTCGCTGCCTTGCCGATCGCGTGGATCGCGTCTTCGTACGCGATGCGATAGCGCTTCGCATCCTCGGTGGTGAGCGCCGCTTCGCCGAGCATGTCGTACGAATAGCGAAAGCCCTCGGCCTCCAGCTCGCGCGCGTTGTCCAGCGCCTGCGCGATGGTCTCGCCGGTGACGAACTGCTCGCCCATCATGCGCATCGCCATGTCCACGCCCTTGCGGATCAGCGGCTCGCCGCCCTTGCCGATGAGGCGAGTGAGCACGGTGGACAGGCCCGTCTCGCTGTGCGTGGCCACCAGCTTGCCGGTGAGCAAGAGGCCCCAGGTCGCGGCGTTGACGAACACCGAGGGGCTGCGCCCCGCATGCGACTGCCACTGGCCGTGCGCGATCTTGTCGCGGATCAGGGCGTTGCGCGTTTCGGCATCGGGAATGCGCAGCAGCGCCTCGGCCAGGCACATCAGCGCGACGCCTTCCTGCGAGGAGAGCGCGTATTCCTGCAGCAGGCCTTGCACGAGGCCGGCGCGGCCGGCGGCGCTCTTGCGGTTGCGCAACTGCTCGGCGATGCGATGGGCGAGGGCGTGTGCTGCTTCGGCTTGGCCGGCCGGCAGGCGCGCCTGTTCGAGAAGGGGCGGCAATGCCTCGGCTTCGGGGCGCCGGCAAGCGGCGGTGATCGGCGCACGCAATGCCGAAGGCGGGGCCAGCCCGTCGGCGAAATCGATGAACGAGGAGGGCAGAGGGTCGGGGTTGTTGGCGCTCATGTCGGATCCGTGCTGGTGAGTTGTTGAATGATCTCAACCTTCTTGGCGAATATTCGTTCGAAGAATGGCCACGCGGCCGAGCAAATGACGGGTTGACGAGGTTTCTTATTTGATGGATATTTCATCCAATATGACGGAATCAACGCCAGGCCCGGCCGCCACAGCCACCACCCTCAACGACCGCATCGCCCAGCGCGTGCGCGACCTTCGCGCCTCCCGCGGCCTGTCGCTCGATGCATTGGCCACGCACTGCGGTGTCAGCCGCTCGATGATCTCTCTGATCGAGCGCGGAGAGAGCAGTCCGACCGCCGTGCTGCTCGAAAAACTCGCCACCGGCCTCGGCGTTCCGCTCGCCTCGCTGTTCGACCAAGCCGAGCCCGTTGCCAGTCCCGTGTCGCGCCTGGCCGATCAACTCCAGTGGCGCGACCCACACTCCGGCTACGTGCGCCGGAACGTGTCGCCCGGCGGCGCCATCTCGCCGATCCAGATCGTCGAGGTCAACTTTCCACCCAAGGCCCGCGTGACCTACGAGACCGGCGCGCGCGAGCCGCGCATCCACCAGCAGGTGTGGGTGCTCGAAGGCCGCATCGAGGTCACGGTCGGCGACGACCTGCACCGGCTCGACGCGGGCGACTGCCTCGCGCTCACGCTCGACCACCCGATGAGCTATCACAACCCCACGCGCAAGAGCGCGCGCTACGCCGTCGTGATCACCACGGCACCCACCTCCTGGAGATGAACGACATGACGACGACCGAAGAAACGCCCCGCATCCGTGCCCTTGCGGTGGTGAGCGATGCGGAGGTGCACGCACTGGCCGATCTGCTGATCGATTGCGTGGAAGGCGGCGCGTCGGTGAGCTTCATGTTGCCGATCACGCGCGAACGCGCCCTCGCGTTCTGGCGCAAGGTGGCCGACGGCGTGGCGCGCGGCGAACGCGGGCTGCTCGTGGCCGAAGACGCCGAGGGCCTCTTGGGCACGGTGCAGGTCGTGCTCGACCAGCCCGAGAACCAGCCGCACCGCGGCGAGGTCTCCAAGATGCTCGTGTTCCGCCGGGCGCGGCGCCGGGGCATCGGCGCGCTGCTGATGCAGGCGGCCGAGGACGCGGCGCGCGCGCACCGCAAGACGCTGCTGGTGCTCGACACATCGAGCGCCGAGGCCGAACGGCTCTATGCGCGCATGGGCTGGCAGCGCGTGGGCGTGATTCCCGGCTTCGCGCTGCTGCCGGAGGGCGAGCCGTGCGGCACTACCTTCTTCTATCTCGCGCTGGAGGCGCAGGCATGAGCGGTTCGCCGGACATCGCGGCCAGCTGAACGGCACAGATTTTTGTATCGCACCGTGTCTGGCGCCCCGCCAGATACGCAGCGCGACGAATCAGCGGGCGGATCGAAACACATGAAGGCGCGTGCCGCGATGGAATGGGCGCCTCATCCACTCGACACGAAGCCCGCCATGACCATGCCCTCGCTCCATCGTTCAGGCCGTGCGTTCGCCGCGGTCCTGCTGCTTGCTGCAACTTTCGCCGCGCAGGCGCAGTCTTCTCCGGCCTCCGACCCGCGAGGCCGCTGGGTCACCGCGAACGGCAATCTCGAAGTGGAGGTCGCGCCCTGCGGCGCCGCGTTGTGCGGCACCGTCACCAAGGTCTTCGGCAACCGCTCGATGGCACCCGGCGGCGGCGACATGCAAGCGGCCGACAAGCGCCCGGCGCTGGGCATGACGCTGCTGAAGGACTTCACGCCCGTCGATGCGACCGACCCTTCGCGCGCACCCACCGAATGGGCCGGCCAGATCTACAACCGCGAGAACGGAAAGACCTACCGCTGCAACATGACGGTGAGCACTGCGGGCAATGCGGCCGGCGAGCTGCTGCTGCATGCGTATGTCGGCATTCCGCTCTTTGGCAAGACGCAGCGCTGGGTGCGTGCCGCTGCCGACCGTTGAACGGCGCGAAGCTCTCAGCTGCGCGATTGCAGTGCGAGCTTTGCGGAAAGCCCGGCCAGCACCGTTCCCATGATCCAGCGCTGGGCCAGCCTCCAGCGGCTGCGTCGCTGAAGCGCCGAAGCAGCCCGGGCGGCAGCCAGCATGATCAGCGTGTTGCCCACCATGCTGATGGCGATCTGCAGGGCGCCAAGAAGCAGGAACTGGCCGACGATGCTGCCGCGCTGTGCGTCGATGAATTGCGGCAGGACCGCGAGGAAAAACAATGCCTGCTTCGGATTGAGGAGGTTCGTCAGGAAGCCCATGATGTACAGGCGGCGCGGACTGTCGGCAGGCAGGTCCTGAAGCTGAAATGCGGAGGGCCCGTTCTTCCTCAGTGTCTGCCAGGCCAGATACCCGAGATAGATGGCGCCCGCGAACCGCAGGGCGTCATAGGCGTAGGGGATCGCGAACAGCAACGTCGTGATGCCCAGCGCCGCGCATGCCAGGTAGAAGACCGAACCGGTCACCACGCCGGCATAGGAAACAAAACCCGCCTTGCGACCCTGCGACAAGGTGCGCGATACCAGGTAGATCATGTTGGGGCCCGGCGTGGCGACCAACCCCAACGCAAGCAGAGAGAAGGTCAGCAGGTCTTGGAAAGATGGCATGGCCGAATGTCCTCGGTGCGGGCGATCGGCGGATCGTACATGGGCGATCCTCGCCGCCGATGACCTGATTGACTGGTTGATTAACCAGTCAATTAGCGCGCCCCGAACGCCGCGTTCTCGAACAGGTCCTTGAACTCCCGCGGCTGCGAGCGCCAGTACTGGTGCGGCGCCTTCACCTGCGCGCCCAGTTCGGCGGCCGCATGCCAGGGCCAGCGCGGGTCGTACAGGATCGCGCGTGCGAGGGACACCGCATCGGCCTGTCCCTTCGCGATGATCTCCTCGGCCTGCCGCGGTTCGGTGATGAGGCCCACGGCGATGACCGGCATGCCGACCTCGGACTTCACGCGTTCGGCGAACGGCACCTGGTAGCCCGCGCCGAGTGCGATGGCCTGCTTTGGCGAGACGCCACCGCTGGACACATGAATCGCCGCGCAGCTGCGCGCTTCGAGCGCCTTCGCGAAAGCGACGGTGCCTTCGAGGTCCCACCCGTCCGGCACCCAGTCGACGGCCGACACGCGCACCCACACAGGCTTGTCGGCAGGGAAAGCCTCGCGCACCGCATCGAACACCTCCAGTGGAAAGCGCATGCGGTTTTCGAGGCTGCCACCGTATTCGTCGTCGCGGTGATTCGCCAATGGCGAGAGGAACTGGTGCAGCAGGTAGCCGTGTGCCGCGTGGATCTCCAGACCGTCGAGGCCCAGCCGTGCCGCGCGCCGTGCGGCATCGGCAAAAGCGTTGCGGATGCGCGCGAGGCCTGCTGCGTCGAGTGCGAGCGGCGGGTCTTCGGTGGGCGCATGCGGCACGGCGGAGGGGGCGTACGCCTTCCATCCATCCGGCTCGCCCGGCGCAATCTGCTTGCCGCCTTCCCATGGCGCACGGCTCGATGCCTTGCGCCCCGCGTGCCCGAGCTGCATCGCGATCTTGATGGGGGAGTGGGCCAGCATCGCCGCGAGCACGCGGGCCAGCCCCTCTTCATTGGCATCCGAGTAGAGCCCGAGGTCGCCCGGCGAGATGCGCCCTTCGGCCTCCACCGCCGTCGCCTCCAGGATCATCAGCCCCGCGCCCGAGAGCGCGAGGTGGCCCAGGTGGATCAGGTGCCAGTCGCCCGGCGTGCCCTCGGTGGCG
>Ga0157370_10003056_pt1 | contig 19847 bp, 21 predicted proteins | sample C35metaG_FD_113463 | JGI IMG/M metagenome (GOLD analysis project Ga0157370, IMG submission 113463) | Corn rhizosphere microbial communities from Kellogg Biological Station, Michigan, USA - C3-5 metaG | ecosystem: Host-associated > Plants > Roots > Rhizosphere > Soil | place: USA: Michigan...
CCGCTGGCTGGGCGCGCTGGTGCGCGCCCGGCGCGAGGCGCTGGGCCTTCGTTTGGACGATTTGGCCGCGGCGACCGGGGTCGGCCGCCGCTTCCTCCACGAGCTCGAGAAGGGCAAACCCTCGTGCCAGCTCGGGCGCGCGCTCGCCGTCGCGGCGGCAGTCGGGATCCGGCCCCGGGAGCTGTTCGAGGAACGGGGCGGGGATGAGGACGAGCTGCCGCCGATGAGCGGCCGCTAGATGCTTCCGGTCTATTTCGAGGATTATCGGGTCGGGACGATCGCTCCGACCGGGGACGGACCGGCTTTTTCCTACGAAAGGGCGTGGCAGGGGCTTCGCGGCGCCTTCCCGGTATCGCTGACCATGCCGCTGGATGAATCCGAGGTCGTGCCGGCACTGTTCGCGCCCTGGGCCGCCAACCTTCTGCCCGAGGCCGCGCAGCTGACCGCTGTCGGTCGCCAGCTTGGCGTGGCGCCGGGCGACCTGATCGGTTTGCTGTCGGAGATCGGGCGCGACACGGCGGGCGCGCTGTCCTTCGGGGCGCCGGGCGCGGTGTCGACGGAGGACTGGTGCGAGGTCGAGGGCGAGGCCGCGCTCGAACGGATCATCGACGAGCTTCCGAGGAAGCCGTTCCTCGCCGGCGAGGACGGCGTGTCGATGTCGCTCGCGGGCGTCCAGTCGAAGCTCGCGGTCGCGGTCGATAGCTCCGGCCGGATCTGCATTCCCCTGAATGGCTCGCCCTCGACCCATATCCTGAAGCCCGACGCCGAACATCTCTGGGGGAGCGTCGAGAACGAAGCCTTCTGCCTCGCGCTCGCGCGGCGCTGCGGGCTCGCCGTGCCAGGGTTCACCACCGGCCGGGCGGGCAAGCGGTCCTATCTTCTGGTCGAGCGCTACGACCGGCGGCGTGTCGACGATGGCTGGCGGCGCACTCATCAGGAGGATTTCTGCCAGGCGCTGGGGCGCTGGCCGGCCGCCAAATATGAGCGCAACCAGACGGGAACGCGCGGGCCGTCGCTGGTCGACCTGGTCGAGTTCGCCCGGCGGCATCTTGGCCCGCGCGACCTGCTCGCTTTGCTCGACCTGGCCGTGTTCAACATCCTTGCCTGCAACACCGACGCGCATGCCAAGAACTATTCGCTCCTGGTCAGCGCCGGCGGTGCGGCGCTTGCGCCCGCTTACGACATCATGTGCGCCGAGCCGTATGAGAATATCACCCGCAACCTGGCGATGACCATCGCTGGAAAGAATCGCGGCGAGCATCTGAAGCGGCGGCACTGGGAGCGTTTCTTCCGCGAGGCGCGCCTCGGCGTTCGGCCGTCGCTGCAACGGGTGGAGCGGCTGGCGGACGCGGTGCTCGCGCAATCCGCTGCCGCCCGGTCGGAGGTCGAGGCGTTGCCCGCCGGAGCGGCCGGCATAGTCGCCCAGTGCGAAGACAGCGTGCGCGCGCGCGCCGAGGCAATGCTCGCCGGCCTTGCCGACGGCAGCGGCGCAGGAGAAGCGGCAGCGGCCGAAACCTGACCCCGGCCGGTCCGAGCCGCGCCGGATTCGCCGAACGGCACGTTCGTGCGTCGGGCGAGCACTACAGCCGACTCGCATTGGTCTCCCATTCCCTGGTCCGTCGCCGGCGCAGGGCCGGCGGGGGAAAGCGGTCATGACTCCCACCAAGCTTTTGATCGGCCAGATCCTCGTGGTGTTCGCGATCATGACTCTCGGGCTGTGGGCGGCGACCCAGTGGGCTGCCTGCATGCTCGCCTACCAGCCGCAACTCGGGCCGCACTGGTTCAGGCTTGGGACTTTGCCGGTTTACCGGCCCTGGGCACTGTTCGGCTGGTGGTTCCATTATGACGCCTACGCGCCGGCCGTGTTCGAGAAGGCGGGCGCGCTCGCCGCAGCAAGCGGGTTCATGGGCTGCGGCGCGGCAATTGCCGGGTCCCTCTGGCGCGCGCGCCAGCCGGGCGCGGTCACCACCTACGGCTCGGCGCGTTGGGCGACCGGCAGGGATGTGCGGCGCGCGGGCCTGACCGGCGATACCGGCCTGTTCCTGGGCTGCCTCGGGCACTCGGATCTGCGGCATGACGGGCCCGAGCATGTGCTGGCCTTCGCGCCGACCCGCAGCGGCAAGGGCGTCGGCCTCGTCATCCCGACCCTCCTCTCGTGGACCGGCTCCGCCGTCATTCACGACATCAAGGGCGAGAATTGGGACCTGACCGCCGGCTGGCGTTCGCGTTTCTCGCACTGCCTTCTGTTCAACCCCACAGACGCGAGATCCGCGCACTACAATCCCCTGCTCGAGGTGCGGCGCGGCGCGCGGGAAGTGCGCGACGTCCAGAATATCGCCGACATCCTCGTCGATCCCGAAGGCATGCTCGAGCGGCGCAACCATTGGGAGAAGACCGCCCACGCGTTGCTGGTCGGGGCGATCCTCCACGCGCTCTATGCGGAAGAAGAGAAGACGCTGGCGCGGGTCGCTGGCCTGCTCTCCGATCCGAAGCGCAGCTTCGCTGCGACCCTCAAGGTCATGATGACCACCCCGCATCTAGGCGATGCGGTCCATCCAGTGGTCGCCTCGACCGTGCGCGAGCTTCTGAACAAGTCGGACAATGAACGCTCGGGCGTGCTGTCGACCGCCATGTCCTTCCTTGGCCTCTATCGCGATCCGACCGTGGCCGAGGTCACTTCGCGCTGCGACTGGCGGATCGACGACCTCGTCCACGCGGAGCGGCCGGTCTCGCTCTATCTCGTGGTTCCGCCGTCCGATATCTCGCGGACCAAGCCTCTGGTGCGCCTCCTGCTCAACCAGATCGGCCGGCGTCTGACGGAGCGTCTGCAATCGAGTGAAGCGCGTCCATCGCGGCAGCTGCTGCTGATGCTCGACGAATTCCCGGCGCTTGGCCGGCTCGATTTCTTCGAAACCGCGCTCGCCTTCATGGCAGGCTACAAAATCCGCGCCTTCCTGATCGCCCAATCGCTGAACCAGATCGTCAAGGCCTATGGCGAGAACAATAGCATTCTCGACAATTGCCATGTCCGGGTCGCCTTCGCGACCAATGACGAGCGCACGGCAAAGCGTATTTCGGACGCGCTCGGAACGGCGACCGAGCAGCGCGCGATGCGCAATTATGCCGGCCATCGGCTCGCGCCCTGGCTCGCCCATGTAATGGTGAGCCGGCAGGAGACGGCGCGGCCGCTGCTGACTCCGGGCGAAGTGATGCAGCTCCCGCCCGCCGATGAATTGGTGCTCGTCTCGGGCATGCCGCCGATCCGCGCGAGGAAGCTTAAATATTTCGAGGACCGGCGCTTCACCAACCGGCTCGCCCCCGCGCCGGTGCTCGCCGGCGGCACCTATGCCGACCGTCCGCCGGAGCGCGCGCACGACTGGGCAGGCTGCAGTGCCGAGGCGCTGGTGCCGGCAGCGGAGGGGGACGAGGCAGAGGAGGCCAACGGCGACGGGAGCCTTCAGCAGGAGCGCCATCCCGGCCTGCCGGGCGAGGAGGTTCGGCCGCTTGAGACGGATACCAAGGATCCGCTCGGGCTTGGCGAGGATGAAGAGGATTCGCTCGCTGCAAGCGCGCCGCTGCTCCGGGGCCTGGGTTTCGCTCCGGTGGTCGCCGCCGACGCAATCAACCAGGGTGCGGATCGCGGCCACGATCCGCTGCCGAGCTTTGGCGGGAGCGACTGATGGCGCGCACCGACCTCGTCCGCCACCAGCTCTTTCTTCCGCGCGATTCGAGCGAACGGCTGGAGACGGTGGCGCGCGGCCCGGGCGCATCCAGGTCGCGAATCCTTGCCGCTGCGCTCGCCGCCTTCCTCGGCCGCAAGGGGGCCGACGAAATCGAGCTCCGCTTCATGGCAAGGCTCGACCGGATCTCCAATCAGCTGGCGCGGATCGAACGCAATGGCCAGGTCGAGCCTGAACGCCTGGCCTTGTTCGTCCGCTACATGCTGACGGTCAATGCGCCGCTGGCGCTGGTCCCCGAGGATGCGCAATGAACGCGGCGGAATCTTCGGACCGCAAGCGGTCGATGCTTCGCACGGCCATGGGGCCGGCGATCGCTGCCGCGCTCACGGACCCGCTGGTCATCGAAGTGATGGTCAATCCCGACGGCGCGCTTCGCCTCGATCGCCTCGGTTCCGGGCGTCTGGATACAGGCGCGGTGCTACTTCCGGAGCAGGTCGAGCGAATCATCCGGCTCGTCGCGAGCCATGCGCGCACCGAGGTGCATGGCGGCGCGCCGATCGTCAGCGCCGAGCTTCCATCACATGGCGACGGGCTGGCGGGCGAAAGGTTCGAAGGCTTGCTTCCGCCGGTCGCGACCGGGCCCTGCTTCTCGATCCGCAAGCCCGCGTCGCGAATCTACACGCTCGCCGATTATGTGAATGACGGGATCATGAGCGCCGAAGTCGCGCGGCTCCTGAGCCTCGCCGTCGTCGGCCGGCGCAACATCCTCGTCGCCGGGGGCACCAGCACCGGCAAGACCACGCTCGCCAATGCCCTGCTCGCCGAACTCGGGCCGCTCGACGAGCGCGTAATCCTGATCGAGGACACGCGCGAGCTGCAATGCGCGGCGCCCGACACGGTTGCGCTTCGAACCCGTCCTGGCGTGGTGACGATGGCCGATCTCGTGCGCTCGACCCTGCGTCTGCGTCCCGACCGGATCATCGTCGGTGAAGTGCGCGGGGGCGAGGCGCTCGACATGCTCAAGGCCTGGAACACCGGCCATCCGGGCGGGATCGCGACGGTGCACGCCAACAGCGCCCGGTCGGCGCTCTACCGGCTCGAGCAATTGATCCAGGAAGCGGTGGTCGCTGTGCCCCGGCCGCTGATCGCCGACGCGATCAGTCTCATCGTCTTCATCGACGGGCGCGACGCCGCTCGGCGGATCGCCGGCATCGAATGCGTGCAGGGCCTCGATTCAGCCGGCGACTATGCGCTCGAGCCCGCCGCTCCCGGCCAGTTCAACCCAGCAGGAGAATGAGAATGGCTGTTCGAAGAGTGACCGGTTGCAAGCGCGCCGCCCGGAGCCTCGTTTTTGCCTCGATCATGATGGCGGCCGCGCGGGCGGAGGCGGCGGGCTCGGGCATGCCATGGGAAGCGCCGCTCGAGAAAGTATTGGAATCCGTCCAGGGACCGGTCGCCAAGATCGTCGCGGTGATCATCATCATCACCACCGGCCTCACCCTCGCCTTCGGCGAAACGGCAGGCGGGTTCCGCCGCCTCATCCAGATCATCTTCGGCCTGTCGATCGCCTTCGCCGCGTCCTCCTTCTTCCTGTCCTTCTTCAGCTTCGGCGGCGGGGCCCTGATCTCGTGAGTACGCACCAGCATCCCGAGGGGTTCGAGGCGCCCGTGCACCGCGCGCTCGCCGAACCAATCCTCCTGGGCGGCGCACCGCGCGCGATCGCGATCCTCAACGGCACCGTGTCGGCAGCGCTCGGCCTCGGGCTTCAGCAATGGGCCGCGGGCCTCGCGCTCTGGGCGCTCGGCCATTCGCTCGCGGTGCTCGCGGCCAAGCGCGATCCCGATTTCGCGCCGGTGCTGGTCCGGCACCTGCGGCAGCGGGGCTATCTCTCATGCTGAACCTTCGCGAATATCGTGACCGTTCCGACCGGCTCGCCGACCATCTGCCCTGGGCGGCCCTGGTCGCGCCGGGGGTGGTTCTCAACAAGGACGGCAGCTTCCTGCGAGTCCTCGCGTTCCGCGGGCCGGACCTCGAGAGCGCGACCGACGCCGAGCTGCTGGCGGCCGCGGCGCGGGTCAACAATATGCTGAAGCGCTTCGGCTCGGGCTGGGCCCTGTTCTTCGAGGCCGAGCGTGTCGGGGCGCTGGGCTATCCCGAGAGCAGCTTCCCGGATCCGGCGTCCTGGCTCGTCGATTCCGAGCGGCAGGCGAGCTTCGACGGCGATTCCGACCATCATGAGAGCCTCTATCATCTGAGCCTCACCTGGCTTCCGCCGGCAGACGGCGAGGCGCGGGCCGAGCGGGTCCTGGTCGAGACCGGCAGCGGCGGGCAGGGCCGCGACTGGCGCGAAGCACTCTCCCGCTTCGTCGCCGACACCGATCGTGCACTCGACCTCTTGTCGGGGCTGATGCCCGAGGTGCGGGCGCTCGGCGATGAAGAGACGCTCACCTTCCTCCACGGCACGGTGTCGGGGTCGCGGCACCGCGTCGCGGTGCCCGAGACCCCGGTCTATCTCGACGCCGTCCTCGCCGACACGCCTTTGACCGGAGGGCTCGAGCCGATGCTCGGCGACCTTCATTTGCGGACCCTGACCCTGCTCGGCTTTCCCGCGCTGAGCCGGCCCGCGATCCTCGACGCTCTCAATCACCAGGATTTCGGCTACCGCTGGGTGACCCGCTTCATCGCGCTCGACCGGACCGACGCCACGAAAGCGCTGACCCGGCTTCGGCGGCAATGGTTCAACAAGCGCAAGTCGGTGACCGCTCTTCTGCGCGAGGTGATGTACAGCCAGCCGGTCCAGCTCACCGACAGTGACGCGGACAACAAGGCCGCGGACGCCGACCTCGCGCTCCAGGAACTCGGCGGCGATCATGTCGCTTTCGGCTATCTCACCACCACGATCACCGTCGCCGACCGCGACCGGGCGGCGGCGGAGGAGAAGGTGCGGGCGGTGGAGCGGGTGGTGAACGGCCTCGGCTTCACCGTGAAGCGCGAGCGGCTGAATGCGGTCGAGGCCTGGCTGTCCAGCCTTCCAGGCCAGGTCTACGCCAATGTCCGCCAGCCTTTGATCCATACGTTCAATCTCGCCCATCTGATGCCGCTCTCCGCGGTCTGGGCGGGCCCGGCATGGAATGCCCACCTTGCCGGCCCACCGTTGCTCCTGGCGGAGACCGGCGGCTCGACTCCGTTCCGGCTGTCGACCCATGTCGGGGACGTCGGCCACAGCATCGTCGTCGGCCCGACCGGCGCCGGCAAATCGGTGCTACTGGCGCTTATGGCGCTGCAGTTCCGGCGTTATCCCCGCGCCCGGATCTTCGTCTTCGACAAAGGCTGGTCGGCGCGCGCCGCGGTTCTGGCGATGGGCGGTGTCCATCACGAACTCGGCGCGTCCGGCGGCGGCGCGCTCGCCTTCCAGCCGCTTCGGCGGATCGATGAAGCGGCGGCCCGAAGCTGGGCCGCCGAGTGGCTCGCCGGCCTGCTCGAACATGAGAAGGTGCCGGTCACGCCGGAGGTGAAGGAGGCCTTGTGGTCGGCTCTGCTGAGCCTTGCGTCGGCCCCGCCGGAGGAGCGGACGCTGACCGGATTGTCGCTGCTGCTTCAATCGAACCGGCTGCGGTCGGCGTTTCAGCCCTACACGCTCGAGGGGCCGTTCGGTGCCTTGCTGGACGCGGCCGAGGACAAGCTTGCGCTGGCCGACGTCCATTGTTTCGAGACCGAGACCTTGATGGCCCGCCCGGGCGCGGCCGCCCCGGTCCTCTCCTATCTGTTCCACCGGCTGGAGGAACGGTTCGACGGCTCGCCGACTCTCCTGCTGCTCGACGAAGCCTGGCTGTTCCTCGACAATCCTCTGTTCGCCGCGCGCATCCGCGAATGGCTCAAGGTCTTGAGGAAGAAGAATGTCGCGGTGGTGTTCGCGACCCAGTCGCTCGCCGACATCTCCACGAGCAGTATCGCCCCGGCGATCATCGAATCCTGCCCGCAGCGGATCTTCCTCCCCAATGACCGAGCGATCGAGCCGCAGGCCCGCGCAGCTTATGAAAGTTTCGGGCTCAACGCGCGGCAGATCGCCCTGATCGCCCGGGCAGCTCCCAAGCGCGAATATTATCTGCAGTCGAACCGGGGCAACCGCCTGTTCGACCTCGCGCTCGGCACGATCGCGCTCAGCCTTTGCGGCGCGTCGGATCCCGCTTCCCAGCGCCTCATCGACCGGCTGCTCGAGGCGTATGGAAGTGCGAATTTTCTTGCCCGCTTCCTCGAGGCGCGCGGCCTCGACTGGGCGGCGGCGCTCGTCAGCCGATTTCCCGAACCCAAAGAAGGAGACGTCCAATGAAGGCCATTCCCCCGCTGCTGCGCGTTGCGGCCGCCACCGTTCCGCTCGCATTTGCCGCAATCATCCCCGCGCAGCCGGCGGCCGCACAGATCACCGTCTTCGATCCCGCCAATTATGCGCAGAACCTGCTGCAGGCGGCGCGTGCGCTCGACCAGGTCAACAATCAGCTGCGGTCGCTTCAAAATGAAGCCGCGATGCTTCAGAACATGGCGACCAATCTCAAGACCGTGGATTTTCCGCAGCTTGAACAGCTCACATCGGCGATGAGCCGGATCGACCAGCTGATGAGCGAGGCGCAGGGGATCCAGTTCAAGGTCGACGGCCTCGACCGGCAGATCAGCAGCGTCTTTCCCGGAGAATTGCGCCAGGCGCTGACCGGCAACGAGCAGGTTGCGGCGGCCCGAGCGCGCCTCGACGCCGCGACGGCTTCCTACCGGCAGGCGATGACCGTTCAGTCTCAGGTCGCCGTGAATGTCGGGGAGGATGCCGGAGTCCTGAAGGACCTCGCGGGGAGAAGCCAAAGCGCGGTCGGCGCGCTCCAGGTCGCCCAGGCCGCCAACCAGTTGCTGGCGCTGAGCGTCAAGCAGCAGCTCCAGCTGCAGAGCCTGATGGCGTCGGACTATCGCGAGGCGGCGATCGAGCGCGCGCGCCGGGCCCAGGCGGAAGAGGACGGGCAGGCGATGACCCGCCGCTTCCTCGACGGCGCGCCCGACAAGTGATTGGCGGAGCGGCGCCTGACGCCGCCGCTTCGCCCGCCGCGGGGCTCTTGCGCCCCCTCCAGGAGTCCTGCGGCATCTCTCCACCGGATGATCAAGGAAGCAGCTGCCGGCCATGGGCGACCTCAATGTGATCGACCGCTTCATGGCGGCCTTCATCCACTATATCGACAGCGGCTTCGGGCTGCTGCGCGGCGACGTCGCCTTCCTGACCTCGACCCTGGTCGGGATCGACATCACGCTCGCCGGCCTGTTCTGGGCGATGGGCGGCGAGAATGATGTCCTCGGCCGCTTTTTGAAAAAGATCCTTTATGTCGGCGCGTTCGCGCTGATCATCGGCAGCTTTTCAACGCTTGCGGATATCATCTTCAGATCCTTTGCCGGTCTCGGGATCACCGCGGGCGGGGGCAAGCTATCGGTCGACGATCTGCTTCGGCCGGGGTTCATCGCGCAGGCGGGCTTCGATGCCGCCAAGCCGCTGCTCGAGCAGGTCAGCCAGCTCGTCGGGCCGGTGAGTTTCTTCACCAATTTCCTGACGATCGCGGTGCTGATGATCGCCTGGCTGTTCGTAATCCTCGCTTTCTTCGTGCTTGCGATCCAGCTCTTCATCACGATCATCGAGTTCAAATTGACGACGCTCGCCGGATTCGTGCTCGTCCCCTTCGCTTTGTGGAACCGGACGGGTTTCCTTGCCGAACGCGTGCTCGGCAATGTGATCTCGTCCGGCATCAAGCTGATGGTTCTGGCGGTGATCGTCGGCATCGGCTCGGGTTTCTTCGACGAGTTCCGGACGGCCGCCGGCACCGAGCCGGACCTCACGACGGCGATGAGCCTCGTGCTCGCCAGCCTCGCCTTGCTCGGGCTCGGCATCTTCGGTCCAGCCATTGCCTCCGGCCTCGTCGCCGGAGCGCCCCAGCTCGGCGCCGGGGCCGCCGTCGGCACTGCCGCGGCCGCCGCCGGCACCCTTGCCGCCGGCACTTCCGCCGTTTCCGGCGGGGCGCGGGCGGCGGGTGGCGCAGCGCTTGGCGCCGTTCGCTCGGGGACGGCGATGGGGGCTGCGGCCTCGACGTCTTACCGGCTCGGGCAGGAGACATCCGGGCAATCCACCATCGCCGCGGGTGTCGGCGGTATCGCAAGCGCTGGCAGCGCGGCCATGCGGGATAAGATTCGCAATGCCGGCGGAATCGCTGCGGCCGCGGAGCGCGGTCAGCGTGCGGCCCTGTTCGCCGGCGCGTCCGCGACCGGACCTGCGGCTGCGACTCCGGCGGGTCAATCAGGCGATGCCCCCGACTGGGCGCGGCGGCTGCGCTCGGAGCAGGCCGCCCGGCACCACCGGCACGCCGCGCTGCAATCGGTCAAGGAGGGGGATCGTGGCGGCGCCGCCGCCAATCCCGACATCAAGGAAAAGGAGGAATAGATGAAGTTCAGGCGCCCTGTGCAGCGCTACGGGCGAACGCCGCAGCCCGTCACGCCCTACCAGAAGGCGGCGCAGCTGTGGGACGAAAGGATCGGCTCGGCCCGCGTTCAGGCGCGCAACTGGCGGCTGATGGCGTTGGGCGGGCTCCTCCTGTCGACCGCGCTTTCAGGCGGTCTTCTGTGGCAGTCGATGCAGAGCCGGGTCGTACCCTATGTGGTCGCGGTCGACCGCCTGGGCGAGGCGCGGGCGGTCACTCCTGCCGACCAGGATTATCAGCCGGCCGACGCCGAGATCGACTGGTTTCTGGCCCGCTTCATCAGCGACGTCCGCTCGGTCTCGCTCGACCCGGTGCTGATGCGCGAGAACTGGCTTTCGGCCTATGATTTCACAACGGCCCGCGGCGCCCGCTTCCTCAATGGCTATGCCCGTGACGCCAGCCCGTTCGAGGAGGCCGGCACGCGCACCGTCTCGGTGCAGGTGGCCAGCGTCGTGCGTGTCTCCGACCGCTCGTTCCAGGTCAAATGGACCGAGAGCGACTATGAGCGCGGTACGCCCGCCGGAACGTCGCACTGGACCGCGATCCTCTCGGTCGTCCGGCGGCCCCCCGGCTCCGCGGATGTCCTTCGCAAGAACCCGCTTGGCCTCTACGTCGACGCGATCGACTGGAGCCGTGAGCTCGACACGGCACCGCCGGTGCAGCCGGCACCGCCTCCAGCGTCCGCCTCTCCCAACCTGCCGCGCGGCTCGCCGCTTGACGCCGGACCCGCCGCCGCATCGCCACAGCCCAATCCATCGACAAGGAACAATCCATGATCCGCTCAGCATTCCTCTTTGCCTGCCCGCTCGGCCTCGGCGCCTGCGCTTCCGCTGCGGCGGCTGTGCCGCCGGGCGCGGCGTTACTGGCCGCGAAGCTGATTGCCGGGGACAGCAATGTTACGGCGCGTGCGCTGCGATCCGCGGCGCCGGCCAGGTCGAAGCCGGTTGCGAAGGTTGGACGCTGGCACGATCCTGCGCCGCCGCTTGCTCGAGTCGATGCTGCCAGCCGCGCCGCCGTCCACGAACCCGCCGGGAGCGATTCTGCCGGTGCGGTCCAGGTCTATCCCTTTGCGGACGGCTCGCTTTACCGGCTCTCCACCGCGCCCGGACGGGTGAGCGACATCGCGCTTCAGCCCGGCGAGACTCTCATATCCGTCGCCGCCGGCGATACGGCGCGCTGGGTGATCGGCAACACCATCAGCGGTTCGGGTGCGTCGCAGCGCACGCATGTCCTGGTGAAGCCGTCGGCGGCGGGTCTCGCCACCAATCTGCTGATTGCGACCGACCGGCGCGTCTACCGTGTCGAGATCGAAAGCGATCCGCGCGCGGCGATGGCGAGCATCTCCTGGACCTATCCCGAGGATGCGTTGCTGGCGCTCCGCGTCCGGCAGCAGGCCGCGCAAGAGAGGGTCGCCGCAGGCGTTGCCGTCGAAGCGCTCAACTTCGATTACCGGATCGAGGGGGACCGCCCCGAGTGGCGGCCGCTGCGTGTCTTTGACGATGGGCACCAGGTGTTCATCGAGTTCCCGCCGGCGCTGGCTGACGGGGAGGCGCCGCCGTTGTTCGTGACCGGCGAGGGCGGGCGCGCCGAGCTCGTCAATTACCGTGTGCGCGGTCGTTACTATGTCGTCGATCGCCTGTTCACCGCCGCCCAGCTTCGGCTCGGCGAAGGGCGCCAGCAGGTGGTTCGGATCATCCGTGACGGCGGCCCGCGCGCAATGGGACGGTCATGAGCGGCCGGCCCGAGACCGCCGCAGGGCCGCCCACCAAGGAGGATCCGGAGGCGCTCGTTCTCCGCGGCCGGCCGCGGCCGGCGGTCCGGTTCCGGCGCTGGCTCATCGTCGGCCTGACCGGATCGGCCGCCGCGGCCGTTGTAAGCTTGTCCTGGCTCGCACTTCAGCCGCCGAGCTTCCGAACGGCGGCCAGCACGGTCGAAAGCGACGAGCCTTCGAGCACCGCATCGCCGGCGGCGTTGGCCGGCGCTCCGGCCAGCTATGGCGATGTCCCGCGCCTCGGACCGCCGCTTCCGGGCGACTTGGGGCCGCCCATCCTCGAGCATCGGCGCGCGCTCGGCGCGGCCCCGCCGGGCTCGGTCGATCCATCAGCCCCCGGGCCCGAGGGCGCGCGATCGGCGGCCGAGGACGAGCGGCAACGCCTCGAGACCGAGCAGCGGGCGGCGCGCTCGGCGCCGGTCATCGTGCGGTTGGGCGCAGTCGGCGTCCCGGCGGCCGGTGCGGCCGCCGGGACGCCGCAGATGCCTGTGGAGGGTCCTTCTGTTGCCGCGGCCGGTCCCGCGGGACAGCAGCGCAAGATCGCATTCGCGCAAGGCGCCAGCGACGGCGACATCAATCCCGGCGCGCTTGGGCCGGCTCCGTCGCCCTGGACGCTGGCGGCGGGGACATTGATTTCCGCCAGCCTGATCACCGGGCTTGATTCCGACCTTCCGGGAATCGTCCTCGCCCAGGTTACCGAGAATGTCCGGGACAGCGCGACCGGCCGCACGGTGCTGGTTCCGCAAGGTGCCCGGCTGATCGGCAGCTATGACAGCATGGTGGCCTACGGCCAGCGGCGAGCGCTTCTGGTCTGGACTCGGATCGTCATGCCGGATGGGTCGTCGGTCCGACTCGACACCATGCCCGCGACGGACACGTCCGGTTATGCGGGTCTTGCCGACAGGGTGGAGTCCCACACCTGGCCGCTTCTGAAGGGGATCGCGCTCTCGACCCTGCTCGGAGTTGGAACGCAGCTCAGTCTCGGAAGCAGCGAGAGCGACCTGGTTCGTGCGATCCGTGAATCGGCCCAGCAGAATGCGGCCAATGCCGGCGGCCGGATCGCGAGCCGAAGCCTCGATATCCAGCCGACGATCAGGGTTCGGCCCGGCTGGCCGGTCCGGGTGCTGGTCAACAAGGATCTCATCCTTCAGCCGTGGAAGGGATGATGGCGGGCATGAAGCTTCCGAAGCTCCCCGACCGGACTCCGGTCAAGATCACGATTACCATTCCGCCGGAGCTGAACCAGGCGCTCGGCGCCTATGCGGAGCTCTACAGCCGGACCTATGGCGAGCCCGAACCCGTGCAGGAGCTGATCCCGGCGATTCTTTCGAGCTTCCTCGGCAGCGATCGCGCCTTCGTGCTGAACCAGAAGAAGAGAAGTTCGTGATGAAAGCCGATCGCGGCCATCGGGCGCCCGCTGAGCCGATCAGCGTCAGGATCCCGGAGGCGGTGCGCCTGACCGGGCTCAGCCGCTCGAGACTCTACGAGCTGATGCGCAGCGGCGACATCGAGTTCATCAAGGTCGGCAGCTCGACCCTCATCCCCGTCGAGGGCCTTCGCGACTTCGTTCGCGCGCGCCGCGCGACGGGAAGCGGGGCCGGCCCTTCACCGCCGCGCAATCCGGGCTGACCGGGCGATCCGAGGCCCCGTCACTGGGCCGTGTAGCCGCCATCGACGAGATGATAGCTCCCGGTCACGAAGGACGCGCGCTCGGACAGCAGGAAGAGCGCCAGTTCGGCGACCTCGTCCGGACGGCCGAGCCGGCCGATCGGGTGCAGCTTGACGAGGCCGTTGTACATCTCGCGGTCGAGCCCGTTCAGAAGCGGCGTGTCGATATAGCCGGGACCGATCGAATTCACGCGGATGCCCTGGCGTGCATAGTCGAGCGCTGCCGTCTTGGTCAGTCCGACAACGCCGTGCTTCGCTGCGACATAGCCGCATGAGCCGGCGCTTCCGACCGAGCCGAGGATCGACGCCATGTTGACGATGGCGCCGCCACCAGCGCGCAGGATCGCCGGGATTTCATATTTGAGGCCATAGAAGACGCCGCTCAAATTGACCGCGATAACCCTGGCCCAGTCATCGAGGCCGTGGTCGGCTACAGGCGCCACGCCGCCGCCGATCCCCGCATTGTTCACCGCGAGGTGCAATGCTCCGAAAGCCTCTTCAACCTCGGCGATGGACCGTTCGACCGAGGCAGGATCGCTGGCGTTCTGCGCGACCGCCCGCGCTCGGCCGCCCGACTCTTCGATCCCGGATACGGTCGTCTCCGCCGCCTGCTGGTTGACGTCGGCTACCGCGACCGACGCGCCCTCGTTCGCCAGCCGTCTCGCGATCGCAGCGCCAATTCCGGACGCTGCGCCGGTGACGAGCGCAACCTTGCCTTCAAATTCGCGGGCCATGGCCTTCTCCTCTCAATCTTCACGCGCGGCGTGACTCCGGGAGATGCTGCGCGGCTTGGGCGGTCCTCGATTTTGCGCCTGCCGGCCTGCTGCTTCAACCCCGCTTCGCATGGACCTGCCCAACGGGTACCGGATTTGGGTTGGTGACCGGCCTGCCGGGTCAGCGCCCGTCATGCCGGCGCTTGTCGGCGATTGGCCGTTCCATCAATTCATTTGCTTGGAAGTCTTCATAATTTTCGTTTGCGGCAGCGTGCGGAACATGGTTCCCGCGGGTCAGGCGGCCGGTTCAAATGGGCGGACAGTGCTGGCCGGAAAGGTTCGATGAAGGCGCGCGAGGAGAGCAGACCGGAAACGCTCGCTGAGCTGCTGGCGAGCGTGCGGGCCTGCAACGCCTGCGGCCGCGCTCTCCCGCTCGGGCCGCGGCCGGTCCTGCAAGTCTCCGAGAGCGCGACCATCCTCATCGCAAGCCAGGCGCCCGGATCGAAAGTGCATTCGACCGGTGTTCCCTTTTCCGATTCGTCTGGAGACCGGCTGCGTCACTGGATGGGCTTGTCGGGCGAGGAATTCTACGACGAAAGGGCGGTCGCCATCGTGCCGATGGGCTTTTGCTACCCAGGCCGGCGCGGGGGCGGCGATGCGCCTCCGCGGGTGGAATGCGAGCCTTTATGGCGCAATCGGCTTCTGCGCCTGCTGCCGAACGTGCGGCTGACGCTTCTCGTCGGATGCTACGCGCAGCAGCATGTTCTCGGCCCGGGGGCGCTCACGCCCCGGGTAAGGAATTTTCGCGACTATGTTCCCGAATATTTCCCGCTTCCGCATCCGTCCTGGCGATCCAGGCTCTGGGAGGAAAGGAACCCGTGGTTCCGCGCCGATGTCCTGCCGGCGCTTCGGTCTGCGATCGAGCGAGCCCGCGCGGAGCGACCGGAGCGGGAAATGGAAGCATCGAAATAGACGAGGGGCGATCGCTCGCCGGCGCAACCGGGCGCCATCCGATCAGCAGGGCGGCCGGTCCGGTGCGGATCGCCCGGAGGTGCGAAATTCAGGCGGAAACCCGGAGGGACCGGGACCGAGCGGCCGGCGCGGCGTTTCCTCCGGACTGGGATTCCGGGATGGATTCGGGTCTTCCGGGGGATTCTCGACGGGTTCGTCGAACGGCGCCTCTTCGGGCCGTTCGTCGGGATCGTGAGTCACGGCGTGTCGCTCCATCCTCGTCTTGTCTGCCTGAGCAGAAGAAACAGGGCCTGCACTCGTCAGGCATGGAAGACAAACGCATATTCTTGAGCATTGGCAGCGAAGATTTTGGAGTGGCGGTCCTCGCCGTCGATCACCCGGCTGCGCGGTGGCCGGGCACTGAAGCAATTAGGCCATCAACCAATTTTTTTGAGGTGAAACCGCAATACTATTCGTTTGTGCCGATGTGGAAGCTGTCTCACATGCGACAGTGACATGCAAAGGAATGCCGGCGGCCGGGGAGGGGTGCGAATCCCTTCACTGAGGTTCACGGCAGGCTCGCTGCTGACCGGGCGAGCGTGCCGCCGGGCGCGTGCGGCCATGGGGTTGAAGCAGGAACCATCCGTTCGGGCCGAAAGGGCTCACACTTTTCGGAACCCGGCGGATCGACCGGCATCAAACGGGGGCACCCGCGAGGCAGGAGACCATCATGATCGGCGAGCTCAACCCCGAGCTGAAATCGCTTCTCGAGACGGGCCTCTTCCTCTTCCGGGGGGAGCATCTGCAACATGCCCAACAGCTTCCGGCAAAGCTGCGGTGACAGTTCGAAGTTTACCCTCCTTTCGACCGCTGTCGCTTGCAGTCGCGGCTGCCGTCCTCGCCTTGCCCCCCTTCGGCCCGGCGGCAGCCGCACCCAGCGTGCATACGATCGTCATCGACAAGATGAAATTCGGGCCGGCGCCGGCTAGACTTCATGTCGGCGACACGATCATCTGGATCAATCGCGACATGTTCAGGCACAGCGCAACGGCGCGCGACAAAAGCTTCAACATCGAGTTGGCTCCGCAAACCAGTGGCAAAGTCGTGCTCAGGCGCGCGGGGACGATCGCCTTCTACTGCATTTATCATCCCGGAATGACAGGGTCATTGAGTGTTTCGAACTAACTGCTTCCGAAGCCACCCGCGATCGCACCCCTGGACGAAGCGGAGGTTCGCGCCATTCCTGGAAGCGAATGAGCGGCGGCTTCCAAAAGATGGTGGAATGAAATGAGCACAACGGCCGGCGCACTCCATCTCGAAGCAGTCCATGAGGGGCATCCGGCCGATCGTCACGCGGATCACAAGCCGGGCTTCTTCACCCGCTGGTTCATGTCGACGAACCACAAGGATATCGGCACGCTCTACCTGATCTTCGCGATCGTCGCCGGGATCATCGGCGGCGCGCTGTCCGGGATCATGCGGTGGGAGCTGATGGAGCCGGGAATCCAGGTCCTCAACCGTGTCTGGCCGCTCGGATCGGGCACTGCCACTTTCTCTGAATGGACCCATCACTGGAACGTGCTGGTGACCGCCCACGGCTTGACGATGATCTTCTTCACCTTGATGCCGGCGATGATGGGCGGGTTCGGCAACTGGTTCGTCCCGCTGATGATCGGCGCGCCCGACATGGCCTTCCCGCGGATGAACAACATCAGCTTCTGGCTGCTCGTCCCCGCTTTCCTGCTTTTCCTCGGCTCGACCTTGGTGCCGGGCGGAAGCGGCCTCGGCGCAGGCACCGGCTGGACGCTCTACGCGCCGCTTTCGACGTCCGGATCGCCCGGGCCTGCGGTCGACATGGTGATCTTCTCGCTTCACCTTGCGGGCGCGAGCTCCATCCTCGGTGCGATCAACTTCATCACCACCATCTTCAACATGCGCGCGCCGGGCATGACCCTGCACAAAATGCCGCTGTTCGTCTGGGCGGTGCTGGTGACGGCCTTCCTTCTGCTTCTGTCGCTCCCGGTGCTGGCCGGCGCGATCACGATGCTTCTGACCGACCGCAATTTCCAGACCGCCTTTTTCGATCCGTCGAATGGGGGGGATGTCGTGCTCTACCAGCACCTGTTCTGGTTCTTCGGCCACCCGGAAGTGTACATCATGATCCTTCCGGGCTTCGGTATCATCAGCCAGGTCGTCTCGACCTTCAGCCGCAAGCCTGTGTTCGGCTATCTCGGCATGGCCTATGCGATGGTCGCGATCGGCGTGATCGGCTTCGTCGTCTGGGCGCACCACATGTTCGTCACCGGCATGAGCCTCGATACGAAGATGTACTTCACCGCCGCAAGCATGGTGATCGCGGTGCCGACGGGCGTGAAGGTCTTCAGCTGGATCGCGACCATGTGGGGCGGATCGATCAGCTTCGAGACGCCGATGCTGTTCGCGATCGGCTTCATCTTCCTGTTCACCATCGGCGGCGTCACCGGAGTCGTGCTCGCCAACGGCGGCATCGATACGTACATGCACGACACTTATTATGTGATCGCGCACTTTCACTATGTGCTCAGCCTCGGCGCCGTTTTCGCGATCTTCGCCGGCTTCTATTACTGGTTCCCGAAAATGAGCGGCAAAATGTACAATGAGCTGCTCGGCAAGATTCACTTCTTCCTGATGTTCATCGGCGTGAACATCATTTTCTTCCCGATGCATTTCCTCGGCCTCGAGGGAATGCCGCGGCGAATTCCGGATTACACGCCGGCGTTTGCGCACTGGAACTATATTGCGAGCGTCGGCTACATGATCACCGCCGCCGGCCTGGTGGTCTTCTTCGTCAACCTCATCTGGTCGCTTGCCGCCGGCCGGCGGGCGCCGAACAACCCCTGGGGTGAAGGCGCGACGACGCTCGAATGGACTCTCCCGAGCCCGCCGCCATTCCACCAGTTCGAGACTCTGCCGAAGATCGATTGAGTTGACTCGCGGTTTCCGCCGCGAAGAGAAGGAGAGAGAGTGCAACGATGCCCAACGCCATTCCCTATTCGCGCAAGCTCGGTCCGCTGACTCCCTTCGTGGGCGAGTGGGAAGGCAATTCCGGGGTCGATCTCTCCTACCACAACAAGGACGACTGGACGACGCAAACCACTTATTTCGAGAAGGCCTATTTCAAGCCGATCCCGGTCCAGGAAAACGGCCAGCAAGTGCTGTGGGGGCTTGTCTACGGAATGACCGCGTGGCGTCATGGCGAGGAAGCCATGGATCCGTTCCACGACGAAATCGGCTTCCTCTTATGGGACAAAGCGCATGGCCAGGTCATGCGTAATGTTGTCTTCGGACGCGGCATCGCCATCCTCGCCGGGAGCGACGCCAAGCCGAACGACAAGGTGCTTCGCTTTGACGCCAGCCCGGGCGAGGCCTGTTACGGAATCCTGCAAAACAAATATCTGCTCGAGAAAGCTGAAATCCGCGGCTTCAAGAGCGACTTCACGGTCAACGATGACGGGACGTTCACCTACCGGTCGGACCTGCTGCTGAAACTCGCCGCGACCGGCGAGGAAATGCACCACACGGACGAGAACAGGCTGCACCTCGTCAAGCGCTATCATCCGGGCGCCGAGGGGATCTGACCGCTGACAAGACGGCTCGTCCGGCCCGCCCGCCCATGCAAGTCGATGCTGGGAAATTTCGGCCGCAGCGGAATCCTGATGCACGGCCTCCATTCTCCAAGGGGCGTAGCAGAAGTTAGAATTTAACATGCATTTTCTTGCGTTTAAGGCGCAATACTATTCGTTTGCATGTCGCATAGCGCAGTCCCATCTGGAGAAGATGCTCCTGGAGCGACCGGTTCCCGATAGTTCCAGGACGGAAAGGAGATCGGACATGAAACTGATCAGACCAATCGATTATCGCGGATTCCGTCCCTACGCGTCGGATCGTCCTTCCGCCGAGGAGGGAAGCTGGCTCATACGGCTTCTCGGGCGGCTCGCCGCATGGACCAAGCGGAAGCTGGCCCTGGCGCTCCGGTCCGATACCGGACAGGCGCCGGAGACAGCATGGCGCGTTCAGGACAGGAACCGGCATTTCTCGCTGTCCGGCTCCGAGTATGAGAGGAAGGCGCGCCTTGCCGTGGCGCCGCGCCCGTTTTCGCACGGTGAAGGCCGGCCTCGCCGACCGATCGGATACCAGTCGGTCGAAGATTGAGCGAGCGCATCTCGCGTCGAGGATGAACCGGCCGGCCTCGACCGGCTGGCATCGCCATCCGAGCCTTGAAACTGACATGCGTCGAATGGGGCGGGCGGCCTCCTGGGGCCGTTCCGTCCGCACAACCGCCGGCAAGGCGTATCGAAACCGGCCTGGGGCAAAAGGCCTGGAAGGAGCCGCGAATCGCCGAGGCCGCCATCGAGTCCGGCAGGACGCCTGGAACGGCCCGACGGAATTCGCGAAGCCTGCGGGACAGCGCCCGGCCACGCTTGCTCGTTCAGAGCGCGGCCGCGCGGATCTTTTCGGAGGGGATCGGGTGCGAGTGAACGCTGTCCGCCGCATGCCTGGCGACGATCTCGAGCGCGCGCTCCTC
>Ga0157370_10003057_pt1 | contig 19847 bp, 17 predicted proteins | sample C35metaG_FD_113463 | JGI IMG/M metagenome (GOLD analysis project Ga0157370, IMG submission 113463) | Corn rhizosphere microbial communities from Kellogg Biological Station, Michigan, USA - C3-5 metaG | ecosystem: Host-associated > Plants > Roots > Rhizosphere > Soil | place: USA: Michigan...
ATTTGAAAGTAAAAGGCCGCCACTTGCTGAAAGAAAATTCACGAGCAAAGCAGCAGAGCAGGAGATTGAGCAGGTACAACGGATGATTGCAGACCCTGAACTGGCATGGCTTTTCAGCAATTGCTATCCCAACACTTTAGATACTACTGTTGATTTTGAAATGATCAATGGCAAACCAGATACATATGTAATTACCGGCGATATTGATGCCATGTGGCTGCGCGATAGCTCGGCGCAGGTCTGGCCGTACCTGATGCTGGTAAAAAATGATGAACCCCTGAAGCAATTAATTCAAGGGGTCATTAACCGCCAGGTAAAATGCATTCATCGCGACAGGTATGCCAATGCATTTTATAAGGACGAAAACAAAATAAGCGAATGGAAAAGCGATCTCACGGATATGAAACCAGGAGTGCATGAACGAAAATGGGAGGTGGATTCGCTTTGCTATCCCATACGTTTGGCACATCACTACTGGACGCTTACGGGTGATGTGAAACCATTCGATAGCGAGTGGCAGGAATCTATACAACTCATTCTGAAAACTTTTAAAGAACAGCAACGAAAGCACGATCAAGGTCCATATACTTTTCAGAGAACCACTTCGTGGGCTACGGATGGCGTACCTTTAAGCGGATATGGATACCCGGTAAAACCAATAGGGTTGATCTGTTCTATGTTTCGCCCAAGCGATGATGCTACCATATTCCCGTTTCTTATTCCTTCCAACTTTTTTGCAGTAGTAAGTCTCAGGCAAGCGGCTGAAATGGTGAATAAAATTTTACACAATTCAAGCCTGGCAAATGAGTGTATGGATTTGGCTGATGAAGTAGAGAGAGCTTTGCAGCAATATGCCACTATTCAGCATCATACGTTGGGGAAAATATATGCGTATGAAATAAACGGCTTTGGAAGTTTTAATTTGATGGATGATGCCAATGTGCCCAGCCTGTTGTCATTGCCATACCTTGACGCGGTGCCACCGGGCAGCCTAACGTATATGGCTACACGCAAATTTGTTTTATCCGCGGATAATCCTTTCTTTTTTAAAGGAACTGCCGGGGAAGGAATTGGAGGGCCACATGCCGGGCTTGATATGATATGGCCGCTCAGCATCATTATGCGCGGACTTACCAGCAAACATGAATCAGAAATAAAAAAATGTATTCAAATGCTGGTATATTCCAATGCAGGCACGGGTTTTATGCACGAGTCATTCCATAAAAATGATATAACAAATTTTACGAGGAAATGGTTTTCATGGGCAAATACTTTGTTCGGGGAGTTTATAATAAAAACGGCTAACGTTAATCCTGCATTATTAAAAAACAAGTTCAGCTAAAATGAAAAAAAAATTTGAATTGCATATTTACTATAAAATTTTAGCAGTATATCAAATTATAGGAGGAGGTTTAGGGATTATCCTAACAGCTTACTTTTTTTCTTCAATGGCTTTAAATAATACCTTGTTTATTTTGGTTGGATTGGCAATTAGCATGTATGTTTATTCTGTTGTATGTGGTATTCTCATCTTCAACAAAAAAGATAACAACTTAATTTATTCTACCATTAATCAGTATTTGCAACTTATTAATTTTTCTTTAATGGGTTATTCATTTAGATATGTTGCTGGAGGTTTTTTAAATGTTGGGATTGATTTTACAAAGACCCTTATTTTCAAATTTGAAGCGGGGTTATCAACATGGCATTTTGGTTTTAATACTGATAGTAATACTTTGGAAATTAATATAAATATTGTGGCGATACTACTGATAAGTTTTATTGACAGAATAAAGAAAAAAGTAAATCAGCAAATCCATTTAGATATTGAATCTTCGCCCTTTCATAACTGTAACGCATAACCGAAAATTAAATGTCCACTATCTTATTCGGAGGTATAATAAAAACAGCTAACGCTAATCCTGCATTATTAAAAAACAAGTTTAGCTAAATGCCAGATCATATTGACGAAATACATTAACCAATGAAATACTTTAATATTCTTTTTACACTAAGTTTTGTTGTCTGCTGCCATTACACACAAAAACATCATCCAAATGAAATGGTTAAGCTAATACAACCTTACTGTGTTTATGGAATTTGCTTTTCGAATGCTCCGAAACTAATTGACTCATTTGTTCAACAGAGTAATTATACCGGTCTTTTACTAAAAATATATGATTTAAGATTTGGCAGCACCGAAAAAAAGATGTCGGACTCATTGATTAAACGAGGTTTTAAAAAATTCCCTATAGATTGGCATGGGATTCCAATGAGATTAAAAGGCTACATAAATTTAGAAGATAGTGGTTTTTATAAGGACATGCAGATTGGGGGAGAATCATGGTTGATTTTAGATTATACAACAAGTAAGCTTATTTCGTATAATTTTGGGTTTCTGCGTGAAATTTATTTGACTGATTCTTTAGCAGGTAAAATCAGGTAATTCACCCCTTAACTCGTCCTCGTTTGTAACGAGGATGAAATGATTTTTAATAACTAACGGAAATGCATAAACGAAAATTAATTTTAATAATTTTGAATGATTTTAGAAAAATGTAATGAGATAAGATTTAGCCCTCGTTGCAAACGAGGGCTAGTTGGGGTAACGTAAACGTTAGTGATATTATTGATATGCATCCAGCTTATCCTTTGGATGGAAATATTGGCGGTCTTACCGAATATGAGATAGATTCACAAAATATCGATATAACAAATTTCCATGTGCTTAAATAATTAGTGTGAAATTGAACTACGATTTAGAAACTTATATTAGTTGGATTACGATTGATAATTCAATAATAATTGAAAGAAGACTTGCAAATGAAACTGCTTTTGATGGTATAGTTAAAATTTATTCTTTAAAAAGCAATAATTCATTTTTAAACAAAGCCTTTGAAGACAAATATTTCGGTGAATTCATTCATATTGCTAATACTGGCTTTTTTTTAAGAATGTTTAAAAATAAAACTTCATGGCCAGTTGCAGATTTGGTTTATGTTGATTATGCATCACAATATTTTGAAAACATAAAGGAAACAAATAGTTCTTGGAACGTTTGGTACGGACAAGATTTAGGCAAAGGCAAACACATAATTGAAATTTCACCTAAGGAAAAAATTGAATATCAAATTAATCATTAATACGCTTTCCCAGGCTAACCATAGATGATAAAAAATAAAAAGAATTGCTGTCCTGAGCTTTCAAACCTCCTTAACTCGTCCTCGTTTGTAACGAGGATGAAATGATTTCTAATAACTAACGGAAATGCATAAACGAAAATTAATTTTAATAATTTTGAATGATTTTAGAAAAATGTAAGGAGATAAGATTTGGCCCTCGTTGTAAACGAGGGCCAGTTGGGGTACAACAAAAAATTCTTTGATATTCGGCATAACGGTAAAGCATAAACGAAAATAAAAGGGCCTCTTTTGCAGGCGCAAAGTTATTATCGCTTTTGGGATAATAACTTTTTCATCGAAAAGCCTTTCCAGGCATGGAATCCAAGGAACTGACTTTGCATGGAAATAATACAAAAAATTGTAAAAAAGGTTTTTAAAAGTCAGATCGTTTTTATTTCAGCAATAAGTTCCTGTAAAACTTTTTTGGCATCACCAAAAAGCATGGAAGTTTTCGGCTGGTAAAAGAGTTCATTTTCTATACCTGCATAGCCAGGTTTCATACTTCTTTTATTTACAATTACAGTTTTTGCCAGTTCAACTTCCAGAATGGGCATTCCATAAATAGGCGATGACGGATCATTTTTTGCAGCTGGATTTACTACATCATTAGCGCCTAAAACCAGCACCACATCTGTAGTTTTAAATTCTTCATTAGCGTCTTCCATTTCAAGCAATTTATCATAGCTAACATCTGCCTCAGCAAGCAATACATTCATGTGGCCCGGCATACGGCCTGCAACAGGATGAATGGCATATTTTACATCAACACCTTTTTCCTCCAACACCTTTTCTAATTCATGGCAGGTATGCTGCGCCTGCGCTACGGCCAATCCATAACCGGGCACAATCATTATTTTTTTTGAATACGCCATCACCATGGCTGCATCACTTACAGAAATCTCTTTATAACTGCCATGCGTACCCGAAGATTTGCTGGTAGCTTTGGCGCTCCCGCCAAAAGATCCAATCAATACATTTTGCAAACTGCGGTTCATGGCACGGCACATTAATACGGTAAGCAATGTACCCGCTGCGCCTACCAATATACCACCGGTAAGCATCGCTTTGTTATCATACAAAAATCCGCCGCATGCTGCGGCAACACCGGTAAATGAATTTAAAAGTGAAATAACCACAGGCATATCTGCACCGCCAATCGGAAAAACAAATAATACCCCATACGCTAATGCTGCCACTAATACAAGATAAAACAGGTAATAGTTATTATAATTTAAATTGAAGAGTAAATAACCTGCGGTTATTAATATCAGCAACAATAGAACAAGATTAAACAAATGCTGCCCTTTAAATGCAAAATCTTTTATTCGCCCGTTCAGTTTGCCCCACGCAATCATGCTGCCTGCAAAAGAAACTGACCCGATTATTAAGCCCAATAAAATTACCAGCAGTTTACCCTGGCCCACTTGTTGTATAATGTTTGCATCATTGCTAGTTCCTGTATTTAATATTACATCCCTGAATTCGCTGATAGAAATTAACGCTGCACATGCGCCACCCATGCCGTTGAAAAAGCTTACCAGTTCCGGCATTGCAGTCATTTTTACTTTCTTTGCAATGGTAACCCCGATAATAATTCCGATTACAATTGCAGAAAAAATCCATGGATAGTTGCCTAACTTTTTTCCATCATTTTCATACAAAAAAATGGTTGCAATAATTGCCAGCGTCATTCCCGCTGCAGCAATTAAATTTCCTTTTCGCGCAGTGGCGGGAGCGGAAAGCATTTTTAAGCCAATAATAAATGTAACGGAAGCGATGAGATAGCAAATAGATAAAATTCCCGACATGAATGAGGTATTAGTTAATTAGTTTATTGGTTAAATAGTTGAATGGTTAAATTGTTTTATTGTTTATTAGTTATTCTATTTATTCGTATAGTGAATTTATTTTTGAATCATTTTACATTCTCCATTTAGCATTTTACATTTTGCTCACTTTTTCTTTTTAAACATTTCCAGCATCCGGTCGGTAACCACGAAGCCGCCAACAACATTGAGGGTTCCCAATACCACCGCAATAAATCCCAGTATCAATGCGAGGTAATTATCACTGCCTGCCTTGCCCATAACAATGATGGCCCCAATGATTACCACACCATGAATGGCATTAGCGCCGCTCATCAATGGTGTGTGCAATACGCTCGGCACTCGCCCGATTACTTCAATACCTAAAAATATCATGAGGATCACAATATAGATGTACTGGATGTTTGCCTGAAAAAAATGAATAACAGAATCCATGCTCAGTTGTTTAAAAATTATTTTTATATCAAAATACAATCGTCAATCATTATTCATTATTCACGATTGACGATTCACTTATTCCCTGCCACTCTCTCATTCACGATCTCTTTATTATGCACGATGCAGGTTCCTTTTACCAAATCATCATCAAAGTTCAGGTTCAGCTTACCTTCTTTATCAATGATGAGCTTCAAAAAATTAATAATGTTTTTACCATACATTTTACTGGCGTCATAAGGCATTGACGCAGCCAGTGCCGAATTGCCTACTATGCTTACTCCATTATATTTTATTGTTTCATTATTTTTTGTTTCAGCAGTATTGCCGCCGGTGGATGCAGCGAGATCAATAATGATAGAACCATTTTTCATGGAGTTGAGCATATCGTCTGTAACCAGCACCGGCGCTTTCTTCCCGGGAATTTGTGCTGTTGTAATTACAATATCCGATTTTGCAACACTCTCACCGATTTTTTTCTTTTGACGTTGAATAAAATCTTCAGATTGTTCTACTGCATAGCCTCCTGCTTTGCTGGCATCAGCAGCGCCTTCCACTTCTATAAATTTTGCGCCGAGGCTCATCACTTCTTCTTTTACCGCAGGCCGCGTATCAAATACTTCTACCACTGCACCTAACCTTCTTGCAGTGGCAATGGCCTGCAAACCCGCAACGCCGGCGCCAAGTATTAAAACCTTTGCCGGTGCTATGCTTCCTGCTGCGGTCATAAACATGGGAAAATATTTTGGATACATATTAGCCGCAAGCAATACCGCTTTATAACCTGCAATGTTGGCCTGGCTGCTGAGGACATCCATGCTTTGTGCACGCGTAGTTCTGGGAAGCATATCAATGCTAAAAACAGTTACATTGTTTTCTGCAAAACTTTTCATTGCCCCGTAATGATACAGTGGCTGAAAATTACCTAATAAAATTTTTGATTGCAATGCTTTTATATCTGCATCAGGCATGTTGACAGATAAAATGACATCAGCCTTATTGATTACTTCTTGTTTTGAAATAACAGATGCTCCTGCGTCACCATATTTTTCATCGGTAGCAAAAGCAGTTTCGCCGGCATGTGATTCTATCGCAACATCCACATTCATTTTTTTCAGTGCAGCTATGTGTTCAGGTAAAAGCGATACTCTTGTTTCGGGCGGGGATTCTCTTAAAACACCAATCGTCATAATTATTAAAATATGCTTCTAAGGTATTGAAAATTTAAAACCTTATTGAAAAATGTTGTTTCACTTTAAAACCAGGATTGAAAAAAACAATGCCTATAAAAAAAAGATCAATAATCAAAGTTACTGAATCGTGCTGCTGTATTAGCTTCCAGGCTTCTTCCATTTCAGCGCTCCAGTGTATGTCGTCAAAGATAAAAACAGATTGCGAAGTTGATTTTTTTAATAAAGAAAAAAAATAACTGAGCGTAGCTGCTTTACGATGGTTGCCGTCAATAAAGGCGAAATCAATTTTTTCTATGCTTTGCAAAGCGGGTAAAAGAGTCTGGTCAAAATTTCCTTTTATTAAATGAATGTTTTCCAGATTTGCCTTTTCAAAATTTTCCTCTGCAATGGTTGCGATATTTTCTGAACCTTCAAAGGTATATACGGTTGCATTTTTATTTGCAGAAGCAAGATAACAGGTAGTGATACCCAATGAAGTTCCTATTTCAAGAATTGTTTGCGGTTGATAATAGTGCACCATCCTGAAAAGTAATTGCGCAAACTTTTTATTTTTCAATGATGATTTTGCAATGGCATTTATTTTTCTTTTTTTAAAAGGTATGGTGGCAGAGCCTGCGCCAAAGTCTTCTACTTCTATGATGGAATCATTATGCAAAAGATCACGGCGCAACGATTCTATTTTTTGATAACAACTATATTTTTTTTTATCGTTTAAAACATGAATGATAAAATCGAAAACAAAAGGAGAATGGATCCCATGGCCTTTGCTATTACTTGCCGTGAAAAAATAATGCAGGTATTTTTTAATAAGCTGAAAGGAGGAATACATGAGATTTATTCAGCAAAAAATTTTTTTTGAAATGACAAGCGCAATAGTTCAATCTCCCCAAATTTCTTCGTTGCCTTCCAGCCAAAGTTTTACCAAACGGGTGGAAACTGATTTTGGCCGTTCCAGCGGAAAGCTTAAAGCCCTGTCCCAGCAAAGGCTGGCGAGTACGCCCATGGCCCTTGATACGCCGAAGAGTACGGTATAAAATTCATACTCTACCAATCCATAATGAACCAGTAACGCACCACTGTGTGCATCTACATTGGGCCAGGGATTTTTTATTTTGCCCAATGATTTTAATATAGGCGGCACGGCTTCATAAATGTTCCATACCGTTTGTACCAGCTTATCATCTGGCATGTGTTTTTTACCAAAATCCATTTGTGCTTCAAAACGCGGATCTGTTTTGCGCAATACGGCATGCCCATAACCGGGAACTACTTTACCTTCCGACAAAGTTTTCTTTACATAGTTTCCTATCTGCTCTTTGGTAGGTAAATCTGTTTTTAATGCTTCACGCATTTCAAAAATCCATTTAATCACTTCCTGATTGGCTAATCCATGCAATGGGCCTGCAAGTCCATTCATTCCGGCTGCAAGACTCAGATAGGGATCGCTTAATGCAGAGCCAACGAGGTGTGTGGAATGTGCAGATACATTTCCACCTTCATGATCGCAATGAATGGTCATATACAATCGCATCAACTCGCGGAAACTTTCATCTTCATAACCCATCATGTGTGCTAAATTGCCCGCCCAGTCAAGCAAGCCATTAGGCTGAATATGCTGGCCTGACTTATATTTCCGGCGATAGACATAAGCAGCTATTCGCGGTAAGCGTGCAATTAAATCCATAGAATCGTCAAACACTGCTTCCCAGTAATCTTTTTTGTTCATGCCCGTTGCATATTTTTTTGCAAACTGGCTTTCTGTTTGCAATGCCATAATGCCAACAACAAATTGCGTCATCGGATGGGCCGTAAGAGGTAATGCATCAATAGTGTGAAATACATGACTGGGTACATGGCTTCTGCGTTGCCATACATTCGTTACGTGCTGCACATCTTCTGCAGTGGGAAGTTCGCCAACAAGCATCAGGTAAAATATCCCTTCGGGCAATGGCTCTGTGCCACCATCTGCTTTGGGTAATTTTTCACGCAATTCAGGAATAGAATATCCGCGAAAGCGAATACCATCCTGTGCATCGAGCAGGGAGGTTTCTGTTACAAGGCCCGTCATACCGCGCATACCCTGGTATATCTGTGCCAGTTTTACTTCGCCTATTACTTTATCGCCATGCTCTTTCAGCATGTCTTTTACTTCCAATGAAAGCTTTTCCGATTTTTCGTGAAACTTGTCTTTAATTACACCCATAGCAAAAAACTTTTATTATTTTAATTAAATGCCCATTTATGAACGCCCTAAAGTTACCATCACAAGACATGGTAAACAAATGTAATCTTAGCAGAAACTTTTTATCAAAAAAATAATCATCGCGAGTTTCGCCAATATAAATACCATGCAAGTGCACCAAATACCACGTTCGGAAGCCACGCAGCAATAAATGGATTAAAATTTCCTTTCATTGCAAAAACAGATGCAAAGCGGCCAACCAATATATAAGTTACACAGATTAATACACCCAGTGCCAGGTGAAAGCCGCTACCACCGCGTATTTTGCGGGATGAAACGGCTGCGCCTATGATGGTTAGAATAAAAACAGCAGCCGGTATGGCAGTACGGTTATATTTTTCAAGCAGCAAAGTATTTACATCTTCAGCACCGCGAAGCTGCTCCAGTTTTATAAACTCATTAAGTTCCGGTGTAGAAAGTTTATCCTTCATGTATTCATCATTCTCCAGGTCGCGGGGTTTGAAATTGTAATTCATTTGCAATTTCGGTTCCTGCTTTATTTGCTGATGCAGGCCATTAATTTTTCTTTCCAATACATTATACAATTGCCACTTTCTGGTTGCCGTATCCCATGAAAAGGACATGGCCCTTAAATTATTAACGAGCTGGGTATTATTAAAAGTTTGCACAAAAAAAATGCTGCCCGACCTGTTTACCGTATCATAAAATCGTATTCCTGCATAAGAAAATGAATCCAGCTTAAAGTATTTATTATTGATGGTAGAGGTGTTTTGATAGTTGCCATAATTGAAGTCAATATATTTTGCATTAAACGTAGCCCATCTTCTGTTGGCTGCCGGCAAAATATTCCTGTTGCACCACAAAAGAAAAATAGTAAATAATAAACCACCGATAAAGTAGGGACGCAGAAAGCGAAGAAAACTGGTGCCACTGCTGAGAATGGCAATGATCTCCGACCGGTTGGCCATAATAGAAGTAAAAAAAATTACCGAAAGAAAAATGAAAAGCGGAAACAGCATTGCATCAATATGTGGAATAAATCCAAAGTAATATTGAGTGATGATTGTTTCAACAGGCAAATGCGTTTTTGCAAAGTCATCGGTGCGCTCGCTCAAATCAATAACCACTACAATAACGGTAGCTCCCAACAAAAAAAACAGGAAGGTCCGCAGAAATTTTTTCAGTATGTACCAATCTAAAAGTTTCATAGTAGGCGATGCTGCCGTCAAATGTAAACGAAATTTAACTGGCAGTAATGAGGTGGTTGTTAATTCAAATTATTTCTTTTTTACCAATAAATAAGAATCGAGAATAAATTGTTTTAACTTTTCTGAACTAAGCCGACCATCTATTACAATAGTGTTCCAATGTTTTTTATTCATGTGATAACCCGGAAGGATGCACGAAAATTGTTCCCGCAGTTCTACCGCACGTTCCGGGTTGCATTTTACATTAAACTGAAGCGGTGCTACAGATAAGGATGCGAGAAGAAATATTTTTTTATCCGTTTTAAATACCAGCGTATCCTCGCCAAAGGGAAAACCTTCCCAAACATCTTTCAATGATAAGGCATACTCCCGCAATTCTTCTATATTCATAATTATTTAAAACAATGCAACGAGAAATTATTTACTCTCTTTTTCAGGATACATCACTCCCGTAAGCACATTCTTTGTTGACAACAGCAGTTTTGCAGCATCCTGAATTTGTTTCGGCGTTAAAGCCTTGACGTATTTTTCATAATTGATAAAATAGTCAATATTATCGCCGGGGAAATATGAATCCTGTAAATTGGTGAGCCAGCTATCATTTTCTTTGACCTTCACCTTATATTGTTCTATCCATTGTTGTTTTACTTTTTCCATATTTTCTTTCGACGGCCCATTATCCATCAGGTTTTTTATTTCCGCATGCATGGCTAGCAATAAAGTATCTACTTTTTCCGGGTTGCACGGAAGCTGAATGTATAATGTATAATGACTGTACGGGACTTTTTCAAACTCAGCAAATGTGCCTCCTGCATAAATGCCCTGTATTTTTTCGCGCAACTCTTGTATGATGCGAATGTTTAGTATTTCGCTAATGGCATCTGCTTTCAATGAAAGCGCATCACTATATGGCGCCTGGCCGCTGTATATTCCCAATATAAGGCTCTTGGGATCTTTTCCTTTATAAACAGTTAAATTGACTTTCCCTTTTTCCGTTCTTACTTTATTATCTGCATAATTAAATTTCTTTGGCGATGAAGGAAGGCTGGCAATATATTTTTCCAATAATGGTTTTATCGCATTTGCATTTATGCTGCCTACAAATGTAAAGTGCATGCCATAAGCATTGCCAAAACGTTCTTTATAAATCTGCAATGCACGGTCCAGATTTAGCTGATCAAAATATTCTGCCTTGGGTATAACCACCGGTGCCAGAGGATTATGGTCGTACAAAGTATTATACAATGAGTCTATAAAAGTTACCTGCGGATTAGCACCCAGGAAAGCTAATTGCTTTTTATTTTTCTGAATATATGATTTGAATAAAGCAGTATCTTTTCTGGGTGCAGTAAAATATAAATATGTTAATTGCAACATTGTTTCAAAATCTTTTACTGAACTGCTTCCACTTATTCCGTCTGTAGTGCTGGTAAATACAGGACTTACCCGCACTGTTTTCCCTGATAAAGCTTTTTGCAAATCAACTGGTGTGAAATCGCCAACGCCCATGCTGTTTACAACCGCAGTGGCATATTCAGCATTGTATTTATCTTTTAATGTATAATTATTTTTTCCGCCGGCTCTTACAGCGCCCATTAATACCTGGTCATTTTTAAAATCAGTATGCTTCACTGTTACCGTAACGCCATTGCTTAATGTATAATTGGTAGTGCCGAGTGTGGCATTTGCGGTGCTGCTTACTATATTGCCCGCCTTTGGTGCCTTCGGTAATAATGATGAAGCAATAGCTTTTTCTGTGTAGGGTTTCACCTCCATTTTTTCCGCAGCAGTTGCTACTGCCAGCAAATCATCGGAAGTTGGCAAAGCATGACCGGCAGCAGGTTCCGGACCAAGCAGTGCAATAAACTGGTTTGAATTTTCAAATACTTTTTTATCAAGATTATTTACATCATCCAGGGTTATTTGCGGAAGCAACTCTTTATAATATCTCACTTCGTTTTCTATTCCCGGAATGGGATCTTGCGTAAGAAAATTATCAATATATTCCGATGTATAACTTTCTGATTCGGTTTTTGTTCTTTCATTGTAGGCGCGTTCAATGCCGTTAAGCATATTGCTTTTTACTCTTTCAAGTTCCGGCGCAGTGAAGCCATATTTTTTTACACGCTGCAATTCTTCTTCAAAAGCCTGCAATCCTCTGGTAGAGCTATCGCTGCCAGTGCCAATACGTGTACTAAAAGATTCATATCCCCATGCCGAAGCGCCTATATAAGTATATGCATATACAAACGGCGGATTTTCTTTTTGCGTAAGTTCTCTTAACCGCTGATTGAACATGGAAGTAAAAATTTCTTTGGTAAGATCATTTTTATAATCATTTAATGTTATCTCTGGTTTCAGCGGCGTAGCTGAATAATTTATAATGGTAGAATAACCCGTAGCTTCTTTATCCGTTACCACTTTTGCAAGGTTGTGAGTATAGGCTTTCAGCGGAGGATGCACTCTCGGCCTTTCATTCTTCGGATTGGCGAGTGTTCCAAAATATTTTTTTACTAAATCTTCAGCCTTTGCAGGATCAATATCGCCTACTACAATTACCGCCATCAGATCAGGCCTGTACCAGTCGTGATAAAATTTTCTTATTGTTTCATAACTGGCATTTTTAATAATGCTGTCAATACCTATTGGCAACCTGTCTGCATATAATGAACCATAAAAAATATCCGGGTAAATCTGCCGGTACATCCTGTCGTTGGCACCTTTTCCTAACCGATGTTCTTCAAGTATGATAGGCCGTTCGCCATCTATGTCATCTGCATTATACGTTACATTATGTGCCCAGTCCTGCAGTATCTGGAAGCCTGTATCAATATTCGTTTTTTTATCTGTGGGGATGGGAAGTATATACACCGTTTCATCAAAGTTGGTATATGCATTCAAATCATTTCCAAACTCCACACCGATGGATTGTAAAAAAGAAACGATATCATTCTTTTTAAAATGAGTAGTGCCATTAAATGCCATGTGCTCGCACAAGTGTGCAATGCCTTGCTGGTTGTCATCTTCCAGCACAGAACCTGCATCCACCACCAGCCTTAGTTCCAACTTTTGTTCGGGTTTCTTATTTTGCCGGATGTAATAAGTAAGACCATTGCTGAGTTTGCCCGTTCTTACATTCGGATCAATGGGCAATGTATCATTAAGATTTTGCTGAGCAAAAGTGTTTGCAACACAGGTGAGCAAACAAATAACCAGGAGTTTTATAACTTTCATGAGATACTTTTTTAAAAATAAGAATGAACAAATATAAAAGATACCAAAAGAAATACAGAACTTAAAATACAAAACACTTTACCGGATTATGATCGAAGTATAAGAAAGCGAAAATTTATGCAGGATTGATTTCACATAGTAATTTCAAACATTTCTGCAAACTATCTTTCCATGCCGGGATATCCGTTTTCAGCATTTCTTTTATTTTAGAAGTATCCAGAACAGAGTACTGTGGCCGCTTTGCGGGGGTTGGATATTCAGAAGAAGGAACGGGGAAAATTTCGCAGGCGCTATGTATATATTCTTTTATGGTATTGGCAAAATGATACCATGTGGTGGTGCCTTTATTGCAAAAATTTACAATGCCACGATAATCATTCTTGTTTTCTGTGCCTTCAATCAGCTTTATAATAATGGTGGCAATATCTGCTGCATAAGTAGGGCAACCCACCTGGTCGTTTACTACTTTCAGCGTATCTTTTTCTTTTAAAAGACGAAGCATTGTTTTTACAAAATTGTGCCCATATACGGAATACACCCATGAAGTGCGGATAATTAAAGCACCTGGATTGTTTTGCATTACTAATTGTTCACCCTTTAGTTTGGAAGCGCCATACACATTCAAAGGACCAACGGGGTCTGTTTCTTTTAATGGCTGCTGAGCAGCGCCATCATAAACATAATCGGTAGAAATATGGATCAACTTTGTTTGATGTTCTTTACACGTCAATGCAAGAAACCCCGGGGCTTCCGCATTTACCAAAAATGCTTTTTCTTTTTCTGATTCGGCTTTGTCCACTGCTGTGTATGCCGCACAGTTGATGCAATAATTAATTTTATTGTTTTTAAAAAAATTGCTTACGGCATTTTTGTCTTCAATAGCCAGTTCATTTTTTGAAGTGAATAAAAAATTATAGGAAGTATATGATGATAACTGACGCAATTCAGTACCAAGCTGGCCATTAGCGCCTGTTACAAGAATTACGGGCTTGGTCATAACGTGCTATTAGTTGTTAAAAACAAAGTTGTGTACACAATCATGCAACAAAGGTAGCTGTGCATCTTTTTCAGATATTTTTTCTTTACCTGCCGGAATTTGCCAGTCTATCGCCAGCGTTGCATCGTTCCAGAGGATGCCGCCTTCGCTTTGTTTATTATAAAATTCATCGCATTTATAAAATACTTCGGCGGTTTCGCTAATTACCGAATACCCGTGTGCAAACCCTTTCGGAACGAGCAATTGTTTTTTATTTTCGGCAGAAAGTTCTATCGTGTATGCCTTACCGTAAGTTGGCGAATTTTTCCTGAGATCAATTACTGCATCTATAATTTTACCGCTCAATACACGAATAAGTTTTGTTTGTGCATAAGGATTCATTTGGTAATGCAGGCCGCGGATTACTCCAAACACAGAGCTGGCCTGGTTGTCCTGCACAAAGTTGAAAGTGATGCCGCCGGCTTCAAATACATTTTTATTATAGCTTTCAAAAAAATAACCCCGGCTGTCTCCGAATACTTTCGGTTCATAAATCATTAACCCGGGAAAATGTGTGTTATAAAAAGGCACTGCAAAAAAGGTTTAAGCATTTACGCCGGGAGCAGCGTAAAGTTTTTTAAAATATTCAATTGTTTGTATAATACCTGTGTCAAATTTTGTGGTGGGCACATAGCCAAGTAAATCTTTTGCAAGAGAAATATCCGCTAAAGAATTTCTAACATCGCCCGTCCGTGGTTTTCCATGAATGGGTTGTATATCTGTTTTCAAATATTCTGCAATGCAGGTGTAGAGGTAATTAACCGAATAATTTTCGCCAACGGCAATGTTGTAAACTTTATTCACCGCTTCATCATTGTTAGTGAGCATGCTTCTGATATTTGCCTGTACTGCATTTTCAACATAAGTGAAATCCCGCGTCTGTTCGCCATCTCCGTCAATCTGCGCCTGCCTGCCTTGCAGGATGGCTCTTGCAAACAATGGTATTACCGCAGCATAAGGCCCGTCAGGATTTTGGCGAGAGCCGAAAATATTAAAATATCTTAAACCGATTACCGGTAAATTATATACCCGTGCAAAAACTGCTGCATAAAGTTCATTAGTTTTTTTGCTAACTGCATAAGGCGATAAACAATTGCCGGTGTTATTTTCTTTTTTTGGAAGTGTAGTATCATCGCCATACACCGAAGAAGAAGATGCATAAACAAATTGATTTACTTTATTATCCACCGCGGCAGTAAGCATATTTACAAATCCGCCAACATTCACATCGTTGGTAGTAAAAGGTTCTTTTACCGAACGAGGCACAGAGCCTAACGCAGCCTGGTGGCTAACATAATCTATGTCTTTGCATGCATTGCGGCACGTATCAAGATTTCGTATATCACCTTCGATAAATTCAAACGCCGCATATTGGTTCAATACAGCAAGGTTGTATTGAAAACCATTTACCATATTATCGAGTACGCGTACCCGTTGTGCATTATTCTTCAGCAAATATTCTGCTATATGACTTCCGATAAAGCCCGCACCGCCCGTAACGAGGAAAGATAATTTACTAAGGTCGCGATCGTGAAATGTATTGTTCAATTTTTTATTTTTTATAAACTCCAGTAATGACGGTTATTTATTTTACCACGATAGATTCCTTTAACATCTGCTACCATAGCATCTGGTTTTGTTATTTCGGTGAAAGCTTTGTCGTCCATGTTTTGATAAGCGCGATGAGGCACTGCTACAATTACCGCGTCATAATCATTGGAAAGATGAGGCGTGAGTTCAAAACCATATTCATGTTTTAGTTCTTTGCTGCTCGCATGCGGATCTGTTATATGCACCGTGACGGAATAAGATAATAATTCTTTTATGATGTCAGCCACTTTCGAATTCCTGATATCGCTTACATTCTCTTTAAATGTGGTGCCCATTACCAACACTTTCGCTTTTTTAGCGTCAGCGCTGTTTTTAATAATATGTTGTAAAACTTTTTTTACAATATGCGCCGCCATTCCATCATTAATAGATCTTCCGGCAAGTATTACCCGTGCATCATAACCAAGTTTATAAGATTTGTAAGTAAGATAATATGGATCAACACCAATACAGTGGCCGCCCACAAGCCCCGGTTGAAATCTTAAAAAATTCCATTTGGTACCTGCGGCCTCCAGCACTTCAAAAGTGTTAATATTCATTTTATCAAAAATAATAGAAAGCTCATTCATTAAAGCAATATTCAAATCGCGCTGCGTGTTTTCAATAATCTTTGCAGCTTCTGCCACTTTAATGGATGATGCTTTGTGAATGCCTGCTTTTACCACCAAACCATATACATCTGCAATGTTGTTCAAACTTTCTTCATCGCATCCGCTCACTACTTTTATGATGGTGCTTAAAGTATGTTCTTTATCGCCGGGGTTTATCCTTTCCGGCGAATAACCCAATTTGAAATCAGCAACTACTTTCAGCCCGGAAAGTTTTTCCATTATGGGAAGGCAGTCTTCTTCGGTACACCCCGGATATACGGTGCTTTCAAATACCACGTAATCGCCCTTCTTCAACACTTTGCCAATCGTTTCACTTGCTTTCACTATGGGAACAAGATCCGGTGCATTATGCGTATCAACAGGAGTGGGTACTGCCACAATATAAAAGTTTGCCTGCCGCAATACATCGAGGTTGTTGGTAAATTCAATATCACAATTTTTAAAATCTTCTGCAGACAATTCATTACTCGGATCAATGCCTTGCTTCATCAGGGCAATTCTTTCTGCATTAATATCGAATCCTATTACGGATATTTTTTTGGCAAACTCCAATGCAATGGGCAAGCCTACATAACCGAGGCCGATTACGGCAAGTTTCTTTTTCTTATTTATTAAATCGTGGTACACAAAATTTGATTTTAATATTTTCTGCTTTTAAATTCTTTGGGTTCTTTATATAAATCTTCTTTCGGCAAAGATTTAAAATATTCATAAGTAATCTTCAATCCTTCGGCCCTGCTTACTTTCGGCTCCCAGTTCAATAATTCTTTTGCTTTTGAAATATCAGGTTGCCGCTGCTTTGGATCGTCCTGCGGTAATGGTTTGTAAACAATTTTTTGTTTAGTACCCGACAGCATAATGATTTCTTCTGCAAATTCTTTCAATGAAATTTCCGTAGGATTACCAATATTAACAGGCATAGAATAATTGCTCAATAAGAGCCGGTAAATACCTTCCACCTGGTCATCCACATAACAAAAACTTCTTGTTTGCGAACCATCGCCAAACACCGTAAGGTCTTCTCCGCGCAGTGCCTGTCCTATAAATGCCGGCAAGGCCCTTCCATCATTCAACCGCATACGCGGCCCGTAAGTATTAAAGATGCGAACAATTCTTGTTTCCAATCCATGAAAGTTATGATATGCCATGGTGATGGCTTCCTGGAAACGTTTTGCTTCATCATACACCCCCCGTGGGCCTACGGGGTTTACATTGCCCCAATATTCTTCATTTTGCGGATGTACCAATGGATCGCCATATACTTCGCTGGTAGATGCAACGAGTATCCGTGCTTTTTTCTGCAACGCAAGCCCCAGGCAATTGTGCGTGCCCAATGAACCGACTTTTAAAGTTTGAATCGGAATTTTTAAATAATCAATCGGGCTGGCGGGTGATGCAAAATGCAGGATGTAATCGAGCCTGCCGGGTACATGAATAAATTTTGAAACATCGTGATGATAAAATTCAAAATTTTCCAGTTTGAAAAGATGCTGAATATTATTAAGATCGCCGGTAATCATATTATCCATCCCTACCACGTACATGCCTTCTTTTATAAACCTGTCGCAGAGATGTGAGCCTAAAAAACCGGCAGCACCTGTAATAAGAATTCTTTTTCTTTCCACCCTGTTTTGATTAAATGATTTAGTTAAACTGTTTATTATTTTTGTAAAACTAACGGTTACGCCTACACGAAATTTGCTTTCGGTTAATTCACCACTCTTCTGCCGATGCTTTCATAATGAAAACCTGTTTCTTCGGCCTGGTACAGTTCAAAAAGATTTCGTCCATCAAAAATTACCGGCCTTTTCAGCAATGATTTCATTTTATAAAAATCCGGTGTCCGGAATTCGCTCCATTCTGTGGCTATAATTAATGCGTCGGCATCTTTCAGTGCATCGTACTGGTTTTCTGCATACACAATTTTATCGCCTAATTCTCTTTTTGTATTTTCCATCGCTTCCTGGTCATAAGCTGCTACGGATGCTCCTTTAGTAAGCAATTCTTTTACTATCGTCAATGCAGGTGCTTCGCGAATGTCGTCTGTATTGGGTTTGAAGGCAAGACCCCACAAAGCAAATTTTTTTCCTTTGATGTCATTATTAAAATAAGCAAGAATTTTCGGCAGCAGATGCACTTTCTGCATTTCATTTACCGCCATCACTGCTTTTAAAATTTTAAAATCGTAATCTGCATCAGCAGCAGATTTAGAAAGTGCTTTCACATCCTTGGGAAAACAGCTACCACCATAGCCGATACCGGCGAATAAAAATCTTTTACCAACACGATCATCACTGCCCAAGCCACGCCGCACCATATCTACATCTGCCCCGAACCTTTCACAAAGTTGTGCTATTTCATTCATGAAAGAAATTTTTGTAGCAAGAAATGAATTGGCAGCATACTTGGTAAGCTCAGCAGATTTTTCATCCATATAAATAATAGGATTGCCCTGTCGGACAAAAGGAGCATACAACCTGCTTAAAATTGTTTTTGCTTTTTCCGAAGTGGTTCCCACGATAACACGGTTGGGTTTTAAAAAATCTTCTACTGCCACACCTTCTCGCAAAAACTCCGGGTTGCTCACCACATCAAAAAGCTCATGCCCGTTTTTTATATTTCTTTTTTCCAAACCTTGCAGAATTGTTTCACGCACTTTGTATGCAGTGCCTACCGGTACGGTGCTTTTATCAAGAATGGCTTTATATTCACCGGGGTTTATCAGATGGCCTATATCTTTTGCAACTCCTAAAATATTTTTCAGGTCAGCACTGCCATCTTCGACGGGTGGTGTGGGCAACGCAAGCACAATAATCACAGCATCTTTAATTCCTTCGGCAAGGGAAGTGGTAAATTTTAATCTTCCTTCTTTGGTATTTCTTTCAAAAATTTTTTCAAGCCCCGGTTCGTAAATGGTCACTTTGCCCGAAGATAATTTTTTTACTTTTTTTTCATCAATATCCACGCAGGTTACCCTGTTTCCTGTTTCGGCAAAGCAGGTGCCTGTTACCAATCCAACATAGCCCGTTCCGATAACTGCAATATCCATTATTTACTTATTTACGTATTCTAAAACTTTTGTTGTTATAAAAGTTAATTGCTCTTCATCCATCTCTGTATGTATCGGTAATGAAATTACTCTTTCAGTAAGCCAATCCGTTTTTTCAAGATGATAATTGCTGCCGCCAAATGATTCAAACATTTTTTGCCGGTGCGCCGGAACAGGATAGTACAACATAGAAGGAATATTATTTTCCGCAAGAAAGTTTACCAGCCCATCTCTGTTTACATCATGCAATATCATGGTG
>Ga0157370_10003058_pt1 | contig 19845 bp, 16 predicted proteins | sample C35metaG_FD_113463 | JGI IMG/M metagenome (GOLD analysis project Ga0157370, IMG submission 113463) | Corn rhizosphere microbial communities from Kellogg Biological Station, Michigan, USA - C3-5 metaG | ecosystem: Host-associated > Plants > Roots > Rhizosphere > Soil | place: USA: Michigan...
TCACTCGGCGCGGCGGGCTATCCCGTCTACGTCTGCTCCTCCCGACGGCGCTCACTCGCCGGTGCGTCGCGCTACGCACGGGCCGAGGCGATGGTGACCGATCCGCTCGAGGACCCGGAACGCTGCGCCGCCGACATCCGGGCGCTGATCGACGGCTGGCGTATTGGCGTGCTGATTCCGATTGCAGATGCCTCGCTCCTCGCGACGCTCCCCGACCGCACGCGACTGCCGAATGTCCTGGTGCCGTTCGCCGACGAGCAGGCCGTGCGGCGAATAGCGGACAAGGGCGCCGTGCTCGAGGCGGCGACCGCGGTGGGGATCGCGATCCCGCATCAACGAACGGCCGCCGACCGCGACACGCTGGCGGCGCTGGCGCCCACGCTCGAGTACCCGGTCGTGCTCAAGCCGTCGCGGTCCGTGGCCGAACAGGGCGGTCGGCGCGCCAAGTTTGTCGTTAGGCACGCGGCGTCGGCGTCCGACATCGTCGCGGCGGCGGACGAACTGGATCCGGCGGCGTACCCGCTGCTGGTGCAGCAGCGTGTCGTTGGGCCCGGGATAGGCATTTTTCTTCTCGTCTGGCACGGCCAGACGCTGGCGACGTTCGCGCACCGACGCATCCGCGAGAAACCGCCCGCGGGCGGTGTGAGCGTGTACCGCGAGGGCGTTGCCGCCGATCCGGAACTCGTCCGCCACTCGCGCGCACTGCTCGACGCATTCGGCTGGTGCGGCGTGGCGATGGTCGAGTACAAGATCGATGCGCGCACCGGAACGCCGTATCTCATGGAAGTGAATGGCCGTTTCTGGGGCTCGCTGCAACTCGCGATCGATTCGGGGGTCGACTTCCCGGCACTGCTGCTGTCGGCTGCGTTAGGCGGCGCGCCGACGCCGGTCGCCAACTACACACCCGGTGTGCGAAGCCGCTGGTTCTGGGGCGACGTGGATCACCTCTTAACCCGGCTTCGACGCTCGGCCACTGCGCTGTCCCTTCCACCGGGCGCACCCGGCCGATGGGCGGCGGTGCGCGATTTTCTCACGATCCGGCCGCACTCCGATCGCGAGGAAATTTGGCGCCGCGATGACCCGCGCCCCTTCTTCCGCGAAACCGCGCAATGGCTCGGCTCAATCCGATAGCAGCCGACGGCCCACTGCGTATCGCGCTGATGCTGGAGACCGACGGTCCCGGCGGAGCCGAAACGGTGTTGCTGCAGTTGGCCGAGGAGTTGCGGCGCCGCGGCCACGACGTGATGCCCGTTGGGCCGGCGTCCGGATGCGGTTGGTTAGGCGGCGAGTTCGCCGCGCGAGGATTCACGCCGCGAACCTTCGAGCTGCGGCACCCCATCGATTGGCGCTGTGTCACATCGCTCACCGCGCTCATGCGCGGGCACGGCACGCAGCTGGTCCACAGCCACGAGTTCACGATGGCGGTGTACGGCAGCGTGGCAGCGCGCCGAGCGGGCGCCGGCCATGTCATCACGATGCACGGCGGCCGGTATTACGCCGAAGCCTGGCGGAGGCGCGCCGCACTCCGATGGGCGATGAAGCGGAGCGCGGCCACCACGGCCGTCTCCGGCGCCACCGCCGCCGACCTGCGCCGCACCCTCGGCGTTCCGGACGACGGTGTGCGCATCGTGCCTAACGGAATCCGGATGCCGAACGGACGGCGAGAGAAGGTGCGCCGCGAGCTGAACGTCGCCGACGACGAACTGGTCATCGTTGCCATCGGCAATTTGTATCCCGTGAAAGGCCATGCCGTGCTATTGCGTGCCCTGGCCGAGCTCGAGGAGCAAGGTGGCGCGCCGCGGTGGCGCCTCGCCATCGCCGGCCGCGGTGAGGACGAGCAGCGCCTCCGATCTATCGCCGACGACGCCGGCATTGCTTCGCGCATACACCTGCTGGGCTTCCGTTCCGACGCGCCGGATATTCTCGCTGCTGGCGACGTCTTCGTCCTGCCCTCACTGTCAGAGGGACTTCCGCTCGCGTTGATTGAAGCCATGGCAACCGGCCTGGCGATCGTGGCCAGCGACGTAGGCGGCATTCCAGAGGTTGTGGCACGAGGCCAGGAGGCCCTGCTCGTGCCGGCCGCATCCCCGACCGCGCTTGCAGCGGCCATTCGTGCGCTGCTCGACGACCCCGTGCGGCGTGCCGCGCTGGGTGCCGCGGCCCAACGTCGCGCACACCGCGACTTCAGCGTCACGAGCATGGCGGACGCCTACGAAGCGTTGTACCGCGGCGCTGCTGCCGAATGGGGAGGGGTGTGATGCCGTCGACGCTTGGCATCGTGCATGTGCACAGCGACTACTCGCACGACGGCCGCGACACGCTGCACGATCTCGCCGAGTTTGCGGCCGCGCGCGACATTGGCTTCATCGGGCTAACGGACCACGCCGAAGATTTTTCCGCGCTCCGATGGGACGAATACGTCCGCGCGTGCGGCGCGGCCTCGAGCGATGTCGTCCGTCTGATTCCCGGGCTCGAATTTCGCTTCGCCGGGTTCCGCGGACTGCACCTGCTCGCCTTCGGTCTCGTACGCTGGATCGAGCCGACCACACCGGATGAATTCATCACACTCGCGGGACCGGCCTCCCGCCTCACCGCGCTCGCGCACCCCATACTCGCGGGATACGACATCCCTGAGGTGGTGCGCGGAAGTATCGATGCCATTGAGGTCTGGAACGCGACGTACAATACCCGGTACCTGCCCGACCCGCGCGCGTTTCGCTTATTGCACGAGATGCAGCGCGCCCGGCCGGGGGTCGTCGGATTCGCCGGTCTCGATCAACACGACAGCCGCAATGATCGCGAGATCCGGGTCGAGGTGCGTGCCGCCGACGCCGCCGATCCGTTAGGCGCGCTGCGGGCGGGCCGCTTCGAGAACCGCGGGCGCACCATGCGCTTCGATGCTACGACCGGCGTTGATGGTGCGCGGCTCGAGATGCTGTCGGTGGTCCGCTGGTGCTACGATCGAGTGGAGCGCGTTCAGGACTCGATCGTGAGAGCGCTCCGATCGCGCCGCGACGGCGCCTGAGCCGAGACATGTTCAATCGCGTCCAACAGAGTCTCGGCTTGGCGCGCGCGGCTGAAACGGTCGTCACGCGCGATGCGTGTCGGGGCGACGCCCTGTCGATGCATTTCGTACCGGCGTCGAATCGCGGCCGCTATGGCCGGCACATCAGCGGGAGCGACGATGTCGGCATCGGTCCCGCGCAGCAGTTGCGCGGTTGCGCTCCCTGGTTCGGTGAGCGTGAGCAGCCACGCGTCGAATCGCATGTACTCGAAAGTCTTCGCCGGAATGAACTCGGGTCCGAATCCGACAAAAACGACCAACATCGTCGCCTGCGCTAGAAACTCGAGCGCTCCGCTGTGCGGTCGGCGCGGGCCGACCGACACATAATCGCCGACTCCCGCCTCGCGCGCGAAGACGTCGATCGACAACTCCCCGGGCTTGCCGAAGTCGCCGATGAAATCGATGCCGAAGTCTGCCGGCGTCAACGAAAGCGCACGAATCACATCGGCGGAGGCGCGCATCAGATTGCGCACGTCCTGGTCGAGGTAGACGGTTCCGGCGAAGCCGATCATGAATCGGCCGCCCCGCCGCGACGGCGGCACGGCGTACGAATCGGTCCCGTTGAGAACCGTGATCATGCGTTCTCGTGCTTCCGGATACGCGGCGGCGAGACCCTCGCGCGCGTGGTCAGTGTTCGCGATCACGATCGCTGCATCGGCGACCACCTGTCGCTCGTACCGCCTCGCCTGGCTATACCACCACAAGCTGGCCTGCGTCTCGTGGAGCATCGGGAGCAGGCTCCATGGATCGCGCATGTCCACGATCAGAGGAAGTCTGGCCGCGCCGGCCACGTGGCGCGCAGCCTCGTGCGCCATGTGAGGCGGCCCCGAGCTCAGGACCGCGCAGTGGACGCCGACCCTCACGATGGATGTTCCCACCACCGCGGCGTGGCGGGACCACGCTTCATCTCGCGCGAATACCACGTACGCGCTGCCGAGGCGCGTCAACTCGCGCATCGTGCGTGGAGGCCAGCGCATCTGGTCGCGCGCAATCGATGCATGATCAGATACGGCGGCGTTATCTCCGGACACGGCAGTCGCACCGTGCGGTTTCTGCCGCGGGAATATCCGGCGATAGACACGCGCGGCCCAGTTCTCAAGCTGCTCGACCATCAGCTCTGGCTGGGGCACGTGGAATACGCGGACGCCATCCGGGAGCGCTGCCATCCGCGCGGCATCCCCGTCGTCATCCTGCCGGCACATGACGACGTCCAGTCCCCATCCGCGATCGGCGATGAAGCGCGCGAATTGCTCCCACCGGCGAGCGCCAACGGTGACGTTAGGCGGAAAGTGCTGACTGATAAGGATGAGGCGACTCTGTTCCTGCTCGGGACGCGACGGCCTCTCAAAAAAGGGCTCCGCGTTCATGAGGCGCTCGCCTCGCCTTTGGCGATCCGCTCGCGAATCACTGACGCGATGCGATCGGCAATCTCCAACCAGTCATGCCGTCGGGCCTCCGTCCGTCTCGCCCGCTGGCGCTCGACATCCATGGCCGACGCCGCGAGCTGTCGCCGAATCGCCTGCTCCCACCCGGCAACGCCGCTCGCGATCTCCACGAGATGCTCGTAACCACGCAGCGCCGGCAGCGGCACTGACACGACCGGGCGGCCCGTCGCCAAATATTCGTGCAGCTTGAGTGGATAGATGTACTTCGTGTAGTCGTTCACCCGATACGGCATGAGACACACGTCGAAGTGCTGCGGGTACCGGCTGAGCTCCGACGTCGGCTTGCTGCCGAGAAAGTAAACGTTAGGCATTGCCTCGAGGCGGTCGAGCAGCGGCGTAATCTCGGGGTGCGCGTGGCGCGCGCCCACGAACACGAACGACCAATCCGGCGTCCGCTGCGCGAGGCCGAGGAGCAGTTCCCAATCGACCTGCTTCTTCACGTATCCGGTGTATCCGACCCGCGGACGCGGGATCTTCTGCAAGTCGACCGGCTCGGGCCCCGGTGTGGCAAAGGCGTCGTAGTCGACGCCGTTGGAGATAAGAGTGCTGTGGCGATTCAGAGCGCCTTTTCGCTCTTGCATCGTCTGCGACACGGTGAACACCTGCCCGACCCGTCCGAGAAGGCGCTCCTCGTCGGCGCTCAGCGGGACCTCGTGTTCGGAGTGCGAGTACTCGTCGTAAATGTGGTACACGCTGAGATCATTCTTCACCGCGAAGAGGGCATCGGCAAAGGCGACGTGCCACAGATAGAGGACGACGTGTGTGCAGCCGCGCCGTTCCAAACTCTTACGGGCGCGCGCTAGCCGGGCCCTTAACAACGCGTCATTCAACCAGCGCGGTCGGTGAACCCTTGGCGTGAGCGTCGAGCTGTCGTGTACCACGAAATCGCGCGGTAGCCCCTCGACCGTTTGATCGCGCGAGAACAATCGACCCACAGAAATCGCACGGCGCCACTCGGGGGCTGGATTGACCCACACCACAGGGAACTGTCGAGCCAGCCGTGTAAGCACCTGGTGTCGCGAATTCCACCGCGCCCCCCACGTGTCGAGCGACAACGAGAGGATGCCGATGCGCATGCGACCGGTTTCCTCCGAGGGCGACGCCGGTCGCCCGTCTATTGACGGACGTGCGTCAGCTAGCGCATGAGGCATCATGTGGGTATCGCAGGGAACAGCACCGCAGCATCGCGTTTCGAGGGAATAGGAAATATTGCTGCTGCATGTCTCTCGCGCAGCACCGGCCAGCGCCGACAGATCGATACCAGGACTGGTCCTTGCACGAGCAGGCATTGCCTCGCGAGTAATTTTTCATACATCTCTGCCGTTTGCGTGCCGCGCTGGCCGTTCGCCCGTTCTGTTTCCGGCAGCGGTCTGATCGACCATCTCCTTCCATCTCAACATCTGTCGAGTTCGCTCGGAATTCTTCACATCACGGCGCCGACGCGTGCCGGCGGCCTTGAAAGCGTTGTCCGATTACTGGCACGCTCGCAACAGGCGGCTGGGCAGCGCGTGACTGTCGCGGCTGCTGTTGGACGGGATGAAAGCGACCATCCGTTCCTGCGGGCGCTGGCCGAGGATGGGGTGGAACGTGCAGTGGTGCGCGTCGGCTCGAGGAGTTATGTGCGGGAATGGCGCGGCCTGAGAGCGCTTTGCGTGGCGACGCAACCTGATATTGTCCACACTCATGGTTATCGTAGCGACGTCATCGGTGCTCTTGCCGTGAGTAGCCTGAACATTCCGAAGGTAACCACCGTACACGGTTTTACCGGTGGCGGCATCAAGAACAGAGCGAACGAATGGATCCAAGTCCGTGCTTTCCGCAAGTTCGACGCGGTCGTGCCCGTGTCCGAATCCATGGTTCGGCGCCTCAGGAAAGCAGGCGTCCGGGAGAGCATAATCCACTCGATTCCCAATGCCGTCGACCCTCGACGCGTGATCGCGCCACGTGACCAAGCACGACGTCGCTTCGGACTCTCTGATGAGGAGTTCACCATCGGTTGGGTCGGACGAATGAGCAGCGAGAAAGGCCTGGACACGCTCGTCCAAGCGCTACGCCTAGTCACGAAACCTGTAAAAGCAGTGTTTGTCGGTGACGGCCCGCGCCGAGGGTCGCTACAGAATCTTGCGGCTTCGCTCGGCGTAGGCTCGTTGATAGAGTGGCAGGGCCTGGTTCGAGACGCCGCCGCACTGTTCAGGGCCTTCGACGTGTTTGTGCTCAGCTCGCGCACCGAGGGGATACCGATCGTGTTGCTGGAGGCGATGCACGCTGGCGTACCCATTGTTGCTACGAGGGTTGGCGGAGTACCTGAGATGCTCGGTGAGAAGGAGGCCTTGCTCGTGGCCAGTGACCAACCAGACGCGTTGGCCGCGGCCATCGACGCCGTCCGAGCAGACGGTGATGCGGCCAAGGGCCGGGCCCGCGCGGCGCGCGAGCGGCTCGAGCGTGACTTCGCTGTCGAGTCGTGGGTCGAGAGCTACGACGCGGTCTATCGCTCTGTCCTCGCCAATCGGACGCGCAAACAATGATCGTGACGGGTATCGCCCTGCTCGCGGTGCCGTTTGTCCTTTTCGGCTACGCCTACATCGCCTATCCCGCCCTACTGTGGCTCGCCTCGCGTTTTCGCCGCGAGTCCGGGGCGATTGCGGATCCGGCCGAATGGCCGATGGTGACGATCACAGTTCCCGCTTACAACGAAGAGAAGCGGATTCGGTCTACCATCGAGAGTCTACTGCAGATCGACTACCCGCTTGATCGCCGGCAGATCGTGATCGCCTCCGATGGATCGACGGATGGCACCGATGCCGTGGTGCGCGAGTACGCACCTCGTGGTGTGGAGCTCGTGCACGTCGCGCCGCGCGGCGGAAAGACTAACGCAGAGAACCACGCGTCGAGATCGTTTCGCGGCGAGATCGTCGTCAACACTGACGCGTCGATTCGCCTGCACCCGCTCACGGTGAAAGCGCTCGTGCGTGTGTTTCAAGACTCGAGTGTCGGCGTGGCGTCCGGTCGAGACGTGAGCGTGGGCGATGTGGAGCAGGAAGCGAATCGCGGCGAGTCCGGCTATGTCGGCTACGAAATGTGGGTGCGTGCGCTCGAAACCAGGCTCGGATCGATCGTCGGCGCAAGCGGATGCTGCTACGCGGCACGAGCCGATGTGCAGCGCGCTGTGCTACCCGGTGATCTCGCCCGAGACTTCGCGAGTGCGCTCATTGCGCACACGAAGGGACTGCGCGCCGTATCCGTAGCGAGTGCCACGTGCGTCGTGCCGCGAACAACCTCTTTGCGTGCGGAGCTCCATCGCAAGGTGCGCACGATGGCGCAGGGACTCGAGACGCTGTGGCACTTCCGCGATCTCACCGTTCCGTGGCATGGTGGGATCGCCTTTGCCTTCATGCTTACGAGCCACAAGCTGTGTCGCTGGTTGGTCTACCTGGCGCTGCCGCTCGCGCTTGCTGGGCTCGTGCTGCTGTGCGTCGTCGACCGGCGAGCTCTCGCGCTGGCGGTCGTGGCGATTCTCGCGCTCTGCGGCGGCTACGCTGCCATCGCCTGGCCCGAGGGCAGACGTGTGCCGCTCCCGTTTGCGTTGTGCGGCTTCGTCGTCGTGTCGAACCTGGCCGGCGCGCTCGCCTGGTTCAGGTTCCTGCGCAGGCAACGCATGCCGAGCTGGGAACCCACGCGCCGACCCGACCTTGGCGGCGAGACGGTTAAGTAGGGCGCTGACTGCACGACGGGCAGAGTCAACGATGGCGGGTTCGGCACGCCTGAGTCAGCGGCTCGGGCTCTCGATCTTCCCGTGTTGGACGTCCCGAGCGAGGCGCTCGAACTCGAGCAGGTTGTGTTGTTGCCTGTCGCTGAGGTGACGCCTCCACTGCTCATCCGCGCCCCCGTACACCCGGCGCCGCGCGATCCGCGCACGGAACGCCTCATCCACCTCGAGTCCGGTGCGCTCGCCAATGCGCCTAACGGCCTCGACGGGATCCTGCACCAACGCCTGGTACGCCACTTCGAGCCGATCGTCGGCCGATATCTGCGCGAGCTGTCGCGCGAGCTGCCACCGATTCAGCACGATTGTGATAGCGGCGGCGACCTCGGGGGCCTCGCCGGTCTCACGGTAATAGTCGACGAACGGCGACGGCATCGCATCCCACTTCCAGGCGTCGATCCGCGCTTTGGTGCGGGCGTAGAAATCCACCCGAAGGAGAGAGGACACAGTGGCACCGAGCCCACGCGTGATGTGGACGAATCTCGCGCCAGGGAACAGCTCACGAAGCAGAGTGATCTTGACCGGACGTCCGACGAGCTTGCCGAGGAATCGCGGCTTGCCCTGGTAGCGCCTGATTCGCTCTAGAAGGGGAACGATGGTTGCCCGTCCCCTCCCGACCGCCTGCGGGTCCGCAGCCTCAGAGTAGTACTCGGGGACCCAGTGCTCGAATACGCGATTCGGCTCGACCGGCTTCGGAAGAAATCGCGCCTCCCGATACCGGTCTGTGCCCGGCAGATTCCAGATGCGCGCGGTGGCGGCGAACAGCAATACCGATGGCGCCAGATCGAGATGCGACGGAATCCACGCCAGGTCGGGGTGCATGGCCAGCAGCGAGTAGAGAATCGTGGACCCGCACCGACCGGTACCGACGATGAAGATGGGATCTCGCGAAGGGGAGCGATCGGGCACAGGTGGGAACTACCAGCCGCCCTTCCGGAACAACATCACGGGCACCGTCCGCACCATGATCTTGAGGTCCTCTGCTAACGATTGCCGCTGCAGGTACTCGAGGTCGTAGCGAACCTTGGTGCGCACATCATCCACGCTGCAGTCGTATGTGTGATTGATCTGCGCCCAACCGGTAATTCCCGGGCGCGTGAGCTGACGCAGCGGATACTCGGTGATGTCCTGACGAAGCCGTGCGAAAATGCTCGGACGCTCGGGGCGAGGTCCGACGATGTTCATGTCGCCCTTGATCACGTTCACGAGCTGCGGAAATTCATCCAGCCGCACGCGCCGGAGGAACTGCCCAACCGGAGTCACGCGCGGATCATCACGCGTGGCCCACACCGCGCCCGACTGCTGCTCGGCGTTCACGTACATCGAGCGGAACTTGTAGATCGTGAAGATCCGGCCGCCGGCGTCCTGCTTCCGCCGCTCGTACAACGCATCGACACGCGCGCGGCGACGATCGAGCCCAACACGCGTCTGCGAGTACAGCACCGGTCCGCGCGAAGTCAGTTTCACAGCGAGGGCGACGAGCAGCATGATCGGACTCAGGACGACCAGCGCGACCGCGGCGAGCAGAACGTTCACTGCGCGATTCAACACTTCCGAGCGTGTACGCGGTTGAATCTCGCGACGCGCCACCTGTCGCTCCGCAGCGCGCTCGCGCACGAGCTCGATCGGTCGCGCTAGGTCGGCCAACGATGCGGCCGCCGACGGAGTATTTCGTCGCACCCGTTCCGTTGGACCGTGATGCGTGCGGCGTCTGTCGTTCACGCGCACGCTCAACGCTTCGCTACTCCAGGAGTCGGGCATGTCTTCCCAAAGCATGTATCTCAACGGCGACTGAGGGCGATGACGCTCACGGTGACGGCGGCCAGTGCGGCAGTAATCTGCAAGATTCTCACCCAATCCGTCTTCTTCGCTTCCGGAACCTTGATCTGGTCTCCCGCGCGAAGATCGAGCTGGTCCAGCGTTGCGCCAGATGCAAAAGCTTGTTGCACCTGCTTGTCGCTCAACCGATCCTTGTTGTCACGCGAAATCTTGGTGCCGTTCAAGTCCGACGTTTGCGTGGGACCGCCGGCGAGCATGATCGCGTCCGTGAGCGTGATGTCGGCCGGCACCCAGAAGAATCCTGGATGCCCAACATTTCCCACAACAGCAATCTGTACCAACGGCGTAACTTGCACCGTCGGATTTTTCAGATACTGCGACAGCTGCTTCGTCAAATAATCCGGCAACTCCGAATGCAACACGCCTGCTAACGGAATAGGCGGAAGATTCCTCAGTTGAATCACTCGTCCAGCGCGAACGATCGCCGTGTCGCTCAGCGTCGAGTCGCCCCGAACAACGATCGCAATTCGATCGCCCGCCTGAAAATCACCGTCCTTGAGTCGCTGCCTTATTGCGGCCGCTTGCGCCTGCTTGCCTTGTCGTTCGAGGGCCTCTGCTTCTGACTCTAACTGTGCGCGTGTCAGACGCGTGTGCGCCGTGTCACTGAGGATCTGTGCCTTTCGCGCCGAATCGAGTCGCGCCGAGTCTCCTTGGACCGGCGCGACGTGCGTCGTATCGCGTTGGACTGGTTGCTGAGCGGGGAGCCCGCTCGTGATGAGTGCCGACATGCCGATGATCGTGATCACGCGGCCGAATCGGCGTGCGGTGTTCTGTAGCTCCCTGCCCAAGAGCGCTGGCATAGTCCTCCGGCGACGTTGCACCCCTTGTGCTAGCCGTCCGTTTGGGTTCGAAAGTGGTGAATCTCTCGGCGCGACTTCTGTTTCATGAATTGCGCCGTTCGATCAGGAAGGTCCGGTGCGAGGCGATCGTGTAGCAGGGATACAACATAACATGGGTTACCTCTCCCACATTCATCGACCTTCCATGGGCAAACAGAAATTCGCGCCGCACTGCTCTCGCGAACGAAAAGGTGGAAGTTTCGGTGACCCAGCGCAGCGGCACGTCGAATCGCCCGTATCGCCATTCCATCGGTCCTGTGGCACCAGCGCGGCAAATTTCGCCGCTAAGGCCGTTCTCATGCTAGCGTAACGGTCTGGTATACATGCAGTTAGCACAGCAGTTGCAGCTCCGCATGAGTTCTGCATGGTCCGGGCACGACCAACAACGCTTCCTTCAGGTGCCTCTCCAAACGACCCGCCGGGCAAGACGACGCCCGTATCCGGTGAGTATGTCCGAAAACGAGAAGCCGTCTCGCCCGCCGCTCGTGCTCCTCGCGAACGACCAGGAATGGTCGGCGCGTTCGCTCGAGAGCATTCTCGGGCCCAACGGCTACGCGGTGCTCCGCGCGTACACTGGCAAGCAGGTATTGGATCTCGCGCGGAGCGCGCAGCCGGATCTCGTCATCATGGACATTCGGCTGCCGGACATGGACGGTGGGGATGTGTGCCGGCAGTTGCTCGATGATGTTCGCTTCAATGCGTCCACTCCAATCATCATCACTACATCTGGTCCCGCTGAGCGGAGCCAACGGCTTGCCGCGCTGCAAGCCGGCGCTTGGGAGTTCGTGAGTCAACCGCTCGACGGTGAAGTGTTGCTGCTCAAGCTCGATGCGTTCATGCGCAGCAAGCGTGAGGCAGATCGATTGCGCGCCGAAAGTCTGCTCGATCCCACGACAGGTTTGTACAACATGCGCGGACTTGTGCGACGCGCGCGCGAGATTTCAGCAGAAGCACAGCGACTCAAGGCGCCCATCGCCTGCGTTGCATTCGCGCCGGTGGCCGAAGCACCAGACCTCGCGGAGCGACCGCTCAATGGGGACACTGAGCACGTGATCGAGTATTTGGCGTCGCTCGTGCGACGCGCAGGACGCGTCTCCGATGCGATCGGCCGGCTTGGCCCAACGGACTTCGCCATCATTGCACCCGCGACCGCCGGCGATGGCGCGGTGCGCATGATGCAACGCATTCAGGAAACGATGGACGCGGAACCGACTACGATCGGTGACGGGGCGCACAAAGTCAGGATCCGGGCCGGCTACTGCGCCGTGCCGGATTTCTCCGAGTCCACGGTGGACGCAGTCGAAATGCTGCTGCGTGCTACCACGGCCCTCCGATACCTCCGTACCGAGGAATCGAGTGTGCCAATCCGGGCGTTCGAAGACGTGCCCCTCCGGTCGGCGCTCTAGCGCGCGTCGCGAACCGCCCGCACGAACATTGCTATTATTCAGACTGCGCGTCCATCACGCAGTTGCGGCGCGCATCCGGTCCGTGCGTCGTCCGACACGGCCGATTCCGCTTTCATCTATGAGCTGCCAATTAGCCTCGCATGACGAAAACCGCCACCGAGGAGCGCATGAGTATCGTGATCGTCGGTCACGTCGATCACGGCAAGAGCACGATCATCGGCAGGTTACTGGCCGATAGTCACTCGCTTCCCGACGGGAAGCTCGAGCAGGTCAAAGAGCTCTGCGCACGAACGGCCAAGCCGTTCGAGTATGCGTTCCTCCTCGACGCGCTGCGCGATGAGCGCGCGCAAGGCATCACGATCGATTCCGCGCGTGTCTTTTTTCGCACGGCGCGACGCGAATACATCGTGATCGATGCACCCGGTCACATCGAGTTTCTCAAGAACATGATCACGGGCGCCTCGCGCGCCGAAGCCGCGTTGCTCGTGATCGACGCGCAGGAGGGCGTGCAAGAGAACTCGCGGCGCCACGGCTACATGCTCGCGATGCTCGGCATCAAGCAGTGCGTGGTGCTGGTCAACAAGATGGACCTGGTCGGGTTCGACCAAGCCGAGTACGACAAGCTCGTCACGTCGCTCACCGCGTTTCTCGCGCAGGTGAACATCACGCCCGCGTGCTTCATCCCGGTAAGCGGTCGAGACGGAGACAATCTCGCGGACGCGTCGACGCGGATGCCGTGGTATCACGGTCCAACGGTACTTCAGGCACTCGACACCTTCGAGCCGGAAGCGCCGCCGGTTGGGCTTCCGTTTCGGCTGCGCGTCCAGGACGTGTACAAGTTCACGGGGCAAGGCGATGACCGCCGCATCGTGGCCGGCACCATCGACGCGGGACAGGTTTCGGTGGGCGACCGACTGGTGTTTCTTCCGTCGGGCAAACGCAGCAGCGTGAAATCCATCGAGGCCTTCAACCGCCCAACGCAGACGGAGACGTCCGCTGGTTGGGCGACGGGCGTGACGCTCACGGAACAGATCTACGTCGCGCGCGGCGAGCTCGCGGTGCGCGAGTCCGATCCGATGCCGCAGGTCACCACAAGACTGCGCGTGAGCCTCTTCTGGCTCGGGCAGCGCCCGCTCGAGATGCGAAAGGAGTACGCGCTCAAGATGGGTGCGGCGCGCGTGCCGATGCGCCTCGAGTCGGTGGACCGCGTGATCGATGCATCGACGCTGGCGGCGCGTCCTAACGCAACGCGCGTGGAACGACACGACGTCGCGGACTGCGTGCTCAAGATCGGGAAGGCGGTGGCGTTCGACCTGGCGAGCGACCTCCCGGTGACGAGCCGCTTTGTGATCGTGGACGAGTACGACATCCGCGGCGGCGGCATCGTGCGTGAAGCGCTGCCCGACCAACAGGGTTGGGTGCGCGAGAAAGTGCTGGTGCGCAACTCGAAATGGGAGCGCGGATCGATCCCGCTCGAGCGTCGCGCCGAACGGTTCAACCAGCGCGCGACGCTGCTGCTCATCACGGGTGACAAGGAAACCGAGCGTAAGGCATTGGCGAAGGAGCTCGAGGGTCGGCTCTTCGCGCAGGGCAAGGTGGTGTACTTCCTCGGCATCGGCAGCGTGTTGTACGGCGTCGACGCCGACATCGGGCGCCAGCGCGAGAACCGCTTGGAGCACATGCGGCGCCTCGCCGAAGTCGCCAACATCATGCTCGATGCAGGCATGATTCTCATCGTCACGGCCGCCGAACTCACGGCCGAAGACCTCGAGGTGATTCGGGCCGCGGTGGAGCCGGAGCGCATCGAAACCATCTGGGTGGGCGACCGCATGACGACGGACCTGGAGTGCAACTTGTACGTCAGCGACGGAGAAGGACGCGTGGAGGCGCTCGAGCGCATCGAGACGCGGCTCAAGGACCTGGGCGTCGTCTATCGTCCATGGTGAACTCCGAACGACTCATCGCAGACGTTCGCCAGCTGGCCCGCGATGCGGGCGCGGCGATTCTTCGACACTACGGCTCCAGCGACACGCGGCAGGCGATTGCCTGGAAGGAGAACGCGAGCCCGCTCACGATGGCGGATCGCGATGCGCACACGGTGATTGCCGATGGATTGTGTCGCCTAACGCCCGACATTCCGGTGCTGTCCGAGGAAGGCGACATTCCGGAGTACGATGCGCGGCGTGATTGGACGCGCTTCTGGCTCGTGGATCCGCTGGACGGCACCAAGGAATTCACGAAGGGCATCGGCGAGTTCACGGTGAACATCGCGCTCATCGAGCACGGGGCATCCACCATGGGGGTCATCTACGCACCCGTGCTCGACCTGCTCTACTGGGCGCGAGCCGGCGCGGGGACCTGGCGCGAGGAGCACGGCGCGCAGCCCGAGCGCGTATACAGCGGCGATCGTCCCGCGACGGGCGGCCGCATCATCGTGCAGAGCCGGTCGCATCCGTCGGCCGAGCTCGAGGCGTACCTGGCCACGATCCAGGTGGAGCAACGCGTTGCGTTGGGCAGCTCACTCAAGTTTTGCTGGGTGGCGGATGGCCGCGCCGACGTGTACCCGCGTTTCGGCCCAACGATGGAGTGGGACGTGGCGGCCGGAGATTGCATTTACTGCGAGTCGGCGCGCAGCGGGCGCCGGCAGACACCATTCACGTACAACAAGCGGGAACTGCGCAATGGCCCGTTCGTTCTTGGTGCCTAACGGCGCCGAAACGCTCCGCACAACCCGGCTCGACCATGCATCGTGACACCAATGTCCGATCGTTCGCCAAAGCGTTTTCGTGGCGCATCTTTGGGTCCCTCACCACGACGGTCATCGTATATGTTTTCACGAAACGGGTGCAGGTGGCGCTGTTCGTGGGCGTCGTCGAGCTGGTCGGCAAGATCCTGTTGTTCTGGTTGCACGAGCGCCTGTGGGAGCGCATTCCGTTAGGCAAGCACGAGCCCACGCCAACGGTCATCTGGTTCACCGGCCTGTCGGGGTCCGGCAAGACGACCATCGCGCAGTGGGTCCACGCCGACCTGCGGCGCCGCGGCATTCGGGCCGAGTATCTCGATGGCGACACGATCCGCCATCTCTTCCCGACGACTGGGTTTACGCGGACCGACCGCGATCAGCACATTCGCCGCGTCGGGTACCTGGCAAGCAAGCTCGAGGAGAACGGCGTATTTGTCGTGGCGTCGTTCATTTCGCCGTACGAGGAGTCGCGGGCGTTCGTGCGCGGGCTGTGCCGGAACTTCGTCGAGGTCTACGTGTCGACACCATTGGAGGAGTGCGAGCGCCGCGACGTCAAAGGCCTGTACGCCCGTGCCCGGCGCGGCGAGATCCGCAACTTCACGGGCATCGACGACCCGTACGAAGCGCCGGTCAACGCCGACGTCGTGATCGACACGCGCGGCGTGACCGTCGAGGAATCCGGCGGGAAGATAATAAATCGGATTCGCGGAAACCTGTAGGTCCGTGGATCAGGAGTGAATGATGGATCATCTGGAGCAACTCGAGAACCGAAGCATCCACATCCTGCGGGAAGCGTATGCGAATTTCCGGCAGCTGTGCATGTTGTGGTCGATCGGGAAAGACAGCACGGTGATGCTCTGGCTGGCACGGAAGGCGTTCTTCGGACACGTGCCGTTCCCGCTCGTGCACATCGACACGTCGTTCAAGATTCCCGAAATGATCGCTTACCGGGACAGGCTGGCCGCCGAGTGGCACCTGAACCTCATGTACGGCCAGAACGAGGTCGCGCTCGCGGAGCGTCGCACGTACCCGGATGGCGCGGTCGATCGCCTGACGTGCTGCGGCCTGCTCAAGACGGAAGCGTTGCGTCGCACGCTCAGTGGCGAGGGGCCGCGGTATCGCTTCAACCACACGACGCGCACGTACGAGCGGGATCGCAACACGGAGCCGTTCACGGGTGTGATCGTGGGCGCGCGCGCCGATGAAGAGGGCAGCCGCTCCAAGGAGCGCTACTTCTCGCCTCGCACGACGCAGAGCGAGTGGGAGGTGCAGGATCAGCCGCCGGAATTCTGGAACCAGTACAAGACAGAGTTTGCGCCAGGCACGCACGTCCGCATCCATCCACTGCTCGACTGGACCGAATTGAACATCTGGGAGTACATCGGCCGCGAACAGATTCCGACGGTGTCACTCTACTACAATCACGGCGACGGCACGCGCTATCGTTCGTTAGGCTGCGGCCCCTGCACGCAGAAGGTGCAGTCGGAAGCGCACGACGTGAGCGAGCTCATCGTCGAGCTGCGCACCGGCAAGTTCTCGCACATTGCGGAACGGGCGGGCCGTGCGCAGGATAAGGAGGATGGCGGCGGCCTCGAGTCCTTGCGGCGCGACGGATACATGTAATCAGATACAAAAAATGGCCGGCCGCGGTGCGTACACCGCGGCCGGCCATTTTGTATTCGTCGAGTATCCGATCAGCTCTTGCCGGACAGCTCGCCAACCTGCGGCGCCAACTGCGGCAATTCGTCATCCTCGCTGGTGGTGTATCCGTAGAGGTAGGTGTAGTAGCGATACACACCCTGGGCGCGGATGTCGTTGAGCACCGCGCCTAACAGGCGAATCGGCAGCCGCTTCAGGAGCTTGAGCTTCGCGTCGGCCATACGGCGGTCCGTCGTGCCAGTCCGCAGGACCAGCAGCAAGTTGCCGGTCGCCGCGCCTAACACGAACGGGTCCACCCCCGCGCCGAGCGGCGGGCTGTCGAGCAGAATCACGTCGTAGCGTGCCCGCAGCTCGCCCATGAGCTGCAGCATCGCCTGCGAGTGCAAGAGCTCGGGGCCACGATGACGGCGCGTGCCGCACGGGATCAGCGCGAGCTTCTCGTGCGTCGTGGTGCGGAGAATCGTCTCGAGCGGTGCATCGCCACTCAAATAGTCGAGCAAGCCCGGACGACGGTTGGCACCGAACATCGCGTGCAGCTGCCCGCGGCGCGTGTCGCCATCCACGAGCACCGTACGATAGCCCGCTTCGGCGAACGACAGCGCAAGGTTGGACGAGACCAACGACTTGCCGTCTCCTGGTCCGGGGCTGGACACCGCGAATGCGATGGAGCCTGCTCCGGCGTAGGCGTTCGATAGACTCATGCGAATCGTTCGGAAGGCCTCGATAACCTGTGCGGCCTCCTCCGCATTCGGCTCGCCGCTTCGCGCGCGCTTGATGCTCGGCACAGCGCCGAGGATCGTGAGTCCAAGATCGCTCGTCACCTGCTCCGGATACCGGAAGCGCGGATCGGTGTGATCGAGCAAGAGCGCGAGACCGAGCGCGCCACCCAGGCTCGCGACGATCGCAAACGCGATGATGGTCGGCGTCGTGTTCTTCGTGGGCAGCAGCGGCGCGATGGCTGTGTCGAGAACGCTGATGTCCGGAATCGCGCTCGCCTCGGCGAGCTTCATTTCCTGGTACCGTGCTAGCAGCATCTGATACAGCTGCGTCTTCGTATTCACGTCGCGCTCCAAGCGCATCTGGTCGATCGTGCGCGCCGGAATCGCCTTGAGCTGTTTGCCCGCGCTCGTGATTTGTCCCTGGAGATCAGTCTCGCGCGACTGAATCTGGGCGATGAGTGCACGCAAGATTCCAGGAATCGTTTGCGTGCGCATGGCCTGCACGCTCGTGCGCAGCGCCTGCACCGTCGGGTGCTGCTCGGTGTAGACCTCGCGCGCCGTTCGCAATTCCCCCTCGCGCTTGGCGAGATCCGTCAGCGCGCTCTGCAACGCCGGCGATTGGTGTGCGGTGAGAATCGGCACGAAGGCATCGGCACTGATCGAATTCGGATTTTGAATGAGCTGCTGTAGCGCTGCCTGATCGTGCTGTAACAGCTCGAGCTGCGCCTTGTCGGTGAAATAGTTTCCGATGACGGGGTTGCCGCCGACCGCACCACCACCGAGCGGGTCGTTAGGCGCAGCGGCCTGACCGACGCCGCCGGGTAGCTGGTTGCCGCCCGCTTGGGCGCCGGTGAGCGGATCATTCGCCGCACCCGGACCAGGGTCCGTGGGCAGCGTAATCGAATTCTGTCGGAACGCCTGGTACGCCGCCTCCGCCGTGCGAAGGTTTTCACGCGCGGTGTCGAGCTGGTCGCTCAACATTGCGCTGCTCTGCTCGAGGTTGCGGCGCTTCAACTCGCCGGCTGTACTAACGAACTCCCCCATCACGGCGTTCAGGATCGCTGCCGTGCGACGCGGGCTGCGCCCGGTCATGCTCACTTTGAGGAACGCGCTCCGCTCCGGCAGCGTGACATCCATCCGGCCGAGCAGGCCGACGGCGACGTCGCGTGGATCGGCCACGGTGAACTGGATCGCGCGTCCCTTGCCGAGCGTCTCTGGACGCGGCTTCCACAGGAAGCCGACCGTCCGCCCAACGGAGTCTCCGATATTTCCCGACTCGACGGCCGCGCCCTGGTCGGTGACGAGCGAATATTTGTGACCGGTGGGATCGACGCGCAGCGCATAGCTGCCGGCGCGGAATCCGGGACCAGGTTGGAATCCGGCAAACACCGCGGAGTCGGCCAAATTAGTTGGCCACAGATACAACGACATCTTCTTCACCACGCGGTCCATGATGGTCGAGCTCTTGAGGAGATCGGCCCACGCACCGGCGGCGAGAAGCTCGTCGGGCTGTAGTGGTCCCGGCGCCTCGCTTCTTTGCGCGGCACCGGAGTCGTTGATCCAGAGCTGTCCCTGCGTCGCGTACTCAGGCGGCAGAAACCTGGTCACGATCACGCCGGCTGCACCGCCGACGAGGACCAAGATCAGGATCAGCCACTTATACCGCCGCAGGGCAGCGAAGTACCGCGCCCATGGTATTCCAGGCTCGTCGCCGTTCTGCGATCCCCACTGCGGCCAACCACCTTGCGGCAGAAACGCCGGGAAGTTCGGATCGGGGCCGCGCTCGACGGGAAGGTTCGAAGGGATGTAGTTGCCGGTCATTCGATACCGACTCTCCAAGGTTGATTCACGCTCATCGTGCTCCAACATCGCGCTTCAACATCGCGAGCGTGGAATTGGGCTCGACGCGTAGAGCGGATGCAAATCCGGGCCCACAGGCCGTGCACGGTGAGCAACCGTGTAACGGCCTCGGACCTGATCAACTATGTGCCAACATGCGCGGAGGAATGAGTGCGGCTGATCACAGGAATGCGCCTGCGCTCGCTTGGACGGGAGATGTAAGCTGCGGTTGAAAGACGGGGTAAGTCGTTACCGGAGAGCCTGCCTTCGCGTTCTATGGCAGACGCGCCCACTTGCGCGGCCAGTGCGGCGACCCCGTCGATGTCGCGAGCGGGCATATGTATATAATCGACAACACGTTGTCCCGCATCTAGGCACGGCTTGACGACGCTGGTCCCACCCGGCAAGGCGTGCTTCCGACACAACGATTGCTTAGCTTGAGTCCGCCTCTGTGACCTTTAGGCGTTCCGTGTGATCTACATCATGTGGAACGTTGACAACAGCGATGTAGCGTATGGATTACAGGCGA
>Ga0157370_10003059_pt1 | contig 19840 bp, 24 predicted proteins | sample C35metaG_FD_113463 | JGI IMG/M metagenome (GOLD analysis project Ga0157370, IMG submission 113463) | Corn rhizosphere microbial communities from Kellogg Biological Station, Michigan, USA - C3-5 metaG | ecosystem: Host-associated > Plants > Roots > Rhizosphere > Soil | place: USA: Michigan...
ACATTGCGCCGGTAGGGCGGCAGAGAGTCGATGCGCTGACGGTTCAGCCACACCTCGCCGGTGGTGGGGGTTTCAAATCCGGCGACCATTCGAAGGATGGTGGTCTTGCCGCATCCCGAGGGTCCCAGGAGCGAAAAGAACCCTCCTCGGGTGATTTCCAGAGAAACATCCGCAACCGCCCGCTGCGTCGCGAAATCTTTGGAGACGCGGCGCAGCTCCAATATTGTATCGGGCGCCTTCTGCTGGGGCATTCACCCCAGTTTAAGCGGCGATCGCCAACTGTGCGCGAATACCCTGCCGGATGCGCAGCATACGTACGCGAATGCCGGTGGAGCTGATGCCCTCGTCGTGCGCCATTTCCTCCGCTGAGTAGCCTTGAAGGCTTTTCTCAAGCAGCGCTCGGTCGCGTTTAGGGCACAGATCGAGGATGCGGCGTATCTCGATCTGTTCTTCGAGACTCATGGTATACGACGGATCGACGCCATCTAGCGGGAGCACGGGCGGCGTTCGGAATCGCGCGCGAAAAAGATTGCGGGCAATCGAGTTGACCCAGAAGCTCACCATCGACGGGTCGCGCAACTGATCGCGATATTCCCACCCACGCGCCCAGGCGGCCTGTGCGATTTCTTCGGCTTCATCAAGGGCAGCGCCGCGGGACAACAGAAAGCGGCGAGTGGCACTGTATCCGTTCTGGAACGCATCAGAGTACTCGGTTCGTTTCATGCATTTCCCTTAGTGCAATCCGGGGACCAAGGTTAAACCCTTGCATTTTCAATCGGCGAGCTTCTAAGGTGAGTAAAACTTACCGAGTGGACTGCTGGATTTGTTCATCCGATGGACGTTCTATGACATTGCGTCCTTATTTGGTCACTTGTTTTCTGCTTTTTAACATAGGGACGGGGTCTGCGGAATCGCACCCCGCCTGGTGGCGCTATGCTTCGCCGGAGGCAACGGCACTGGTGGGAATTCAGGGGGAGCATCTGCGGTCTTCCCCGTTCGCAGAAGCGATTTCCGGCGAATTGAGCGGCGCTGACGGTCTCGGATTTCCGGATCTGGATTGTCTGAAGGAAGCCCGTCAAGTTGTGATTTCGTCGCCCGTACTCTTGGCGATGGCCGCGGGGGACTTTCCCGCAACGATGGTTCGAGGGCAAGCGCTCCAAAAAGGACTGAAGCGGGCTGTCTATCACGACGTCGAAATTTGGGTGACTCCCGGTAAAGAGACATTGAGCCTGGCACGGATGAACGACCAACTAGTGCTGCTGGCCCGGTTGAAGAACCTGCAGGATGCCATCGATCGAAGTCTGCTGGAGGAATCGAAGCGCGGATTTTCGCCGCTACTGGCAAAGGCCGCACGGTATTCCCAAGATGACCTGTGGGTGGTGGCCACTAGCCTGCCCGATGTTCTCGCCGAGCGATTCATTCCGATCGATGCCGGGGCGGAAGGATTCGAAGGTGGCATATCGCTCGCAAGCGGATTGAAGTTGGAGGCCGTTTTTGCTACCTCGTCCGAGGAGGCCGCGAACCAGCTGGTGGACAAAATGAAAGAAACGCTGGTTTCGCTGCCCCTAGCGACCCGCGGAATCGAAATCCGCATCGATCAAAATAATGTGACTCTGTCCATGGCGATTTCGGAAGCGCAATTGGCGGCAGGGTTAAAGACATCCGCACCGGTTGTGGCCAAAGCAGCGCCTAAACCCGAAGCCAAGATCGAACGCGTGGCGGCCAAGCCGGCGGAACCGCAGGTGATCCACATTTACGGCCTGGATGAGGGACCCCGCGTAATTGTGCTGCGTTAGTACGACCAACGCCACAGATTAGCGCCGACGGTAAAGCCCGCCCCCACGGCGGTGAAAAGAACAATATCGCCCTTCTTTAGTTTGCCGCTCTCAATCGCGTCACGCGTAGCCAGAGGAATGGTCGCGCCGGTGGTGTTGCCGTAACGGTCGATATTGATGATCACGCGCTCGCAATCGATACCCAGGCGTTCGGCGATGGCGGTAATAATCCGGCGATTGGCCTGATGCGGGATTAACAGCTTCACATCTTTGATCGTCAGATTGTGTCGGTTGAGTAGTTCAGTGCAGATGTCATACATCTTGCGCACCGCATACTTGAAAACCTGCTGGCCGTCCTGCTTCACATAGTGGAGATGCTGGCTAACGGTATCGGCACTGGCAGGCAGGCGGCTTCCGCCCGCGGGCATCTTGAGATAGTCGCCACCCGACCCGTCGATCTCATTGAGGAATCCAATGAAGCCGTCTTCCTCCTCGGATGGCTCGAGCAACATAGCGCCGGCCCCGTCGCCAAACAGCACGCAGGTATTGCGATCGGTGTAGTCGATAATCCGCGACATTGTGTCAGCCCCGATCACCAGGACTTTTTTGTGCGTGCCGCATTTAATCAAATGAGCAGCCGTAGTGAGTCCGTAGACGAACCCAGAGCAAGCCGCGACCAAATCGAATCCCCAGGCGTGCTTCGCGCCGAGCTGATGCTGCACCAAGCAAGCCGTGGACGGAAACATCATGTCGGGAGTAACTGTGCAGATCAGGATCGCATCGAGTTCGCTGCCGTCGATGCCCCGCTGTTCGAGCGCTGCGCGAGCGGCCTCGACCGCCATGTCCGAAGTCGCGACGCCCGCTTGGGCGATGTGGCGCTCGGAAATCCCAACGCGCTGCAGGATCCATTCATCGCTGGTCTCGACCATCTTTTCGAGATCGTGGTTGGTGAGCACCCCGGGCGGCACGTAACAGCCGAGCGAACTAATCTTAACTCCCGACATCACTCCCGACATCGCTCCTGGCAAGTCCGTCTCCTTAAGTACAACGCTCCATGTTACCTTTCGTAGGAGATGTTCGTCGAGAGCCCAGTGCTCGATATCGCGTGGGAGCCGACTAGGCCAGCCACGCCAGAACAGATTTACGCGCGCGTGTTCCGGCGGATGAAACCGCGCACTCCCCTGCCCTCGATCGAAGTTCAGGTGCGGCGCTACGCGAATGCAAATGCGCAAATCCGTCTGCACGAAGGCACGCTGCGGGTGCGGATGGCGGACACGCTGGCCGGTGCGCCGGAGAGCGTCCATGAGGCGCTTGCCGAGATTCTCCTTTCGAAGTTGTTCCGCCGCCCGGTTCCGGCAGCCAGCAACGACCGCTATAGGCGATATCTCAACCGGCGCGATGTTCGCCACAGCCTCGACCTGGTGAAGAACATCCGCGGACGCAAGCGGGTGGAACCGCCACAGGGGAAGCACTTCGATCTGGTGGAAGTGTTCGAGGAGTTAAATTTGCGGTATTTTTTCGGACTGATGGCGCGGCCGTCGCTAGGCTGGAGCAAACAAGCGTCGCGTACGACGCTGGGGCATTACGATCCCCCGCACAATGCCATCGTGATCAGCCGGATCCTGGACCGGCCAGGCACGCCGAGGCTGGCGTTAGAGTACGTGATGTATCACGAGATGCTGCATCTGCGGCATCCCGCAGAGCACGAAGGCGCCCGGCGGTGCGTGCATACCCGGGCGTTTAAGGATGCAGAGCAGCAGTTCGAACGACTGAAGGAAGCGAAGGTGCTACTTCGCAAGCTGCCGTAGTATTTCAACGCCAGACGGTCCGCCCACGTGGACCTCGGTCGCCATGCCGATGAATAGCCCGTGCTCAACGACTCCCGCGATATGGTCCAGAGCTTCCGCGAGGAGCTTCGGGACTTGGATGGAATCGAACCTGCAGTCGAGGATACAGTTACCATTGTCGGTGATGAAATCGCGACGCTGGGGTTTCGTTCCCAGAGTCTCGATGAGGCGAGTAGTCGCCTGCCAGCCAAACGGAACTACTTCAACCGGCACGGGCGCGGCCCCCAATACGTCGACCATCTTGGTCTGATCCACTACAACCAGAAACCGTGAGGCGGCCTGCGCCACGATCTTCTCCCTGGTCAGCGCGCCACCGCGCCCCTTGATGAGATGAAGTGCTCCACGCGTGACTTCGTCGGCGCCGTCGATGGCAATATCGATCGGACCGTTCAGCCCGGTCAGAGGGATTCCCAGTTCGCCGGCGCGCGCTACGGTGTGTTCCGACGTGGCTACGCCGGTGATCCGCAGGCCTTCGCGGATCCTACGCGCCAAAGCCAGCAGCACGAACTCTGCAGTCGAGCCGGTCCCCAGACCGACGATCATGCCGCTCGTAACCTGGGTCACCGCCGACTCGGCGGCCAGCTTTTTCCAGTTATCTCGCTCGTCAGCCATTCCTCTATGATCTATTTGAATCGCGCACAACGCAGCGGGACGCGAGCTTCTCATTATCTCGTGTGCGCTCCCCGCGCTGTGCGCTTTTGAATCGCGCACAACGCAGCGGGACGCGAGCTTCTCATTATCTCGTGTGCGCTCCCCGCGCTGTGCGCTTTTGAATCGCGCACAACGCAGCGGGACCCGAGCCTCTCATTATCTCGTGTGCGCTCCCCGCGCTGTGCGCTCTGGTTTGTTAGATTCGGGAGTGTGGCAAATCATTCGGTCCGCCTGGTGGTGGGAATCACTGGGGCCAGCGGCTCCATATACGGGTGGCGGCTACTCGAGAAACTTCGTGCGGCGGGAGACGTCGAGATTCATTTGGTTCTGACGCGCTCCGGAGAGCGCACGGCATTCCTTGAGCTGGGCAAAACCGCAGCCGACTTCAAGGCGCTGGCGGACTGTTCCTACCCGGTGGAAGATATCGGATGCCGTTTGGCGAGCGGGTCATTTTCGACCGGGGGCATGCTGATCGCGCCGTGCTCGATTCACACCATGTCGGCAATCGCCGCGGGAATCAGCTCAAACCTGGTAATTCGCGCCGCCGATGTGACATTGAAGGAGCGGCGACGCCTGGTGCTTATGGTGCGGGAATCTCCGCTGCACCTGGGCCATCTGCGGTCGATGACGGCGCTCGCGGAAATGGGAGCGATTCTGGCGCCGCCGATGCCCGCGTTTTATCACAAGCCGCAAAGCGTGGATGAGATTGTCGATCAAAGCGTGGATCGGGTACTGGATCTAATTGGACTACCTTCACCTGAAACAAAACGCTGGAACGGACCTGAAAGGAGCAAATGAGAGTAGCATTCCAGGGGGAATTAGGCGCGTTTAGCCAGCAAGCGATCGTGCAATTGTTGGGCGCGAAGGCGCGCCCGGTAGCAAATGCGCGCTTCGATCAGGTGTTCGCCGCGCTGGATAAGGGGTCGGTAGACGCCGCTGCGATCCCGATCGAGAACACGCTGCACGGATCGATCTATGCGAACTATGATCTGCTGCTGAAGTATGACTTCGCGATCACTGCGGAAACGAATGTCCGGATTGTGCATAATCTGATCGCTCCGCCGGGTCTGATTTTCGCAAACGTGCAGAAAGTGTATTCGCATGAGGTGGCGATCAATCAATGCCTGGATTTTTTCGCTCGCCACAAAAATATCGCACGTGAGGTATATTACGACACCGCGGGTAGCGTGAAGATGATCATGGAGAAGCGTCCTCCGGGGGGAGCCGCCATCGCGTCGGAGCTGGCTGCGAAGATCTACAAAGCTCGCATCCTGAAACGCGGGATTGAGGACGATCCCCAGAACTACACGCGATTCTTTTTGCTGGAGCCGTCTGGGTCGAAACCGCGCGTCAGCAAAGTGGGTCAGAGACCCTGGAAGACGTCGCTGGTGTTCTCGACGAAGAATGTTCCAGGAGCGCTCTTCAAGGCGCTCAGCGCGCTAGCTCTGCGCGATCTGAGCCTGGTGAAAATCGAATCGCGGCCGCTTCGGGGTAAGCCTTGGGAGTACCTGTTCTATTTGGATCTCTTGGGGCGGCGTGAGGACACAGCCGTGAACAACGCCCTGGCCCACTTGAGCGAGCTGGCGGATTTCCTGAGAGTACTAGGAAGCTATCGGGCCGCGAGCTGATTTCAGACACCCCGCGTTTCTTTAGCGGAACAATCCGGACTTTTAGCGGAAAAGGCCGAGTAGATAGGCGATCAGGAGAATCACCAGTATCGTTCCCAGTCCTATGCCAGCCCCACCACCGGCTCCCCAGCGAGTGTGGCCGTAGTAGCCTCCGCCGCCACCCAGGAGCAGAATCAAAATAATGATGAGTATGATCATGGTCGTTCCTCGTTTCGTTTGAATTTGATCCGCAGGGCGGACCCGTCAAGCTCAACTTCTCAGCCCGATCTCAATTTGACTCAGCATCTTTAAGGCCATTGCTCGGTGTAGCTTTTCGGGGTGAAACTAGCGGGGACAAACGGCGCCGTGACCAATTGTGGTCAGATTGCCTGCCTGCTAGCGAGCATTCTTCAAAGCCGCGGCTTTCTCGGCTTCTTCCGCCGGGCTGGTGCCACCCCGATCTAAGCCGAACTGCGGATCCTGAGTGCTGCCCACGATTTTGATGTGCAGGAACGTGCCGGCGCCGCGCTTGGAAAAAAATGGGTCTATCGGCTTCAGCACCCAACGTTTCCAGCCGCTCTGCGTCTCGGAAATCTTGGCATCCAGCATGAGTGCGCCGTGGAAATCGAGCATACCCGCGTCCGTGTCGACCGAACCACCGATGTTAACGGCGGCCCCCGGGATCGCAAAAGCCAGCGAGCGGAAGGTGATGGATTGATCGGCCATCTTGAAGTCCCCGCTCATGCGATTGACGGCTTGATCGACTTCTTCATCGCTGGCCTTACCCTGACCGCGATGCGAGAGCGCATTGATTTTTTTCTGTATCGTGGAGCGAAGAAACTTACCGTTGGTTATCGCAAAGGTCCCATCGAGTAAGAGCTTCTCCTTCACGGTCTGTTCAAGCGGGGGAATGCTGATTTTAGTATTCAGCCGCAGGGTTCCTGACATGATCGGTGATCCCTTCATGGCTAGAAGCAGCACATCCCGCAAGTTTGCGGCCGGCATGGAGACCGTGAGCGAAATCGTTTTGCGCGTGTCTCCATGATGTTTGATAACGACTCCGGTGGTGGTGAAATGACTGGAGCCCAGGGTCGCTATTACCGGCTTCAATTCCGTATTCCCGTTGGTCCCATCGACGAGTACTTCGAATCGCGTGGTGAGAGGTACTGGATTGCCAGCCCGTTTCAACCGGAAATCCGGAACGGTCGCCTCCCCGCGCGCAGTTATCGATGAAAGCGTGCCTTCGAAGGTGCCGGTCGACCGCAGAATCCCTGCGATCCCCTTGAAAATGCCCAAATCGGCGTTCTCAAACAGATAGTCGCCATTGAGCGGGGTATCGCCCGGTTCATCGGCGGCCCAGGGTCCAAAGACGCCCGTCGAGTGAATTTCTCCCGGCGGTTTGGGATTGGTCAAGACGGCGGTATATTTCATCGCAACATCTTTTCCCGCAGACTCCAGCCGTAGGTCGTGAATGTCGAAGTGGAGTGGAACCTTCGTTCGGTCCCTGGGAAGAATCACCAAACGGGCGTTTCGGATGAGGACCTCCTCAATGATCACGCGGCTGGAAGCTGGATTCGGCGGCTGCGGTTCTTTCGGGGATTTCTGCGATACCAAGCTTGACCTTTCCCCTTTGGGCGGGATCTGGATATCGAGGCCGTCGAGCGTCACCCGGTTCACGGTTTTAGGTGTATCGAGCAACTCTCTAAGGTCGACCTCGAATGAAAAGTGCTTGATCGCGAGGATAGGAGGCGTATCCGCTCGGCCGTGCAAACGCAATGCTAAATCGGTTCCTTCCACTTCGGCCACAGCGCCTCGTCCGCGATGGAATAGCAAATGGAACGGCAAGGCGGGTGGTACGTGCACTTGCAAACGAGCCAATTCGACGTCGCTATTGAAGCGCTCGCGCAGGTATTGGATCGCTTGATCGCGGATATATGGCTCGACGCGTTTGGCCAGAATCAACGCGGCCGTGAAGATTCCCCCGACAACGACCGCGAACATTAGAATTCCGGCGATCAGCCATTTTTTTTTCCGCTGAGTCATGTTCCTACTGGGTCTTTTCGCGCTGTACCGTTTAACTGGGCTTGAGGATTTTTCCTTGCACGAACTTTGCCATTAGTCATACGTGTGCCGCCATGCTGTTTGGCCCCCTAAGTGCCCGTAGAAAAGACGGAATAGCACTTTCAAATCAACAAGGAGAAAACGAACATGCTCTGGACCATATTTGTAGTCCTGCTGGTGCTTTGGGCGCTGGGCTTGGTTACGGCATACACCGCGGGCGGATTAATCCATGTGTTGCTGGTGATCGCGCTGGTGGTGCTGGCTATTCAGCTAATTCAAGGACGCAGGGCGGTCTAGCGAGATCGGGAGAAGGCGGCATCTGCCAAGGGGGAATTACTATGAGATTCATCCAACTGACGCGTGTCGCCGGCCTCGTTTTGTATTTAGGCGCGAGCCTTGCAATAAATGCACAGCAGGATGGCGACAAGCAGGACAAAGGCAAGGGCCAACGGGTTCAGCCGCCGGAACAGCAAAAGCAAGCGCCTCCGCCACGCGCCCAGCAACCCCAAGAGCAGCAACGTCCGTCACGCGCTCAGCAACCCCAAGAGCAGCAGCGGCCGCAACGCGCCCAACAACCTCAAGAGCAGCGGCCGCAACGCTCCCCGCAGCCGCAGACGCCGCAGCGTGCCGAGCAGCCGAGGCAACAGCAACCGCAATCTGGCGTTCATCCACCGGCACAACAACAGGCGCCCGCACCGCGCGCCCAGCAGCCTCCAAACCAGCAGCAACGTGCAGAGCAGCCTCAGCCGAGGCAGCAGCAACCGCAATCGGGGGCACCACAGCAGCAGTCGCCCCAACGCGCGCAGCAGCCGCAAAATCAGCAGCGGCCCCCACGCGCGCAGCAGCCTCCGCAACAGCAGCCTCAGCGGGCTCAACAGCCTCAGCAACAGCAGCAACAACCGCGCGCTAAACGAAATTATCAACCGCCGGTGGAACGTTCGCAGCAACAGGCGCGATCATGGCAGCAACAGAAGGGTTGGGTAAGGCAGGGCGCCTGGCAGGGGGCCAGTAGCTGGCAACAGGAACGCGCCCGCAACTGGGCGTCCGATCATCGGACATGGGCGCAACGCGGCGGGTATGGCGGATTCTACATCCCGCAGGCCAGCTTCGGTCTCTACTTCGGCTCACAGCACTACTTCCGGCTCCGCACGCGCCCGGTTATTTACATGGGTTACCCGCGTTTCGACTACGGCGGGTATTCGTGGCTGCTATTGGATCCGTGGCCGGAGTACTGGTCTGATAACTGGTATGACGCCGACGATCTGTATATCGACTTCGACAATTACGACGGTGGATACTACCTCTACAATCGCCAGTATCCGGACATCAGACTTGCGGTGGCGCCATTAGCGTAGGAAGATCGTCTTCTATTTCTGATCGCTGGACCCCGCGATGCTCGATGCCAGGTAGTTGATGACTTTGGCTTCGTCGCGGGCAACCTCATAATACGCAGCCTTGAGCAACTGATCCTTCCGATTGAGCAGTGTCTCGCGGATGGTTTGCTGGACGGCGGGATCATCCAAAACGCGCTGACCGGCTGGCTCGCGCGTGATTACTTTGAGGATGCGGTAGCCCTCCGGGGTGCGCTCCACCGGCGTCACTTCCCCTGGTTGCAGCGCCATGATGGCCTTACGCAGATCGGTATTGGCCTGTTCGAGCGCAGATTCGCGAACGAAGCCGACATCGCCGCCGGCCTGGGCCGAATCGGGATCTTCGGAATAATTCTGCGCGAGCATGGCGAAGTCCTCGCCCTGCTTGACGCGCGCGTAGAGGCTGTCGATCTTCTTGCGCGCCTCCGCCTCGTTTTGCGCCTTGTCGCTTCGCAGATTGCGAACGTTGGCGTTCGGCGTAGGCGTCACCAGGATTTGGGCCAGGTGAATCTGGGGCTCGGGCAGATTGAAGTTGGCCTTGTTGGTGTTGTAGAACTCGGCGATGTCCTTATCGGAAATGCTGATGCGCGAAGTGGTTTCCTTGTTGAGTAGCTTTTGGACGCTGAGGTCGCGGCGCAGTTGGGCCTTCAGATCCTCGACCGTCATCTTGCGTTCATTGAGCTGCTTCTGAAATTCTTCCTGCGTGTAGGGCGCTTTCAACTCGGCGAATTTCGCGTCCACTTCCGAGTCGGTAGCCATAGAGCCTCGCTGCTCGGCGCGTTGCAACATGATTTCGTTGTCGATCAGCGTGCGCAGGACCTCCAGGCGCTGGATGGCGACCTGGTCATCGCTGGGATGCTCGGATTGCCCGAATTGGGAATATTGATATTGCTTATCGAGCTCGGCGAAGGTGATGGCGCGTCCATTCACGGTCGCGGCCACGCCGGCGGGCGCGGAGCGGTTGCATGCAGAGAGCACCAGCAACAGGAGAGGTGCGATAAGGACGCGGGGCATGGGACGGAAGTCTCATTCTAACAGGCTCGTGTAGATTGCCATATAATGGCTGTGCGCAGAGAGAAAGGTGGCTCCATGAAGCTACTCTTGTCCATGGCAATCTGCGTCCTTTCTATTGCTGATGTACTCCGGCTCCGGGCACGAAAGCGTCCGGATCGTCCTCTGCGCGCTTGGGGCGGATATAATCGATACATGCGTTACCTCGTTGTAGTCGTGGCGGGACTGGCGGCCTTCGCCCTGGCATCTCAGGCGGATGTTGTCACGATCGAGCAGATTATCGCCAAGGTGAATGGAGACATCATCACCAACATCGACCTCGATCACGACCGGGCAGATCTTGAAAAGCAGTTGCGCACCAATGGCTACAGCGGCAAGCGGCTGGAAGACGCCGTCAAGGAAGAGACTCCCAATCTTCTTCGCAATAAGATCGACAACCTTCTGCTGGTCCAGAAAGGTAAAGAGCTGGAATTGAAGGTGGATGCCGATGTCAACAAGTACCTCGCCGACCTGCAGCGCCAGACCAATACGGCCGATCCGGAGAAGTTCCAGGCCCTGGTAAAACAGGAAACCGGGAAATCCTATGAAGACTTCAAGGAAGATCTAAAGAGGAATTTCTACGTTCAGGGAGTGGTTCGCGAAGAGGTGATGCGCAAGATCCAATTCAAGAACGACGAAGTCCGCGCCTACTACGACGCGCATAAGGACGAATTTCAGCGCGAAGAGCGCGTGTTCCTGCGGGAAATCACGGTTTCAACGCAAGGCAAGCAGGACGATCCGGTGGCCCTCGCGGCGGCCCAAAAGAAAGCCAAGGACCTGGTGGATAGGGCCCGCCGAGGGGAACGCTTCAACGAACTGGCGCAAGCCAACTCGGATTCCCAGACGGCGAAAGATGGCGGCGCGCTCGACCCATACAAGAAAGGCGAACTGGCGCCGGCGATCGAAGCCGCGGTTTGGGATAAAGAACGGGGGACCGTCACCGATCCCATCAACATCGGCAACGCCCTCTTGATCCTGAGAGTCGAGGATCACCACAAAGCCGGCTTGGCGGATTTCGAGGAGGTGCAGAGCGAGATTGAGAACCGAATTCTAGGTTCCCGTCAGCAGGTCGCGCTGCGCGCCTACCTCACCAAGCTGCGCGACGTCTCTTTCCTCGAGATCAAACCAGGATTCGAGGACACAGGCGCCGCTCCCGGCAAGGACACGAAGTGGACCGATCCGGCACAGCTCAAGCCCGAGACGGTGACGAAAGAACAGGTCTTGCAGAATCCTTCGAGGAAGAAAGTCATGGGGATCGTTCCGATTCCAGGCACGAAATCATCGGGATCTTCCTCTTCGCGCTAGCGATCAATGAAATCGCCCTATCTTAGCGAGCTCCAGCCCAACCAAACCATCCAGGGCACGTTCCTGGTTTCGTACAAGGATGTGCGCCAGAAGAAATCGGGCGATCCATATCTTTCGCTGACACTTACCGATCGCTCCGGTGAGCTGGATGCCAAGATGTGGGATAACGCAGCGGACGCGCTCGATACCTTCCAGCGCGACGACTTCGTGCGCGTCAAAGGGTTGCTGCAGATCTTCCAGAATCGTCCCCAGCTCACCTTGCACAAGATCCAGCCGGTGCCTGAATCGGAAGTGGATCTGGCCGATTACCTGCCAGCTTCCAAGCGCGATCGGGATGAGATGTTCCGCGAGGTCCAGGGATGGATCGCGGGCATGTCGAATCCGCAATTGAAAGGTCTACTGGAAGCGATCTTCGCGGATCAGGAAGTCGCGCTGGCCTACCGCACGGCGCCGGCCGCCAAGACGGTTCATCACAACTGGATCGGTGGACTGATCGAACATGTGCTTTCGCTCTGTAACCTGGCAAAGGTGAGTGCGGCGCATTATCCCCACATCGATTTCGATTTGCTGCTTACCGGCGTGCTGCTGCACGACATCGGCAAGATCCGCGAGCTGCACTACGCACGCAGTTTTGGCTACACCACCGAAGGCCAGCTTCTGGGACATATCCAGATCGGGACGCAGATGGTTCTCGACAAGATGCGGCTGATGCCTGACTTTCCGCCGCGCCTGCGGGAGCTGGTGGTGCACATGATCCTCTCGCATCATGGAGAACTCGCGTTCGGTTCACCGAAAATCCCGCTGTTTCCTGAGGCTCTGCTGCTCCATTTGCTCGACAACATGGATTCGAAGATGGAATGCATGCGGTCATTGATCGATCGCGATCCGCACTTGACGGGGGAATGGACCGGCTACAATTCGGCGCTCGACCGCAGCGCGCTGAAGAAGAGCCGATATCTGGATGGTTCTCCCGAACCGGTAATCGAAGCGCCGGCCGCGCCGAAACTTGCGCCTCGAGCGCCCGAGCCAACGTCGGTATTTGCCGATAAGCTGAAAGGTGCGCTCGGCAGCAACTCTTGAAAAGGCCTGCCGCATCCTCCAGGAGCCTTCCACCCGCTCTCGAACTGACATGCCTTCGGGTGCTGTGGCAACTGGGCGAAGGCACGGTTCACGATGTTCGAAAGGCGGTATCGAAAGAGCGCATTCTGGCGTACACCACGGTCATGACGCTGCTCGACCGTCTGGAGAAGCGGGGCTTCGTCACGCGCCGCAAGCCGGGACGTTCTTACCTGTATCGCCCCAAGGTCAGCCGCGACACGTTGCGCGAACACGCAGTGAAACAGCTTCTGGATGGCTTCTTCGATGGATCGGCGGACGCGTTGCTGAACTTTCTACGCCAACCGCGAGAGCCTCACGCGGATACCCGCGTTAAGATGCTAGTACGACGACAACCTTAGCGTTTCATGGCAAAGTTCAAACCCGCGGGTTCCAGAAAAAAGAAGACAGACTCCAAGCGGGGTCTGCTTCCATGCGCGGTCATCATCGTCTTGGGCTTCGGCCTAATTTTCTGGCTGTTTTATCTAGTGCTGAGGTCCGGAAACGGAAGTTAAGGACGAATGCGAATCGATCAAAGACAACCCGCCCAACTGCGGCCGGTGAAAGTCACCACCGAATACCTGTTGACCGCCGAAGGCTCGGCGCTGATTGAGGTCGGCAATACGCGCGTGCTGTGTGCCGCCTCGGTGGAGGAATCCGTGCCGCCGTTCCTGCGCGGATCGGGTAAGGGCTGGGTGACTGCCGAATATTCCATGCTGCCGCGGGCGACTTCGACGCGTACGGCTCGCGAAGTTTCCAAGGGCCGGGCTTCTGGACGGACAATGGAGATCCAACGGTTAATCGGGCGGTCGCTACGATCGGTGATCGATATGGATGCGCTCGGCGAACGCAGCGTAATTTTGGACTGCGATGTATTGCAGGCCGATGGTGGAACTCGCACGGCCGCGATTACCGGCGCGTATATCGCGCTTTCCACGGCGGTGCGGAAGCTGGTGAAATTTGGAACGCTCAAGAAGTCGCCGATTCGCGATTTCGTAGCTGCGACCAGCGTGGGGATCATCCGGGGCACGCCTATGCTGGATCTCTGCTATGAGGAAGACTCGTCGGCGGAAGTCGACATGAACGTGGTCATGACGGGCTCGGGAAAATTTGTCGAAGTGCAGGCCACGGCGGAAAAGACTGCGTTCGACGACGCTCAACTGGCCGCACTGCTGGCCCTGGCGCGGCAAGGGGTCAGCGACCTGGTGGCGATCCAGAGACAATTCGAGACACATTGATAAGCCCGGTGACCGTCTACTGCGCCACTTCCAATAAAGGGAAACTGCGGGAGTTTCAACTGGCTGCGCCGGATTTCGATGTGCAGCAGCTTCCCCGCCCCGTACCGCCGCCCGAAGAGACCGGGTCCACCTTTGAAGAGAACGCGGCGCTGAAGGCACTCTACTACGGGAGCTTCGCGGCCGGATATCACCTGTTTGCTGACGATTCCGGGCTGGAGGTCGACGCGCTGGGCGGTGCGCCGGGTGTGCATTCGGCGCGCTATGCCGGTCCGGAGGCCACGGATACCGACAACAATGCGCTCCTTTTGCAACGCCTGATGGGCGTTGCCGACCGTCGTGCGAGATTCGTTTGTGTGATCGCGCTGGTCAAGGACGGCAAAATTGTTCGGACGTTTCGCGGGTCGGTTGAAGGCAGCATTCTGAATGCGCCGCGCGGCTCGGGCGGATTCGGATACGATCCCTTGTTTTACTACGAAGCTTTTGGATGCACGTTTGGAGAAGCCCCGATCGGCGACAAGATGCTCGTAAGCCATCGCGCACAGGCGCTCGACGCCATGTTTACTTACCTTCGGGATTTACTTGCCTCCCAGGTACCGCTGCCAGCGTAGGAACCCGATCATCGTCTTCGCATCGATGATTTTGCCCGACTGAATCAGCTGGTCGATTTCGCGAGCTGTATACCACTTGGTCTCGATCCGTTCATCCTCCATCGGAGTGGCTTGGCCCTGTGTCAGATCGCGAGCCGTGTAGATCGTCATTTTCTCCGCCAGAAATCCGGGACTGGGGAAAAACTCGGCCAGTTTCGCCCACTTCTTGGCATGCAGACCCGCTTCCTCAACCAATTCCCGTTTAGCGGCCTGAAGAGGGGTTTCGCCTTCGTCGACACGGCCGGCCGGCAATTCCCACATGAATCGGCGTGCTGGGAGACGATACTGCCGGACCAGAAGCACGCGCCGGCGATCGTCAATCGGCATCATCACGGCCGAGCCGCCGTGCTGGACGATCGCGCGTTTGATTTTAAAGCCGTCGGGATCCACGGCATGATCCATGGTGACTTCAAAAATAGGTGTATGAAGCAGTTTCTTAGACGTGATCAGTTTCATTTGGATTTTATGGCCCGTGCGAACTGATCGACGGGCAGAGTATTCAGAATATCGCCCGCCTCCAGCCATCCGCGGCGCGCCATGAGGATACCGTAACGCATGTTGGCCAGATGTTTGGGATGATGCGCGTCGGTGGAAATGACGAACTTGGCGCCGCGGGCTTTTGCCGCCCGTACCAATGACGCCGTCAGATCCAGACGCTCGGGACTCGCGTTGATCTCGAGATAAATGTTGCGGCGCGCCGCGACCGCGGCCACCGCTTCGAAATCGAATGGGTACGGATCGCGATTCAGAAGAATGCGGCCCGTGGGATGCCCCAACGCGCGCAAATGGGGACATTCCAGAGCCCGCAGCAGACGATCCGTCATTTCCGCGGCTTCCAGATTCATGTAACTGTGCACGCTGCCGATCACGAAATCGAGCTCACCGAGTGCATCGTTCTCCAGGTCCATGGTCCCGTCGCGACGAATATCGCATTCGATGCCTGAGAACACGCGGATGCCCATCCCACTCTGGTCCATTTCTCGAACCTGATGGGCGAAAGCTACGGCGCGCTTCTCGTCCAGTCCGTTCGCCATCGCCAGGGCTTTGGAATGGTCCGTGATCGCGACGTATTGGTATCCACGCGCCCTCGCCGCCTCAGCCATCTCTTCGAGCGTCGCGCGGCCGTCGGTCTCAGTGGTGTGCATGTGCACATCGCCAAGGATGTCCCCGAGTTCGACCAGTTTCGGCAGCGTCCCGGCTTCGGCCGCCTCAATCTCGCCCTGATTCTCCCGCAGCTCGGGCGGGATCCAGCACAGGCCCAGAGCTTGGTAAATCTGTTCTTCCGTTTCTCGTGCGACGATCTCTTTCGTGTCCACGCGAGAGAGACTGTATTCGCTGAGGGTCATACCCATCCTCTGGGCGCGGGCCCGCAACGGAATGCTGTGCTCCTTGCTTCCGGTGAAATATTGGAGTGCGGCGCCGTAGCTTTCCTTGGGTAACGCTCGCAGGTCTACCTGCAAACCTTCCAGGCCGAACCTAACACTTGCCTTATTCGGACCTTTTCCAAGGACCTCATGGACTTTCGGATGCGTCACGAAGCGCTCGATAGCCGCCTCCGCGCCGGGACCCGTGGCCAAGAGATCCAGATCTCCGACGGTTTCTTTGCCGCGACGGAGACTGCCCGCCGGCGTTACCGTCTCGACGCCTGGAATCGCTTTCAGAAAAACGCCGAGTTCGTCGGCCACCCCATACGCGAAGCTCAGCAGGAACCGCCCGGCACGCTGCCGGTAAGCCGCGATCGAGCGCAGCACTTTCTCTTCGAGCTTGGCTCCCATGCGGGGCAGGTCGCGCAGTTTCTGCTCCTGGCAGATCTTCTCCAAGCCATCTATGGTCGAAATCCTAAAATGCTCGAACAGCGTTCGGATGCCCTTTGGCCCTAACCCTTGGATCTTAAGTAATTCCAGCGCGGTAGGGGGGTAAACCTCAAGCATCTGATCACGACGCTCGAAGCTCCCCCGCTGTTCGATTTCCTCCAGCGCCGACGCGATTCCCTTGCCGATTCCTGGGATATCGGTGAGTTTCTTCTCGGGATCCTTGAGGATTGCCGAGATAGGCTCCGGATAACCCTCAATTATGGATGCCGCATTGCGGTAGCTACGAATACGAAAGCTATCCTCGCCGGCGATCTCCATCAGGTCGCCGGTTTCCCAGAGCATCCGAGCGATTTCGCGATTTTCCATCAGGATTTACTGGCTGTGACCCGAGGCTCAGGTTGCGATTGCAGATGCGGTTCCACGTGCACCAGGACGTCGGCTACCCAATCCAAGCGGCTCTTCAGGTGACGCTTCACCGCCCTGGCGATTTCATGCGAGGCCAGCACGGTGAGATGAGGATCCACTTCAAGGTGCAGATCGACATGGTACCGCAGCCCGGTCTTACGGGCAAAGCATTTATCGATTCCCAGCGCGCCAGGCACTCTGAGCGCTTCTACTCGCAAGATTTCCATCTGGACGGGTTCAGGCATGGTATCCATGAGCTGGAGCGCGGTTTCGCGCACCACCCGAAATCCCATAAAGATTACGATGAGACCGATCACGAAACCGCCATAGCGGTCGGCGTTGCGAAGATGATCGGGTACGAATACGGCCAGCAGTACCGAGATCAGAGCCACGGAACCGGAGAGAATGTCGACCGAGTCGTTCCAGGCGTCGGCAGTGAGCGCGGCGCTGCGGGCAGCCCGTCCGGCGCGCATTTTCACCACGGCCATTACCGCCTTGGTTACGATCGACAAGCCTAACGGCCAAATAGCGAACAAGGCCGGCGTCTGCCGGTCGGTTTCGAGGGAATGACCACAGATGGCCGCGCCAGCGGCGGCCAGCAGCACGCCGACAGCGAGGGCAGTCAGGGTTTCAAAGCGCCCGTGCCCGTAAGGATGATCTTCGTCGGGCGGCTTTGCGGCGATGCGCAATCCCAGATACACCAATCCAGATGAGACCACGTCGGCGGCTGATTCCAGACCGTCTGAGACTGTCGCCACGGAATGCGCCGCCAAGCCAACGCCGGTTTTGAGCGACGCGAGCACGGCGCTCGCCGCGATTCCGGCCAAGGCTACGCGAGCGGCGGTGCGCTCTACCGAGGACATACACTTCGAGGTTACCAGTGAAGCGATGCCCGGCTACAATTGAAAGGCTGATGCGCGAACCGCTCACCGCGCTCCCCTCCGATCTGGAATCGATCCCTGACCGCCCAGCCGTGTTCCTGCTGTGGGCCGGGCAAGGCGCCCCTTATCTGGCGCGAACTGCTCTTTTGCGCCGGCGGTTGAAACGCCTGATTTCGAATCGTGAGCGGCTCTCTGGCGCTCTAAACCTGAAAGGCGTCGTGGAGCGAATCGAGTACTGGCGTACGGGATCGAAGCTGGAGTCGGCGCTGGTTCATCTGGAACTCACCAAGCTGTATTTCCCGGATGACGTGGCGCGCATCACACGCCTGAAGCCACCGGTGTTCCTGCGGCTCACGGTCGACAATGCCTTTCCGAGAACCATGCTCACGACGCGGCTGGGTCGAGGTCTGTATTACGGACCTTTTGCCAATCGTGTGGCAGCCGAGAGGTTTCAGAACGAAATGCTGGACCTGTTCCAACTGCGGCGGTGTGAGGAAACCCTGGCGCCGGCGCCCGAGCATCCCGGTTGCATCTATGGCGAAATGAACAAGTGCTTGCGACCCTGCCAGCAGGTGGTGTCGATTGAGGAATACCGTGGGGAGGCAACACGCGTCGAGCAATTTCTGCGGACGGAAGGAGCTTCGCTGCGGGAATCGGCCGAGACGGCTCGCGACCAAGCTAGCGCGGCCATGAATTTCGAAGAAGCCGAACACATGCATCAAAGGCTCACGCGCATTGAAGGAGTTCAAGCTAGTGCGGGTGATTTGGCCCGCACACTCGAAAGGCTGGCGGGGGTCGCGGTGGTGCCCTCGGCGGAGGCGGAGAGCGTTGATCTAATCTTTTTGGCCGGAGGACGCTGGCTCGATCCTCGCATATTTGATCTTTCGGAAAACGCTACTTTTTTGGAAAATGCCTCGATGGATCGGCGCCTGCGCGAGTTGTGTGCAGGGATTTCACCGGGTTCGTCTCCGGATCTTGAACATCTGGCCATTCTGGTGCGCTGGCAGGGATCGAGCTGGCGGGACGGTGAGTGGATCGGCTTCGATTCCTTCGAGAAAATTCCTTACCGCAAGATCGTGAATGCGGTCGCTCGGGTGGCTGCTAGAGGCAACTAGGGCGTTTCGCAACCAGCGTTCTTGAACTTTATGGTTATCGTGCCTGTTTCCGGCTGATTGTCGTTCTGGCCTTCACTGACAGTGACGTTCTCATATTCGGTAGTCATCTGAGATGGCAGTCCGAACTGCTCATAGAGCCGCATAACCTCTTTGCCCCGCATTGCGGCGGGAACTAAGTCCGCCAGAAAATCGTACATTCGCTGCCTCTGCGCAGTAATGTTCCAAACTTTGGCGGTCTCGTGGGGCATCAGTGCCGGAACCTCTAGTTTGCATACTTGGCCCGTCGTCCCATAATCCACAACGACGTCGAATCCCCTAGGCATGTGGAAGACTTCCCGATTGAGTGGTTGGCCCAACTTGGCGCGCAGCGCAGTGGAATCGAGTTGAGCGAACGCGGGCAGACAGCACAAGGCGAATAGACCAAGATGTAATTTGGGCTGCATGATCTAGAGCATACTCCTAGAGAACGGTACGCTGAACCGGCCGTGCTCGCTGCGTCTGCGCTCACTTGTTCTGAGGATGATCCGGGATACTTTTCTGCTGCGATCGGCGCCAAACGGGACTCATCAATTGAATGCGCCAAATGGGGCCGCCCAGGTATAGCGGGCCCTCTAATTTCACGAACGTCGGAGCTTCCCCGCCAGCAACCCAAAATGTTTCTTCGCGTTGGAGAACGATCGAGAGCTTGACAAGCCGTGGCTTCGGAGTAGCCGCCACGTAAGACATCTTCGTTTCTTTTGTCTCGGGCCGGATGTTTTTCAAAATATTTAGAACGATGCCATTAGCCAGATCGGGGGGAAGGTCGAGATGGTCCATTTCGACCTTCTCTCGACCGTGATCGTCCATAAAGCGGACGGTGACTTGGCCGGTAGAGGCCGTGATCAAAACGTCCATGGGATGCGGGAACGCCGGGCCTTTCTGTATGTGGTGGTCGCTTACCAGGCGAAGGCTGCCGCGCTGAGTAAATATTGCGGTTTCG
>Ga0157370_10003060_pt1 | contig 19837 bp, 19 predicted proteins | sample C35metaG_FD_113463 | JGI IMG/M metagenome (GOLD analysis project Ga0157370, IMG submission 113463) | Corn rhizosphere microbial communities from Kellogg Biological Station, Michigan, USA - C3-5 metaG | ecosystem: Host-associated > Plants > Roots > Rhizosphere > Soil | place: USA: Michigan...
ATGTCGAGCTCGCAGCTCACTGCGTGGGACACGCCGCACCGGGCGCTCGGTCCGGCCGAGCTGCCTGACCACCGTTTGGCGTTCCTCCGCCGGTCGATCCGCTGGCGTGCCGGCGCGGCAGACATCGTCCGGGCGAAGGGCGAGTCAGTGTGGGGTGTGCTGTGGGAGCTGCCCTGCGGGGCCGCCGAGCTGGACGTGAAGGAGTCCGCGGGCACGGGTTATCGCCGCCGGTCAGTGAGGGTGATCCTCGACGGCGAGCCGGTGCAGGCGATGGCCTACGAGGTGATCGAGAAGGCGCCGACGGAGCTCCAGCCACGCCGCGAATACGTGCAGCTGATGATGGACGGCGCCCGCGAGCATGGGCTCCCGGACGCGTGGGTCAGGCGCCTCGAGGCCGTATTCCCGTCTAGAGAAGGTTGACTCCGCTGGGGTCCGGGGATCAGGATTGACGATCCCCGAATCGGGGCCGCCGCGGCGGGCGTTAGCTGCGCGGCCCCCAAAGTGTGTGGTACTACACTTTCTGAAGCGATGATCGAGCCCCGCCTCGACAACCGTCCGTGTGGAGGGAAGTACGGCGACATCGTCCAGGCGATCGGTCATACGCCCCTGGTCGAGCTGAAGCGCTTCTCTCCCAAGCCGGGCGTCCGCATCTACGCGAAGCTGGAGAGCTACAACCCCACCGGGTCGGTGAAGGACCGTGTGGCGCGCTCGATGATCGAGGACGCCGAGGCCCAGGGCGCGATCTCCCCGGGCCAGACCATCCTCGAGCCCACGTCCGGCAACACCGGCATCTCGCTCGCGATGATCTGCTCGCGTAAGGGCTATCCGCTCAAGGTCGTGATGCCCGACAACGTCACGCAGGAGCGCACGCAGCTGCTGCGCATGTACGGCGCAGACATCGTCTACTCGCCGGGCGCCCAGGGATCGAACGGCGCCGTGGCCATGGCGCTCGAGATGGCCGAGGCCGACTCGTCGTACTACATGCCGTACCAGTACGGCAACGAGGCGAACCCGCTCGCGCACTACAACGGCACCGCGGTCGAGATCCTCGAGGAGCTGGACGAGGTGGCGGCCTTTGTCGGCGGCCTCGGTACGGGCGGCACGCTGATGGGCAACGCGCGGCGGCTCAAGGAGGAGGACCCGGACACGAAGATCGTGGCCGCCGAGCCGCTTCAGGGCGAGCTCGTGCAGGGCCTCCGCTCGCTTGACGACGGCTACATCCCGCCGATCATCGACCTCTCGCTGCTCGACCGTAAGATCTTCGTCTCGAACGCCGATGCCGTGATCTGGACGCGCAGGCTACTCGACGCGGAGGGCCTGTTCACCGGCGTCTCGGCCGGCGCGATCGCGTCGATCGCGGTGCGCGTGGCGAGCGAGCTCGACGAGGGCAACGTTGTTTTCGTCGTGCCCGACGATGGCTGGAAGTACCTGAGCTCAGGGGTCTACACCAAGCCTCTGGAAGAGCTCGACCTAGACTCCGCTTCATTCTGGTAGCCCACCACCCTAGAGAATGCGCGCGCTGATCCGCCGAGTGCGGTCGAATTCGATCGTCGAGCTTGTAGTGCTCGTGGCGATCGCTCTCTTCCTCGCGCTCACGGTTCAGGCCTACGCGGTCAAGCCGTATCGGATCCCGAGCGGGTCGATGGAGCCGACGTTGCACATCGGCCAGCGGGTGATCGTCGACCGCATCACGCACCGTCTCGGATCGGATCCCGGCGTGGGCGACATCGTGGTGTTCCACCCGCCGCAGGGCGCCGACGACGAGGAGTGCGGCGCGCCCGGGCAGGGCGAGGGCACGCAGACCGCGTGCACGCGTCCGGTGCCGAAGAAGTCGGACGAGACATTCATCAAGCGCGTGGTCGCCGTCGCCGGCGACAGGGTCTCGATCCACAACGGCCACGTGATCCGCAACGGCAAGCTCGCGTCCGAGCCGTTCGCGGCAAGGTGCGGCGGGGGAGCGGACTGCAACTTCCCGCACACGATCACCGTGCCGAAGGGCTACGTGTTCATGATGGGCGACAACCGCGGCGAGTCGGACGACAGCCGCTTCTGGGGACCGGTCCCCGTGTCATGGGTGATCGGGCGCGCGCTGGTCACGTACTGGCCGCCCGACCGAGTGGGCACTCTCTAGGAGGACGCTCTAGTCCGGCGGGCCGGGGAGCTTCTCGCGCTCGTCTTCGTGCTCGCCGCTGATGGCGTCCTTGAACTCGCGCATCCCCTTGCCCACTGAGCGGCCCACTTCCGGCAGCCGCTTGGGACCAAGAACGATCAGCGCGATGACCAGCACGACGATCAGCTCGAGCGGACCAACGTTCGGCATCGCTGCCCACGATAGTCGCTCCGCATAAGGAGCGCCACAGGCTGGCTAGCCTTCGCCCCATGCGAATGACGAGAGCTCAGTGGGACGCCCTGATCGCGCACGCCCGTGATGACGCGCCCAACGAGTGCTGCGGCTACCTGCGCATGGACGATGGGCGTGTGGCGGAGACGGTGCGTTCGAAGAACCTTCGCGAGTCGCCCTACGGGTACGAGCTCGACTCAAAGAGCCTGTTCGCGGTGAACGAGCTCGACGACGAGGGGCACGGTGTAGCGATCTATCACTCGCACCCGCGCAGCTCGCCCCAGCCTTCGCAGACCGACATCAATCTGGCCCACTACCCGCACTGGCTCTACCTGATCGTGTCGCTCGAGAACGATCCGGTGATCAAGGCCTGGCGGATCGGGGATGGTCGTGTCGAAGAAGAGCCCATCGAGGTCGAGTAGCTCGGCGCTCATCTGTCCGTCGTGCGGGCGCGAGTACCCGGCCTCGGAGCGCTTCTGCGCGACCTGCCGGATGCCGCTAGTGCCGCCGGGCGAGGTGATCGAGGCTCCCCGCAGCGAGGCACATGAGCGCGCCCGCAAGGTCGACCCGCGCTTCACTCGCGGGCCGCTCGTGCGCGTGGCCGGCGCCGCGCAGCAGCCGGAGGCGGACATGATCTCGGGACTCCTGCTCGAGCAGGGCGTGCCGAGCGTGGTGCGACGGTCCGCCGGCTTCGACGTGCCTGACTTCCTGGCCGCTGGGCCGCGCGACATCCTCGTGCCGGAGTCGGGCGCCACGGTTGCGCGAGAGGCGCTGTACGGCGCGGGGCTCGGAGCCGAGGTGGCCACGTCGGGCCGGCCCGATCCGCGCCAGGTGGCGCTCGTTGTCGCCGGAATCTTCGCCGGCGGCGGTGCGATCGCGCTCGTAGTTTGGGCGATTTCGCAACTCGTCTGATCTTCCCGACTGAAATCCGGCTGGCCCGGGCAACGGTCCGAGCGGAACGCTAGGGGCGACCGGGGCATGGGCGGTCGCGGTTGAGAGTCACGGAGGTTGGGATATGCATGTCGCTCGCGCCGTCACTGCGGGAATCGCCGCTGCGCTGATCGGAGCCAGCGCCGCTCAGGCGGCCACCACCGAGCTCTCGGTCAACACGAGACTTCAGGACAGGCGCGAGGTGGCCGCCGGCCAGCGCTCGTATGCCGAGGGGTTCGAGGACGGGCGCTTCTACGCCAACGGCTGGCATTCGACAGGCGAGATGGGCGGCGTGATCACGCCGCCGCTCAAGCTGCTCGACGGCGTCTGGTTCGGGGTGGACGGCCAGTGGGTCGGGCAGGCCACCAAGTTCACGAGCGGCTGGGGCTACACGCGCTTCGACTTCCCCGACGTCTCCGGCCTGCACGTGCAGCGGACCGATTTCGCGCCGGACGCGCGCCGCGCGGTGCTGTTCGGGCTAAAGCTGACGAATCCGGGCTCGGCCGACAGAACCGTGACCGTGATGGTCGATGCCCACTCCGAGCTGATGACCGCGTACCCGTGGGGCTTCACCGGCGTGACGCCCAACGCCAGCGACAACATCGCCGATCACGGCTCGTTCACGGGCGGCGGGCTGCAGTTCACCGATGACGGTGCGCTTCCGGGCGCGCCGGAGCACCACTACGCGGCGCTCGTGGGCGCATCGCAGAATCCGGTCAGCGGGACCGCGGCCGACACGGGCGGCAACTTCCGCGGCCCGCAGCCGGGTCACGCGTGCGCCGCCGACGATGGCACCTCGCCGCCGAGCTCCTGCGACGACGGCCCGTTCGGCAAGGGCACGGGCGGGGAGCTGCGCTACGGCGTGACGGTGCCGGCAAACGGCTCGAAGACCCTGTGGGTGGGCGTTGCGGGCTCGAACGACGGCTCGAGCCAGGCGGAGAGCATCAGCGACGCTCGTGGCGAGCTGAACGCCGCGCTGGACAACCCCGCGGGCGAGCTGAGCGCGAAGGTCGCGGGCCGGAAGAAGCTCGGCTCGCAGTCGCGTGTGAACCTGCCCGGCGACCGGCTGTTGCAGAACTCGATCGACTGGGGCAAGCAGAACCTGGCGGACCTGACGCAGTCGGCATCGAACCTGCAGATCCGCTGGACCAACCAGGGGCATCAGTTCCCGGCGCCGCTCGGCACGGTGGCTCACGCGCGCTGGTTCGGCGCGGGCTTCCCGGACTACCCGTGGATCTTCGCCACCGATGGCGAGTACACGGCGTTCGCCGCGGTCGCACTCGGCCAGTTCCAGACGGCCGAGGACCATCTGCGGGCGCTCAAGGACATCTCCGACATCCTCAATGGCGGCGACGGGATCGTCGTGCACGAGACGGTGTCGGACGGCTCGGTCTGGTTCGGTCACGACTCCCAGACGAATGGGGTGAACGACTTCAACACGGACGAGACCATCAAGTTCCCGAGCGCCGTGGCGCTGATCTGGCGCTGGACCGGCGACAACCGCTTCCGCGACGAGATGTACGACTTCGCGAAGCGGAACCTGCACGCTGTGGACGACCGCCTGGATGTGGATCGCGACGGCTGGCCGGAGGGATCCGGCAACGTCGAGCGGACCGGCATGGGGCCGGAGAAGCTCGACAACGGCGTCTATTACATCCGCGCGCTGATCGACCTGGCGGACATGGCGCGCTCGAAGGGCGACAGCGCCACCGTCAGGTGGGCCACGGGCCTGGCCCACAAGCTCGAGGTGCAGTTCGAGAACGCGTGGTGGGATCAGCCGGCGCAGCAGTACGCCGACTCGCTGCTGGATCCGGGCAACACGCAGTCGTTCCAGAAGCACTGGATCGGCCAGGTGCCGATGGAGGCAGAGCTTGCGGGCGGCACCCGGACCGTGCCCGGCTTGGCCTCGCACGAGCACGGCACCACCGCGCTCGCGGGGCGCGAGAACTCGTGCTTCAGCGGCGACCGTCCCGGCAGCCTCGGCCTCTTCCACACCGGATGCGGGGGCGGAGCCGACGGCAAGGGCGACTTCGAGATCTTCTCCCTGACCACGTCGATCCAGGCGGTGGGAGAGGGCAACTACGGTCGCCTCGGCGCGGGCCAGCAGCAGCGCTACACGGATGCGAACGCCGAGACGCAGTTCGACGAGCCGGCCACCGGCGGGACGCCGGACGAGCAGCCGGGGGCGATGCCGGAGATCTTCCCGTCGGCGCCGAACGGCGATCCGGCTGCCGGCATCCCGGCGAACATCAACCGCTGCTGGACCTGCCGCTCGATGTTCATGCAGGCCTGGGGCAACTACGGCACCGCCTGGCCGGTGATCCACCAGCAGCTCGGCGTGCGGCCGTTCCTCGGCAATGGCGCGCTCGAGGTGACGCCGCAGGTGCCGCCGGGCGAGCCCCGCATCTCGGGTCGCAATATCCGCCTCGGTCACGGCTACATCGATGTGAGCGCGAGCGCCGGGCACAGCAGGTACACGACCACGGTCGATCCTCACCTACGCGTGCGCCTGACGCTGGGGCACACGCTGCCGGCGGGTGCGGCGATCCGGAGCGTGAAGCTCAACGGATCCAAGACGCGCTTCACGGTGCGTGACACCAACCGCGGCCGCGAGGTGCTGGTGAAGGCGCGCGGGCGCGGTGAGCAGAGGCTCGTGGTCAGGACCGGCTAGAGCGTCCGCCGCCACCCATAGCCCGGAGGTAGAGGAGCGCGTCGGCGATCGCCGATCGCGTGAGCGCGACGGTGACGGCGACGATCAGGGCGAGCAGTTCCGGATCGAGGATCAGGAACCAGATCGCGGGGTCGGCCACCGCAAGGCCGACCGCAAGCAGCACGGCCGCGCCAAGGGCCCAGCGAAGCCTGCCAGCCATCTGCTTTCTCGTCATGGCCTGACCGTAGACCTTGACGTTGCGTCAATGTCAAGGGCTCTGGCCGTACAGCTCGCGCACATGGTGCAGGCAGCGGAGCTGGGCCGGAGAGAAGCGATCGCCGATCAGCTTGGCCATGGTGTCGACGTCGACCGGCGGCGGTGGATCCTCCGGCCGCGGCAGGAGAGCGACCCACTCGCTGGCGAGGGCACTGATCGCCGTCTCGTCCGCGTCGTCAGGCAGTGCCTGAAAGCGACGGAGCAGCGCGTCGAACTCCGCGCTTCGAGCCGGGTCGGACATCAGCTCGGACGCGCGCGCGACCATGCCGTCGATCGCCTCCGGCCGAAGCGCATCGATCAGCTCCACCGCCGCCTGTTCGCCCGCCGGCAGGTCGCCGCCCAGCGCGTCGCGCCACTTCTCCATCGGCGAGCTTGGCGAGTCCGCGAGCGCGAGCAGCTTGGCTCGCTGCCGCTCCAGGTCCTCGATTTGGCGCGAGATGTCGTCGGCGAGGGACCGCAGCGCGGAGGGCACGTCGGACCCGCCGCCAGACAGCTGCGTCGCGATCTGGTCGAGCGGCATTCCGAGCTCGCGGAGCCGGCGTATGCGCACCAGCAGGACGAGGTCCTCGGCACCGTAGCTGCGGTAGTTCGACCGCTCGCGCTCCGGCTCCGGGAGCAGGCCGATCGCGTGGTAGTGGCGGATCGCGCGCGGGGTGGTGGAGGCGAGGCGCGCGAGTTCACCGATCCGCATGCGCCGAGGGTAGACCGATGAGATGCTGCCCTGGTGCGGGTCTATAGGGCACCAGGATGGCTAGATCAGCGATAGAGCTCGAGGTGGACGGGCGGACCGTCCGGATCTCGAACCCCGACCGCGTCTACTTCTCGGCTCGGGGCGAGACGAAGCTCGACCTCGCGAACTACTACCTCAGCGTGGGCGACGGCATCGTGCGCGCGCTGCGCGAGCGGCCCTGCATGCTTCACCGCTTTCCGAGCGGCGTGGACGGCGACAAGGTGCACCAGAAGCGGATCCCAAAGGGCGCGCCCGACTGGGTTGAGACCGTGCGGGTCGACTTCCCCTCGGGTCGGCACGCCGACGAGCTGTGCGTGACTCGCGTGGCCGACGTGATCTGGGCGGTGCAGATGTCGACCGTGGAGTTCCACCCCTTGAACTCGCGGCGGGCGGATACCGAGAAGCCGGACGAGTGGCGGATCGACCTCGATCCCATGCCGGAGTGCGACATCGACTGCGTGCGACGGGTCGCCCATGTGGCGCACGAGGTGCTGGACGAGCTGGGCGCGGTGGGCTGGCCGAAGACATCCGGCGGCAACGGGTTGCACGTGTACGTGCGGATCGAGCCGCGCTGGGGATTCGAGGACGTGCGCAAGGCCGCGCTGGCGTTCGCGCAGGAGGTGGAACGGCGCTGCCCGGCCGACGCGACCACGACCTGGTGGCGCAAGGACCGCGACCCGAAGAAGGTGTTCGTGGACTACAACCAGAACGCCCGCGACCACACGATCGCAAGCGCCTACTCGGTGCGTGGCGTTCCGGAGGCGACGGTGTCGGCACCGATCGCCTGGGACGAGATCGACGACGCCCTGCCGCAGGACTTCACGATCGCGACGATGCCTGGGCGCTTCGCGAAGCTGGGCGACCTGCACGCGGGGATCGACGACGCCGTGTTCTCGCTCGAGCCGCTGCTCGATTGGGCGGAGGCGGAACCGAACGGCGACTGAGGCCAGCCTGGGATACTGCGGCGCATGGACTTCAATCCCACCCCGCAGGTCGAGAGCCTGCGCGAACGCATCCGCGAGTTCAACGAGGAGCACATCTTCCCCGTGGAGATGGAGCTGCTCCGGGCGCTCGACGAGGAGGTGACGGTTGCGACCCCGCGCGCCTACCCGGTCGGCCTCGAGGAGCTGCGGGAGCGGGCGAAGTCGGAAGGCCTCTGGAACCTCTTCATGCCGGATGAGCGCTTCGGCGCGGGGTTGACCAACTGGGAGTACGGGATGCTCTGCGAGGAGATGGGCCGCAGCGTGGTCGCGCCCATGGTCTACAACTGCTCGGCGCCCGACACGGGCAACATGGAGATCCTCGCCGAGCACGGCACGGACGAGCAGCTCGAACGCTGGCTGCGGCCGCTGCTCGAGGGCGACATCCGCAGCTGCTTCTCGATGACGGAGCCGGACACCTCGGGCTCCGATCCGACCGGCCTACACACGAGCGCCGAGCTCGAAGGCGACGAGTGGGTGATCAACGGGCACAAGTGGTTCACCTCCGGCGCCGTGGGCGCCTCGATCGCGATCGCGATGGTGGTGACCGATCCCGACGCCGCCCCGCACAAGCGGGCGAGCATGATCCTCGTGCCCACCGACACGCCCGGCTTCAACCTGATCCGGCCCGTGCCTGTGATGGGGCACGACGGCGGTCCCGGCCACTGCGAGATCCGTTACGAGGATTGCCGCGTGCCGGCGTCCAACACGCTGGGTGAGCGCGGCGCCGGCTTCAAGATCGCGCAGGATCGGCTCGGCCCCGGCCGCATTCACCACTGCATGCGAGCCATCGGCGGTGCTGAGCGCGCGTTCGAGATCATGTGCAGGCGGGCGAACGAGCGCGAGTCGTTCGGTGGCAAGCTCGCGGAGAAGCAGTTCGTGCAGGACTTCGTGGCGCGCTCGCGCATGGAGATCCATGGCGCCCGGCTGATGGTGCTGCACGCCGCCTGGAAGATGGACACCGAGGGCAAGCGCGCCGCCCGCCAGGAGATCTCGATGATCAAGGTGGTGGCGGCCAACGTGTTCATGGACGTGCTCGACCGCGCGATCCAGGTGCTCGGCGCCCTGGGTGTGTCGGACGACACACCGGTGGCGTCGATGTGGCGCCACGGGCGCATGCTGCGCATCGCCGACGGTCCGGACGAGGTGCACAAGATGGTGATCGCGCTGCGCGAGCTCAACCGCTTCAAGGTCGAAGAGCCGCAACCCGTGGCCACGTGACCGCCGCGCCGCCAGCCTCCGCTCTGGGTCTGACCGACGAGCAGCAGCAGTTCGTCGAATCGATCCGCGACTTCTGCAAGCGCGAGTTCGGCACGACCGAGAAGCTGTCCGAGCTGACGAACGGCTTCACCGACCCGCACAACCACGAGGTTGCGCGCAAGATGGCCGAGCTCGGCTGGTACGGGCTCTGCATCCCCGAGGAGTACGGCGGCTCGGGCGGCAGCTTCCTCGACGCCACGCTGTTCCTCGAGGAGTTCACGCGCGGGCAGGCCCCGGTGGGCGCCTACGCGGTCACTCTGATCGTGGTCGGTGCGCTCAACCGCTTCGGAACCGAGGAGCAGAAGCGCGACCTGCTGGGCCGCGTGGCCGAGGGCGGCACGCTGGCGATCGCGATGTCGGAGCCCGAATCGGGCTCGGACGTGGCCTCGCTCAAGACGAGCGCGGTCCGTGACAACGGCGAGTGGGTGCTGAACGGATCGAAGATGTGGTGCTCATTCGCCCACAAGGCGAGCCACACGCTGATCGTCTGCCGCAGCGAGCGCACCGACAACCCGCACGAGGGCATGTCGATGATCCTCGTGCCGCGCGAGACCGAGGGCTTCACGATCACGCCGATCCAGACGCTGGGCGGCGAGGACACCAACGAGCTGCACCTGGACGACGTGCGCGTGCCCGAGGAGGCGCTACTGGGCACCGAGGGCGCCGGCTGGATGCAGCTGATGGCGGGGCTGAACAACGAGCGCGTGATCCTGGGGGCGACGGCGCTCGGCCTGGCGCAGCGCGCGTTCGACGACGCTCTCGCCTACGCGAAGGAGCGCAGGCAGTTCGGCCGCCCGGTGGGGACGTTCCAGGCGATCCAGCACAAGTTCGCCGATCTGGCCACGGATCTCGCGCGCACCCGCCTGCTGGTGCGCTGGGTTGCGCGCATGACCGACGAGGATCCGGGCCGGATGCTGCCGCAGGAGGCGTCGATGGCCAAGCTCGCCGCCACCGAGCTGGCCAAGCGCTGCGCGCTCGAGGGCATGCAGATCATGGGCGGCTACGGCTACGCCACCGAGTATCCGATGGAACGCCACGTGCGCGCCGCTCTGGTGACCACGATCTACGGCGGCACGTCGGAGATTCAGAAGAACATCATCGCGAAGACCCTCGGCCTGTAGGGCCGGACCGCGGCGCGCGCGTCGACAGCTCGGTGAGGTAGCGCCGCCAGACCGGGCCGACCTCGGAGCGGTGGCGGCCGAAGGCGTTCTGCAGCGCCTCCATCGCGCCGCCCTCGAGCGGCTCGCACGCGAGTCGCACGCAGGCCCGCCAGCCCTGCTCGCGCTCGAGCAACGCGAACACAGTGCCGCCAAGAAGCAGTGCGTCGCGCGCGCGTGGCGGGAACGCCGGAGGGCCGCCCTCGTGCATCCGCCGCGCGATCGCCGGGCCCAGGAACTGCGCCTGGCCGGACAGCCACGTGGCAGCTCCCTCGCACAGCCACGCGTTCGCCACGTAGCGGCGGAAGCTGCGCGGGCTGAACGGCGGCGGCATGCTCGGGTTGTTCGCGCCCACCACCAGGTGCGCGTACTCGTGGAGGGGCGCGAGCCCGATCGCCTCGCGCGAGCCCGGCACGCTGGAGGCGCGCTCGCGCAGCACGTGCGGCGCGAGCACGTGGATCTCGCGCGAGGAGAACCAGCCTGAGAAGTAGCGCCGGCTGGCGGGCGCGGCGAACAGGCGCGCGAGCGGCAGCCAGGGCTGCGCAAGGTAGAGCTGCACCGGGCCCGGGTGGATGATCACCGCCACGTCCCCAGGCGTGATCTCGAACAGCTGCCCTAGCTGTTCCCGGAACCCCTCCAGCTCCTCCAGGACCGAGACGGCCTCGTCCGCCTGGTCGCTCTCATGGCGAGCGGTGAACGAGGGCGACTCGGTCTCGACCCAGGGCACGCGCCTACTCTGGCACGCGTGCCGCGGGCTTTAGTGCACTTCGGCGAAGCCGGTCAGCAGGCAGTCGACCTGGCTGCCGAGCGGCGGGCCGTGATCCGGATCGGGATCGCTCGGGCCGGGGGGCGGATAGTTCTGCGCGGACGCCATGTAGTGCACGTAGACCACGTTGCCGGCCTGGTTCGTGTACATGATGCTGCGGTACTCGCCCTGCGTCGGCCCGATGTTGCGCGGGCTGTCGCTGATGTTGAAGTCGTCGATCTGTGTGTCGCCGCCGTTGCCCAGCGACTCGATGTCGGCGTGGTCCGTGCTCGTGCTCGCGAGTACACGCAGCAGGCCGCTCCCGTTGCAGCTGGCGGTCAGCGTGAGCCCGCCGGCGCTGAGCAGCGTGGTCTCGCCGGTACCGGCCTTGGCGCGGAAGTCGAGCTTCTGCTCGCGCACGTAGTCGGACGCCGGGTGGCCGCCGAGACCAGCGGAGTTGTTGGCCACCTGCGCGCTCAGCGCGAGCGTGGCGCGCTTGGCCTTGCCCGCCGTCTTGGCGTACTTGGCGCGCTTGGCCGTGCCGGCCCTCTTCGCGTAGTTGGCCCGTTTTGCGTGCTTGGCGTTCTTGACGACGCTTGTGATCGCCTTGGGCGCGGCGACGGCAGTGGTCGCGCCAACCGCGACTGCGACCACGACAGCGGTGATTACGTGCGAGCTGAAATAACGGGCGATGCGCCTCATGCGCTGGGCCTCCTGGGGACGGTAAGAGAGGGGTTAGGACGGTCGCCCGTTTGGGGCGAACCCTCGCGCTACAGGGTAACGACGGATCAGCGGTGCGACTGCACTTCGACGACCTGCTGGAACGTCGGTCGGTTGATCCACGGGATCAACGGCTGCGTGACCGCGCCGAGCGGGCGGAACATCACCGTGTCGTAGCAAGTCTGCTGGTTTGCCCGTCCCTGAGCGGAACAGACGCTGTCGCCATACAGCTTGGATGCCGGGGTGCGGGCCGCCTTGATGAGCGAGTTCAGGAGCTGGCTGCGGCAGCCCCGAATCATCCGTTTGCGCGATTGCCGGCCACTGTGCCCCGCGCCGCAGTAGATGCGCGAGAACTTGCCGCGCTCGCGCCGGCCGAGCAGGCGGCGCAGGTCCTTGTCCACGTAGCCCCACCACCCATCCTGGTAGGCCGAGCCGAGGTGCTGGCCGCCGTTGTTGGGCGGGTTGTCCAGCGAGATGACGTGCTGGATCTTCCCGAACAGGTCGCCGCCGAGCACGGGCTCGAACTCCGCGTGCACCCACAGCGGCCACCACGCGTCCATGATCCGGATCGCGTCCGCGTTGTCGTAGCTCCCGTCCTTGTTGCGATCAATCCGGTGCGAGCCGTTCGCGTGCCACGCCTTCAGCTCCGCCAGCGCGTTCGCGGCGGTGGCGTTCTTCGGCTTGCCGAGCAACTTGAACGCGAGCGGCAGCAACCGGTCGGCGCGCATGTCAACCGTGCCGGCGTTCTCCATCGCGTTGACCACGCCCGCCAGAGTGGTCTTGCGCTTGCCCTTCACCTGCGGCTTGAGGCTCTCGTCGAGCAGCTGCGAGCGGTACACCGGCCCGTACCCCCACTGGCTGTCGGACGCCCGGAAGCCCGGTGCCTGCTTGTTGTTCCAGCTCGTCATCCAGTCCTGGTCGATTAGCCGCGGGTGCTGGGAGAACGGGATGTACGAGGCCGTGTTGATCTGGTCGTTGAAGTTCTTCCACAGGAACTTGGCCTTGCCCCAGACCGGCAGGTTGTAGTTGGGGCCGCGCGGGCGCACGGGGTCGTTGCCCGAGTTGAAGTAGGCGGTGTGCTTGTTGTCGACGTAGAACCAGTTGAAGGCGTAGCCGACCTTGGACATCGCGACCTGGAAGTCGTGCGCGCCCCGCACCTTGTCCGGATCGTTGATGTCCTTGAAGCCCAGCGCCGAGTCGACCTCGTGGAAGTAGGTGGTGCGGTCGGTCACGTAGGCGACCGGCTTGCCCTTGATCGTCGCCCGGCCGGACACGAGGCCGAGCACGGTGCGCTTCGCGGTGAGCGTCTCGCTGCCCGCGGGTGTCGAGTCCGCGAGGTTGGGCTGCCAGTCGTTGTGCCGCGTGAGGGTGTCCATCTGGCGGCAGCTGCCCTTGTAGAGGTAGTAGTTCGAGTCGATGGTGGGCTTGCCCCCGTTCGGGTCGCAGAGCGGCAGCGCCCACGTGTCCGAGATGTCCGAGCCGGCGGAGGTCGCGCTCCAGGAGTAGTCGCGGCCGCGGCCGAGCTCCACGTAGAGGTTCACGCCGGGGAAGGCGGCGCCGCGCGCGTCGATGCCCGGGCCGTGCACGTCCTCCTCCATCAGGATCTGGGGCGCGAAGTAGCCCACCTGCGGCCCGAACACCGCGAGCGGGTGGCCCGACTGCGAGTGCTTCGCGCCCACGACCAGCGCGTTGGACATGCCATGGGGGAAGTCGAACAGTCCCTGGAGGCCGCTGGCCAGCCCGCTCTTCGAGGTCTGGGAGGCGGAAGACGAGTGGCTGATGCCGTGGCCGAGCGTCGAGCGGAAGCTGCCCGGGTCGAACATCGCGCGGCTGCCCTTGGCGGCCCGCTTGGGGAAATTCTCGTAGGGGAAGCGCTTGCCGTTGTGCACCGTGGTGGGCGCCTCGGGATCCTCGGCCTCGCGGAAGTCGTGCCACACCTTGGCGCCGCGCTTGCGGCCGAAGCGCTTCTGGGCCGACTCGTACACCTGCGCCGAGCCCAGCTCGCCACCGCCGCCGTTGCCGAAGATGCCGCCCACGAGCGACGCGATGGCGATCAGATCCTCCGGCTTGAAGTCGTCCGGGCCGGTTGGCTTGTTGATGGCCGCGTACTCGCCGGGCATCTTGAGCGGGTTGAGCCGTGCCTCCGCGATGTAGGCGTTGATGCCGGCGATGTAGTTGAGAACGTCGTCCGCCACCTGGGCGCCGTCCGCGCCGTAGAGCTGGGTGAAGTTGTTCACCTGCTTGGTCAGGTCGGCCTCGGTGTAGGGCGCGGTTGCCCACTGCTGCTGATCGAACTCCTGGTTGCCGGGAGCGCCGCCGGCGAACGACGTCAGCTCCGCGCGGCCCAGGTGGCGCAGCACGTCGATGAAGAAGAGGCGGTCCTCGGCGGTGGCGTAGCCCAGGCCGAACATCGTGCCCGCGCGCGTGCTGCCGTAGATGTGCGGGACGCCGAAGCCCTTGTCCCGGACGATCGTCACGTCTGAGCGCGGGCTCTCGGTGCTCTCCACGTCCGACGGCTTGACGCCGAAGGTCGCGTCCTTGAAGTAGCTGGGGATCTGCGCGGCCGTGAGCCCCGGCGCCGCATAGATCAGGTTGCTGTACATCCCGAGCTGGTCCTGGAAGTGCGGCGGGAGTGTCTTGGTCGCCTCGAACGCCGCGAGCTGCGCAGCGTTGTCGAAGCCGTTCTCGCCCGGCGGAAGGATGTTGCGGAAGCCGCCGCCGTCGTTGGCGCCGTACGGCTGTGGAGCGGGGCCGCTGCCGCCGATGCCCGGCAGCGGAAGCGGAACGGGTAGGGGCAGCTGCGCCCAAGAGGACGAGCAGAGGACCAGCATGAGGAGGCATGCCGCCGCCGTTCCCGCAAACAGACGTCGCACCGTGGGCCGGGACCCTAGCGTGCGATTTGGGCGCGTGCGCCAGTCGCTGCGGGCGAGCCCGCGGGGCGGCTCGGACTACGCGAAGACCGGAACGGCGTCCGAGGCGATCGCCTCGATCTCCGCGGCGGCGCGCTCGAACTCGTCGTCGGAGAGCACGGGGGTGCCCTCGAACGGGAGCTCGCGCTGGATCTCGACCCACGAGCGGCAGCCGCCGTACTCGTCGCGCACCTTGACGGTGACGGGTCGAGGAATGCGGAAGGTGCGGAGCACGATCACGTGGAGCGGATGGCGGCGCTTCCAGGCCAGCCGCTTCTCGGCGTAGTCGGTGGTCCACACGTAATACGGCGAGAGAGCGTCCACGCAGCGGCGGTCCGTGATCAGGTAGCTCGCGGCCACCTCGGCCCAGGCCCGGATGCGAACGCGCTCCGGCTGCGGGATCCCACCGTCCTGGATGAGCGCGCGCGCCGGCGGCTCACCCTCCGGCCAGACACCCTCCTCGAGCGCGCGCCCAAGCTCGGGCTTGTGCGACTCGCGGACCAGATTGCCGGCCTGGTGATCGAACGTGGGATAGAGGAAGAAACGGTCGTGCTCGATCTCGAAGTGGCGGTTCTCCTCGCGGATCCCGCCCTTGCGGAGAGTCAGCAGCTGCTCGCCCTCGGCGAGAGCGCGCACAGTCACAGCCCATTCTTTGAAAGCGATTGGCATAGAAGAGGAAAACCTCCGTCGGCCCGCGCCTCGGTGCAAACTGATCGGCGGATCAGCGCGGGACGCCGCATTCTACGTGAGCGCCTCAGAAATTCAAGGGAATACGTTGTGTGACGTCCGTCACTGAGGCTCTACGGCCTCGATCACGGCGGCGAAGTCGTCCTCGCCGTGACCCTGCTCGGATGCCGCTTCGTAGAGCGATTTTGCGGCCTCCGCGACGGGCGTCTTTGCCCCCAGCTCGCTTGCCGCATTCAGGCAGTGGCGTACGTCTTTGAGCATGTGATCGAGCTTGAAAAGGGGCTCGTACTGATGCTTGATCATGGGCCCGGACTTGAGCTCGAACATGGTCGAGTTGCCCGAGCTGGCGCCCACGACCTTGGCGAGGGCGGGCATGTCAAGGCCAGCTTTCTCGGCCACCGCGATCGCCTCCGCCAGCACCGCGGCGTTGGTGGCGGCGAGCGTGTTGTTGAGCAGCTTGACCATCTGGCCGTGGCCCACCGGCCCGCAGTGCACGATCAGCTCGCCCATCGATTCGAGCAGCGGCCGCACGCGCTTGAAGTCCGCGTCGGAGCCGCCGGCCATGATCGTGAGCGTGGCGTCCTCGGCCTTCGGGCTCGAGCCGCTCACCGGAGCGTCGATGAAGCCGATGCCCTTCTCCGCCAGGCGCCCGGCGATCGCCTGTGCGGCGGTGGGGGCGATCGTGGACATGTCGATCACGATCGCGCCTTCGCCGAGCGACTCGACGGCCCCGTTCTCGCCGAACAGCACCGCCTCGACCTCGGGCGAGTCGACCACCATCGTGATCACCGCGTCGGCGCCCTCGGCAGCTTCGGCCGGCGTGGACGCCACGCCCGCGCCCGACAGCTCCGCCACCCGCTCCGCCTTTTCGCGCGTGCGGTTCCAGACCTTCACCTCGAACTCCCCGACCACCACGTTGGCGGCCATGCGGGAGCCCATGATTCCCGTGCCAAGGAAGGCGACGCGTTCGATCTCAGTCATGGAGCGGCAGCCTACCGACGCCGGTAGGCGAGCCCTGCGGCGCCTCCGATCAGGATGCCCGCGGCGCACAGGGCCGCGAGCACTCCCCAGCTCGTTCCGCTCCCGGCCGATGCTCGCTTCACCACCGGCGCGGGCTTCGTGCCCCCGCTCGCCACACCCACGGTCATTGTGAGCGGCAGGCGGATCGGCTGGGGCGTGTCGGGGAGGAAGTCGTTCACGCCGGCGGACACGTAGTAGTCGCCCGCCTCCTTCACGGGGCCGACCTGCGCGCTCGTGCTCTTGAGGTGGGTGGTGGTGTCGCCCGGTCCGAGCGTCTGGGCCTCGGCGTCCTTCTCTCGCAGCGGTCCGTACACGCGCAGGATCAGGCTCGAGGTGCCGGTGAGAGAGGGGTCGAGGCCGCCGACGTCCACCGCTGCGCTCGTGTCGAGTCGCTGGCCGGCGGCGAGGCGGACCTTGTAGAAGACGGCGCTGCCCGTGTCGACCGCGTCGGCGAACGTGCCGCTGGTCAGCGGTGCGGCGTCGTTGAAGCTAACGCCACCGACCACGGGGGGAGCGGCGCCTGCTGGTTGCGCGGCGAGCAGCGCGCCGAGGCCGGCGAGCAGCGCGATTCGTCTCACGCTTCCTCCTTTCGCCGCGGCCGGACGAGCGCCAGCGCCGCGAACACGATCAGCGCGCAGGCCACAAGCCCACCGATCGCGGCGGGCCAGCTCACGTCGTGGGCGCTCGTGCCCGTGCTCGTGGACGTGGCGGCGGGCAGCTTGGGGTGCGGCGCGGCGGCGGGCGAGAGCCGGAACAGCAGCTCGACCGGGAGCGAGCGGTCGCCGAGCTTCTGGGCGAGCTGCTTGTCCGGTGAGTCGTGGAGGGCCACCCGCACGCTGTTGCCGGTCTGCGTCGGCCGGGCGGTGACGCTGATCGTGATCGTCTTGCTCGGGTCGAACGCAAACAGGTTGCTGGCGGTGGAGGTGGCGCCCGAGCCCGCCTCCGTGCCGCTCGCCTGCCCTGCCCCGAACGCGTCGAGGGTGAGCGACGAGCCGGGCGCGCTCACGTCGCCTGTCGGGGGCGCGACGAGCGTGGCCGATGCGCTCAGCACCTGGCCGGGAGGCACCGGCACGTGGTACCAGCGCTCGGTGTCGGGCGCGATCGAATCGACGTACTCGCCGGGCTTGGTGGTCGTGCCCTGCGATTCGTCGAGCGCGCCCGCGAGCGGAGCTCCCAGCGAGCGCCGGTCGCGCGTGGCGCGCGCCAGCGCCGCCGCCAGCACGGGCTCGAGAGCGCGGCCATCGGCCGCATCCGCGTAGACGCCGCCGCTGCGCCGCGCCGTGCACTGCAGTTCGCGCCTGCCCGCGGGGTCGATCGCCAGCCCGATCGCGTCCACGCGCAGCGGCTGCCGCGAGCCGGTGATGGTCTGGCAGTCGGGCGGTGGGGAGCAGTCGTCGGCGTGGCCGCCTATGAGGATCAGCGTGCGCGCGCCGGCGGGCGGCATGTCCTTGGCGGCGCGGCCGAGAGCGAGAGCCACGGGGCTTCGCGCGCCGACGGGCCTCACGGGCCGCAGCGCCTTTGCGATCGCCGCTGGATCCACGGGCGCCACGGGCACGAGGCCCTGGCTGTCCGAGCACGCCGCGCGGCCCTTCGCCACCTTGGCTCCGTACACCCGCAGTCCCAGCGGCGTGCCCTCGGGCAGTGAGCGCGCTGCGCGCACGATCGCCATCTTGGCGCCCGCCACCTGCATGCCCTTCGAGGCCTCGAGCAGGATCTCGACGGACGAGGTCGGTTTCGAAAGATCGCTCGTTTGGGCGAGCGCCGCCGGTGCGACAGCGGTCAATGCTGCCGCGAGCAAAGCCGCTGTGAGACTGGCCTTCCGCACCCCAACGGGTTATCTACCCGGAGGGCTTGCCGTGTCCACCCCCGCCGGGCGTCTCGATGCGCAGGCGGTCGCCGGCTTGCAGCTCGCCCATCGCCTTGGGGTCGAGCTCGTCGCCGTTCAGCAGGTTGCGGCCGCGCTGGCCGGGCTCGCCACCGTCCGCACCGTGAGGCGGGTGGCGGCGGCGCTCGGTGATCAGCGAGAAGGTCATGTCGTCGAGCGCCTCCAGCTCGCGCACCACGCCGTCGCCGCCGTGGTGCCTGCCCGCGCCGCCGGAGCCGCGCCGCACCGCGTACTCGACGGCCCGCAGCGGGAACTCCAGCTCGAGCGCCTCGATCGGCGTGTTCAGCGTGTTGCTCATCGCCACGTGGACGGCGTTCGGGCCGTCGGCGTCAGGGCAGGCGCCCTGGCCGCCGCCGAGCGTCTCGTAGTAGGTGAAGCGGTCGTTGCCGAGCGTGAGGTTGTTCATCGTGCCCTGCCCCAGCGCGCGGCCGAAGGCGGCCAGCACGAGATCCGCCACGCGCGAGGAGGTCTCCACGTTGCCCGCCACGACGGCGTGGGGCGGCTGCGCGTTGAGCAGCGAGCCCGCGGGCGCGATCACCGTGACGGGCCGGTAGGCGCCCGCGCAGGCCGGCACGTCCGGGTCGGTGAGCACGCGGACGGCGAAGTAGGAGGCCGACAGCGTGACCGCGAGCGGGCAGTTGAGGTTGCCCTCGTGCTGCCCGGCCGAACCGCTGAAGTCGAGCGTCAGCTCGTCGCCCGAAACCTCCGCCCGCACGTGCAGCTCGAGGTCGCCCTCCACCGCCTCGAGCACGTCGCCGGCTTCGCGCACCCCGTCTTCGAGCTCCTCGATCCGGGCGCGCGTGCGGCGCTCCGCGTAGTCGAGCGTCTCGCGCATCGCCTCACGGACCGTGTCCAGGCCGTGCCGCTCCACCAGCTCCTCCACGCGCGCGCCGCCGGTGCGCCCGGCGGCCAGCTGCGCGCGCAGGTCGGCGCGGCGCTGATCGGGATTGCGCATGCGGCCCGTCAGGTCGGCCAGCAGGTCCTCGTCGAGCTTGCCCTCGTTCACGAGCCGCGCCGGCGGAATCACCACGCCCTCCTCGTCGAGCGAGCGCGAGTCGGCCGGCATGCTGCCCGGCAGCTTGCCGCCGACGTCCGCGTGGTGAGCTCGGCTGGCGGCGAAGCCGGTCAGCTCGCCGCCGCTGAAGATCGGAGAGATCAGCGTGATGTCCGGCAGGTGAGTGCCGCCGCGGTAGGGGTCGTTGAGGATCCACGCATCGCCGGGGCGTTGCTCCTCATCGATCACCGCGGCCACGGCCAGAGGCATCGCTCCCAGGTGCACCGGGATGTGCTCGGCCTGCATCACCATCTCGCCGGCTGCGTCGAACAGGCCTGTGGAGGCGTCGCGGCGCTCCTTCACGTTGGCCGAGTGGGCGGAGCGAATCAGCACGACGCCCATCTCGTCGCAGGCAGCTCGCAGCGCTCCGACCATCACCTGGAGCGTGACCGGGTCCATCAGCCGCGCTCCAGCACGATCGTGCCGTCGGCGTCCGCGCCGCCGGACCAGCCCGGCGGCACGACCAGCGTGGCCTCGCGCAGCTCGCAGATGG
>Ga0157370_10003063_pt1 | contig 19830 bp, 15 predicted proteins | sample C35metaG_FD_113463 | JGI IMG/M metagenome (GOLD analysis project Ga0157370, IMG submission 113463) | Corn rhizosphere microbial communities from Kellogg Biological Station, Michigan, USA - C3-5 metaG | ecosystem: Host-associated > Plants > Roots > Rhizosphere > Soil | place: USA: Michigan...
ACGGACTTCATTCGGTACCGGCTGACGCGCGTTCTCGCCACCGAGCCATCGGACGCCTCGGCCACGTTGATGTACGACACTGCGCATCTCCGGTGGAGCGACGAGATTCTCGGCGCGGTTGGGCTGCCTCGAACGATCGTGCCGGACGTCGGTGGATCGGCGGAGATCCTCGGGCGCGTCACGCTCGAGGCGGCAGGCGTCACGGGTTTGCCAAAGGGGACGCCGGTCGTGGGCGGCGGCGCGGACAACGCGTGCGGTGCGGCAGGTGTTGGCGCAATCACTCCGGGCGAGGCAGTCACGAGCTGGGGCACCTCGGGCACCGTGCTCGCGCCAACGTCGGAGCCGCGCGTCGACCCGACGCTGCGCGCGCATACATTCTGTCATGTCGTTCCCGATACCTGGTATCTCATGGGCGTCGTGCTGTCGGCGGGCGGCGCCTTCGCCTGGTATCGCGACCAACTCGCGCGCGATCTTGTGAGCACTGGCGAGGCGAACGAACGTCTGAATGCCGAGGCAGCGACGATTCCGCCCGGCGCGAATGGCGTGACCTTCCTTCCCTACTTGCAGGGCGAGCGAACGCCGCATCGCGATGCGTCGGCGCGCGGCGCCTTCCTGGGACTCAGCCTCGCGCATTCTCGCGCGCACCTCACGCGGGCCGTGGTCGAGGGCGTGTGCTTTGCGCTCCGCGATTCGGTGTCGATCCTCCAGGAGCTCGGCCCGGCGCCCCGCCAGATGCTGCTGACGGGCGGCGGCGCCAAGAGCCCGTTCGTGCGACGCCTGCAGTCGGAGGTGTTCGGTCTCCCGGTCTGCACCGTGAACCGCGAAGAGGGGCCCGCATACGGCGCAGCACTCCTCGCCGCCGTCGGCGCCGGCGCGTTCCCGGATCTGGCTGCCGCCGCCGCGGCGACGCTCACTCGAACGCGACTCGAGACACCGGACCCCGCCGCCCAAGCCGCTTACGAGCAGCCGTATTTCCGATTCAGAGCCTCCTACCATGCGGCGCATGCGGCGCCAAATTCGGTGGACTGACCGTCGTCGTCCTTTCAGTCCACGCACATGCGAGCATTCGCCCGAAGAATCGTCAACTCACAGGAGACCGGACTCGTCGTCGTGCTGGTGCTCCTCACCATCACGCTGACGGCGCTCGCCGGATCGCACCTGGACCGCCAGAGCGGGGAGACGATCAACAATTTCTGGAACTCGCATACGCTGATCCAGACCGCGACCGATGCGAGCTTCTTCGCCATCATGGCGATCGGCGCCACAGTCGTCATCATCTCCGGCGGCATCGACCTGTCGGTGGGGTCGATCTACGCGCTTGCCGGCGTGACGATGGCGCTGGTGCTGCGGGTGCTCGGCCCCATGAGCGGCGCGGCGACGACCTTGATCGGACTTGGCGTCGCCGTCGGCGTCGGCCTGTTGTGCGGGCTGCTCAATGGCGCGCTCGTCGTCGGCCTGCGCGTGCATCCGTTCATCGTCACCCTGGGCACGATGTGGATGCTGCGGGGCATCGCGTTCGTCGCGACCAAAGCGGAGAGCATTCTCGTGCCGTCGGCCCTGACCGCCGTCACGAAGGCGCCGCTCGGATTGCGCGGCGGCTTGTATCCGGTCCCCATGCTCTCGATGCTGGTGCTCACGGCCGTGGGTGCCGTCTATCTCGCCCGCACCGTGATGGGCCGCCACATCTTCGCGTTTGGCGGCAGCATCGAGGCGAGCCGCTTCGCCGGACTCGCGCTCAATCGCATCCAGATCGGTGTGTTCGCGGTGTCCGGGCTCACCGCCGGGTTCGCGGCGTTTCTCGGCGCGAGCTTCTACGGCTCGGCGTCGTCCGGCGACGCGCAGGGATATGAGCTCTTCGTGATCGCGTCGGCTGTCGTCGGCGGCGCGAGTCTCATTGGCGGCAAGGGAAGCGCGCTCGGCGCCATGCTCGGCGCGTTGTTGATCGTGCTCATTCGGCAATCGATCCGCACGCTCCATCTCGACCAGAACTACGAGTGGATCGTGATCGGCACGGCGATCATCGTCGCCGTCGTGGTGGATCAGTGGAGCACGCGGCTCACGGCACGGCGCCTGAGCCGCGCGACGACCTGACGTGACCGCACCTGCCGTTCGATTCGAGGGAATCTCGAAGTTCTTTCCCGGCGTGCAGGCGCTGAACGACGTCTCCCTGGAGGTGGCGGCCGGCTCGTGCCACGCGTTGTGCGGTGAGAACGGGGCCGGTAAGAGCACGCTCGGAAAGCTCCTCGCCGGCATCTATACGCCGGATCAGGGCCGCCTGTTCGTGCAGGGCCGAGAAATGCATTTCGGCAGTCCGCGCGACGCGCTCGCCGCGGGCGTCGGCATGGTGCATCAGGAGCTCGCCTTCTGCGACAATCTCTCGGTGGCCGAGAACCTCTGCCTGGGCGCGCTGCCGTCTCGCCGCGGACTCGTCGTCCCCGACGAAATGGCGCGTCGCGCGCGCGCCAAGCTCGCCGAAATCGACGCGACGCTGGACGTCCGCCGCCGGCTCGGCGACCTGACGATCGCGCAGCAACAGGTCGTCCAGATCGCCGCCGCGGTCGGCAGCGGCGCGAGAATCATCGTCTTCGACGAGCCCACGAGCAGCCTCAGTCATCACGAAGCCGAGCGGCTGTTCGAGCTCATCGGCCGGCTCAAGGAGCGCGGCGTCACGTGCATCTACGTGTCCCACCGCATGCCCGAGGTGTTTCGTCTATGCGACGCCGTCAGCGTGCTGCGTGACGGAAAGCATGTCGACACGCGACCGGCAGCGACGATCAGCGAGGCTGACGTCGTGCGCATGATGATCGGGCGTCCGCTCGCCGAGTATTTCCCGACGCATGCCTCGACGGCGCGCGGCGAAGAAGTGCTCCGCGCCGACGGGCTCACGTCGCGCGGCAAGTTCAAGGACGTGTCGCTGGCGCTGCATGCCGGCGAGGTCGTCGGGCTCGCCGGCCTTCAGGGCGCCGGCCGATCCGAGGTCGCTTGCGCGCTGTTCGGGCTGGAACACGTGGAGAGCGGCTCGATCAGCATTCGTGGAAAGCGAGTGGTCTTCGCCAAGGCAAGCCAGGCGATTCGTCGTGGGATTGGCCTCGTTCCCGAAGATCGCAAGCGTCAGGGACTCGTGCTCTCCGAAACCGCGCTCCACAACGCGTCGCTGCCAACGCTGCATCGCTTCTCGCGCCTGAGCTGGATCGCTCGCGGCAGAGAGCGGAGCGAAGCGCGGGCGCTGTTCGACCGCCTGCGGCTTCGGAGCTCGAGCCTCGACGCCGTCGTGGCCGGCCTGTCCGGCGGCAATCAGCAGAAAGTGGTGCTGGCGAAATGGCTCGCCGCGCGCCCGAGCATTCTGATTCTCGACGAGCCGACACGCGGCGTGGACGTCGGCGCAAAGGCGGAAATCCACGCGCTGATCGGCGAGCTGGCGAGGAACGGAACGGCGATCCTCGTCATCTCGAGCGAGTTGCCCGAGGTGCTCACGCTGTCGGACAGAATTCTGGTGCTGCGCGAGGGGCGGCTGGTGGGCGAGCTGGCTCGCGCCGAGGCGAGCCAGGAGCGGCTGCTGCGGCTGATGGCCGGACTGGCGTCGTGACGCGAACGTCGCCTATCGTCGTCTGCCAACGATCAGTTCTGACGAGTCTCGTGAAGCCGGACGTTCCGAATCGCAAGAACTGCGTGTTCGGCTCGCTCTAGGATCGGACGGAATCCCGCACCGAGGGAATGTGGCGCGCGCCCTCGTCACCGTCGGCGTCGTCTGCCGGGCCGCGCTCATCGGCCGGCTCGCGCGGCATTTCCTGATCGACCAGATGGACCGGCGGCCGTGGCTCGGCGCTCGGCGGCAGGCGCAGTCGAAACGTGCTCCCCTTTCCGGGCACCGACTCGACGGTCAGCTCGCCGTTCAGCAGCTCGGCGAGGCGGCGCGAGATCGGCAGCCCGAGCCCGGTGCCGTCCTGCAGTTGCGTCTTGCCGAGCTGGACGAACTCGTGGAAGATGCGCTCCTGGTCATCCCTCGAGATGCCCTCGCCCTCATCGATCACCTCGATCAGCACGCCGCCGTTCTCGGTCCGGGCGCAGCGCACGCCGATCGGGCGGCCCTGCCCGAACTTGATCGCGTTCGACAGCAGGTTGAGCAGAATCTGGCGCACGCGGCGCGGGTCGGACACGACGCGAATCGGCGCGTCCTCGACGTCGAGGGCGAGGGTCGAGCCATGCTCGTCGGCAAGGGGGCGCACGGTGACGAACAGGTCGTCGATCAGCCCCGGGAATTCCACCGGCTGGAGTCGCAGGTCGATCTTCCCCGCCTCGATTTTCGACAGGTCGAGAACGTCGTTCACCAGCTCGAGCAGATGGCGCGCCGCCTTCTGCGTCCGCTCGATCCCCTCGGCCTGTTTCTCGTTGAGCGGGCCATATATACTCTCCAATAGCAGCGTGCTATAGCCGAGGACGGCGTTGATCGGCGTCCGCAGCTCGTGGCTCATGGACGCGTAGAAGCGGCTGCGGGCCGTCATCGCGCGCTCCAGGTCGAGCTGGCGGCGGTGCAGTTCCTCGTTCAACGCCTTGAGCTCGCGCGCCGATTCGGACAGGGATGCCGCCTGCTCGCGGAGCGCCGCCTCGTGCCGGATCCGGTCGGAGACGTCGCGCACGATGAGCGTGTACGTGCGTCCGGACTCCGTGTCGAGACAGGACACCGAGGCTTCGATCGGGAAATCCGCGCCGTCGGCGCGGCGCGCCGTGAACGAGTGCGGGCGGACGCCGCGGGTCGGGTCGCCGGCCTCGTTCCGTTGCTGATCCGCGGTCGAGCACAGCGCCGACATCGTGTCCGTGCCGACGCCATCGGGGAAGAAGCGCGTGATCGAGCTGCCGACGGCATCGTCCCTCGTCGTGCCGAACATGCGCTCGGCGGTGGCGTTGACGAGGGAGATGCGGCCCTCGGCGTCGAATACCATGATGGCGTCCATCGCCGATCCGACGATCTCGCGCAACCGCGCCTCGGACTGCAGCAGCTCGCGCACGTGTCGCAACTCGAGCTCCTGGCGCTCGATGCCGCGGATGCGTTGTTCCTGCTCGGCGATGCGCCGCCGCTGCAGGTAGAGATCGACGAACACCTGAACCTTGGACCGAAGAATCTCCGGCTGGAACGGCTTGGAGATGTAATCGACCGCCCCGACAGAGTATCCTTTGAATACATAATCCTCATCCGTGCTGATGGCCGTGAGGAAGATGATCGGCACGTGCTTCGTGCGCTCCCGCGCCTTGATCAGGCGCGCGGTCTCGAATCCGTTCATCCCAGGCATCTGCACGTCGAGCAGGATCACCGCGTACTCGCGCTCGAGCAGGCAGCGGAGCGCGTCCTCGCCCGATCGCGCGCGCCCCAGCCGCTGGCCGAGCGGCTCGAGGATCGCCTCGAGCGCGAGGAGGTTCTCGGCGCGATCGTCGACCAGAAGGATGTCGACCTGCTCGGCGGCGTCGGTCATCCGATCTCCGGCTGGCGGGCGCGGGCGGGCGGAAGCGACGCGAGCGTGGCGGCGATCGCGTCGATCCGGAGCGCGCGCGCCTGCGGCACGGATTTCAGCGCCGCCGCGGGCATCGCGGGACTTTCCGCCGACTCGGGGAGTTGCACCAGCGCCAGCCCCCCGCGGTCATAGATGCGCTTCAGCCCGCGCGCGCCGTCGGCATTCGCGCCCGTGAGCACGACGCCGACCGAGTGCTCGCCGTAGCGGTCCGCCGCCGACATGAACGTGACGTCGATGGACGGCCGGCTGTAACGCACCGGCTCGTCGGTCGAGAGCGCGAAATGTCCGTCCTCGATCAGAAGGTGATAGTCCGCCGGCGCGACGTAGATGTTTCCCGGCTCGATCGGCGCCTTGTCTTCGGTCTCGCAGACACAGAGGCGCGCACGGTCCTGCAGGAGCGACGGCAACAGCTGGCCCGAGCGTTTGTGCCGGTGCTGGACGATGACGAGCGGAAGCGCAAAGTCGGCCGGTAGCGCGCCGGCCAGCTCGCGAAGCGCGGCCAAGCCGCCCCACGACGTTCCCACGACCACGATCTCGTATGCCACGACTACCTGATCTTCCGATACAGCCGCTCTCCCGGATGGAGCTTCTCGTAGCAAGGCTCGTACTGCGAAAACCGCAGCGATTCCTTGCTGCCGAGCGCGAGAATGCCGAACATCACGAGGCTGTCGTAGAACAACCTGTGGACGTGGTTCTGGAGATCTCGATCGAAGTAGATGAGGACGTTTCGGCAGAAGATGACCGTGAATTCGCTGAACGAGCGGTCGGTCACGAGGTTGTGTTGTGAGAACACGGTATTCCGCGTGAGCGACGGGCTGAACAGCGCACCGTCGTACTTTGCCGTGTAGTACTCGGAGAACGATCGTTTGCCGCCGGCGCGGATGTAATTCTCGGTGTACTCCTGCATCCGGTTGAGCGGGAAGATGCCGGCGCGCGCTTGCTGGAGCACCGCATCGTTGATGTCGGTCGCATAGATGCGCGTGCGCTCGAGGAGCCCCTCCTCCTCGAGCATGATCGCCGTCGAATACACTTCCTCGCCCGTCGAACAGCCCGCGTGCCAGATCCGAATGAACGGATAGGTGCGCAGCAACGGCACGACGTCCTCGCGAAAGGCCTGGTAGAATCCCGGATCGCGGAACATGGCGGTGACGCTGACCGTCAGGTCGAGCAGCAGCCGCTCCATGACCGCGGGCTCGTGGAGCACGCGCGCCTGGAGCTCCGAGATCGAGCTCAGGCCTTCGGCTTCGGTCCGCTTCCACAAACGCCGCCGGATCGATGCGTATGCATACGATCGAAAGTCGAACCCATAGTGACGAAACACGCCCTCCAACAGCAGCTCGATCTCGATCCGCTCGAGCTCGGCATTGTATGAAAGCGGCGGACCGTCGAGCGACTCCTCCGCCGTCAGCGGTACAACCATACCCGCATCAGGCTCAGCAGCTGCTCCGTGTCCACCGGCTTGGTGATGTAGTCCGACGCTCCCGCTTCGATGCACTTCTCACGATCTCCTTTCATTGCCTTCGCGGTGAGGGCGATGATCGGCAAGGTTCGGAGCTCCGAGTGTTCTCTGATCTTGCGCGTGGTCTCGTAGCCGTCCATGCCAGGCATCATCACGTCCATGAGCACGAGATCGATCCCCGGCGTGGAGTCGAGCTTCGCGATTGCATCGCGGCCGTTCTCGGCGAACGAGACCGTCATGCCGTGCTCCTCGAGCACGCTGGTCAGCGAGAAGATGTTCCGCACGTCGTCGTCGACGATCAGGACGTGTTTGTCGGCGAATACGGCGTCAGTGGTATGCAGGCGCTCGAGCATCCGTCGCTTCTGTTCCGGAAGCCGCGCTTCGACGCGGTGCAGAAACAGCGCCGTCTCGTCCAAGAGACGCTCCGGCGACTTGACGTCCTTGACGATGATCGTCTCGGCGAACTTGCGGAGCCGCGTCTCCTCCGCCTGACTCAGCTCCTTGCCGGTGTAGATGATGATCGGCAGCTCGGACATCGCGAGGTCGGACTTCACGGTTTCCAGAAGCTGGAATCCGTCGCCTCCCCCGGCGAGCCCCAGGTCGAGCACCATGCAGTCGAAGTGCATCGTCTCGAGCTTGTCGAGCGCCTCCTCGGCCGAGCCCACCGCGGTAATTTCCACGTCCTCGTCGCCGATCAGCTCGATCATGCTTCGGCGTTGCGCCTCATCGTCCTCGACGACGAGCAGGCGCTTGACCTGCTCGTCGATGAACGTGGAAATCTTGTTGAACGATTCCTCGAGCGCCTCCTTCGACACCGGCTTCTCGAGGTAGGCGATCGCGCCCGCCTTGAGTCCCTGCTGGCGCTCGCGGATGCCGCTGATGATGTGAACGGGGATGTGTCGCGTTTCGGGGTGATGCTTGAGCCGGTCCAGCACACCCCATCCGTCCATTCCCGGCATGTCGATGTCGAGCGTGATCGCGTCGGGGCGGAAGGCGTGAGCGAGATCCAATCCGCTCGTGCCATCGAGCGCGATCAGGCCCTTGAATCCTTTGTCATGCGCCACGTCGAGCAGAATCTTGGCGAAGTTCGTGTCGTTCTCGACGATGAGCACGACACGGTCGCCCGGCTCGACCGACTCGCGGTCATCCTTGGGCGCCGGTTGCGTCTCGGGCTCGATCGTCGCGACGGCCGAATCGTCGTCCCACGGCTGCGTCGCGCGCGGCGCGCGGCGCACGCCGCGTAAACCGCGCCGTTCACGCGTGCGTTCCGGTTCGCTCGATCCCGACTCCGACTCGCCCCCGCCCGCGCCGACAGGCGGGACGTACCGGACCGGAAGGAACAGCGTGAACGTGCTTCCCTGGCCCGGCGCACTGTCGACGCGAATTTCGCCGCCGAGCAGGCGGGCGATCTCGCGGCTGATCGAAAGACCGAGACCCGTACCGCCGTACTTGCGGCTCGTCGTTCCATCCGCCTGCTGGAACGCCTCGAAGATGAGTCCCTGTTTGTCCTTCGAGATCCCGATCCCGGTGTCGCGTACCTCGAACGCGACGACGCCACCGTCGGCCCGATCGAGCGTGCGGCTGGCGAAGCGCCGCGCCGCATCGGGACGCCGGATCGACAGCGTCACGGTTCCCTCGGACGTGAACTTGAAGGCGTTCGAGAGAAGGTTCTTGAGGATTTGTTGCAAACGTTGGCCGTCGGTCACGAGGGACGGCGGAGCGTCCGGCCCGATTCGCACGTCGAAGGCGAGGTGCTTCTCGTCGGCGACCGGGCGGAAAGTGCGCTCGACGAAGTCTCGCACGTCGGTGACGGGTACGTCGACCGGCTCGACCTCCATCTTTCCGGCTTCGACCTTGGAGAGGTCGAGAATGTCGTTGATCAGCGTGAGCAGATCGGTGCCCGACGTATAGATCGTGGACGCATAGTCGATCTGCTTCGCGGTCAGATTCTTGTCTTTGTTCTCGGTCAGGAGCTTGGCGAGGATGAGCAGCGAGTTGAGCGGCGTTCGCAGCTCGTGCGACATGTTCGCCAGGAACTCGCTCTTGTACTTCGAGCTGAGCGAGAGCTGGTCGGCTTTTTCCTCGAGCGCCACACGGGCGGCTTCGACCTCGCGGTTTTTCTGCTCGACCTTCGCGTTCTGCTCGGCGAGCAGCGAGGCTTTCTCCTCGAGCTCTTCGTTGACCTGCTGCAGCTCCTCCTGCTGCTCCTTGAGCAGCTCTTCCGATTGGCGCAGCGTGCGCGCCTGCGCCTCGAGCTCGTGGTTCGACTTCTTGAGCTCTTCCTGTTGCTGCTGCAGCTCCTTCGACTGGCTCTGCAGCTCCTGCGTGAGCTGCTGCGACTGCTCGAGCAGCTCCTCGGTGCGCATGCTCGCCTGAATCATGTTCAGCACGACGCCGATCGACTCGGCGAGCTGGTCGAGGAACGTCTGATGGATCTGGCTGAACGGCAGGAAGCTCGCGAGCTCGATCACCGCTTTCACCTCACCCTCGAACAGGATCGGCAGCACGATGATGTTGCGCGGCGGCGCTTCGCCGAGGCCCGAGGTGATGTGGATGTAGTCGTCGGGCACGTTCTGGAGCAGGATCGGCTGTTTCTCGAGCGCCGCCTGGCCGACGAGTCCTTCGCCCGGCGCGAAGCGATTCGCGACGTGTTTCCGCGTCCGGTAGGCGTAGCTGGCGATGAGCTTGAGCAGCGTGTCGCCCGCGTCCTGATCGGCGATGAAGAATGCGCCGTGGTGCGCCGACACCAATGGCGTCAGCTCCGACATGATGAGGCGCGACACGCTCTCGAGATCCTTCTGGCCCTGCATCATCCGGCTGAACTTCGCCAGGTTGGTCTTGAGCCAGTCCTGCTCCTGGTTGCGCTCCGTCGTCTCGCGCAGGTTGGCGATCATCTGGTTGATGTTCGTCTTGAGCTCATCGAGCTCGCCCTGTGCGTCGACGGTGATCTGCCGCGTGAGATCGCCCTTCGTGACCGACGTCGCGACGTCGGCGATGTTGCGCACCTGCATCGTGAGCGAGTTGGCCATTGCGTTCACGCTGTCGGTCAGGCCCTTCCACGTGCCGGCGACACCCGGCACCTCGGCCTGGCCGCCGAGCTTGCCCTCGGTGCCGACTTCCTTCGCCACGCGCGTGACCTCATCGGCGAAGACGCGCAGGCGGTCCACCATGTTGTTGATCGTGCTCTTGAGCGAGAGCACCTCGCCCTGCGCTTCGACCGTGATCTTCTGCGACAGGTCGCCGTTGGCGACGGCCGTCGTGACGTCGGCGATGTTGCGCACCTGTGTCGTGAGGTTGGACGCGAGCCCGTTCACGTTGTCGGTGAGATCGCGCCAGACGCCGGCGGCCCCGGGGACCTTCGCCTGTCCGCCGAGCTTTCCTTCGGTGCCGACTTCACGCGCCACACGCGTGACCTCGCCCGTGAAGGCGTTCAACTGATCGACCATCGTGTTGATCGTGTTCTTGAGCTCGAGGATCTCGCCCCGCACGTCGACGGTGATCTTGCGGGACAGGTCGCCCCGGGCCACGGCGGTCGTCACATCGGCGATGTTGCGCACCTGCACCGTGAGGTTGCCCGCCATTGCGTTGACGTTTTGCGTCAGATCCTTCCACGTGCCGCTCACGCCTTGCACGCTCGCCTGGCCGCCGAGGATGCCGCCCGTCCCGACCTCGCGCGCGACGCGCGTCACCTCGGACGCGAACGCGGACAGCTGGTCGACCATCGTGTTTACGACTTGTTTGATTTGGAGAATCTCTCCCTGCGCCTCGACGGTGATCTTGCGCGTGAGGTCGCCGGTCGCGATCGCCGTGGCGACGGCGCTGACGTCGCGGAGCTGGACGGTCAGGTTCGCCGCCATGCCGTTGACGTTCTGGGTGAGATCGCGCCACGTGCCGCTCACGCCCTCCACGCGCGCCTGACCACCGAGCTTTCCTTCCGTTCCGACTTCCTTCGCCACGCGAGTGACTTCCGAGGCGAACGCGTTGAGCTGATCGACCATCGTGTTGATCGTGTCCTTCAGCTCCAGCACCTCGCCGCGCGCTTCGACCGTGATGTGCTGCGACAGGTCGCCGTTGGCCACCGCCGTCGTGACGAGCGCGATGTTGCGCACCTGATTCGTCAGGTTCGACGCCATCGCGTTCACCGAATCGGTGAGGTCCTTCCACGTGCCGGCCACGCCGGGCACGCTCGCCTGTCCGCCGAGCACACCCTCCGTGCCGACTTCGCGCGCCACGCGCGTCACTTCGCTCGCGAATCCGTTCAGCTGGTCGACCATGCGATTGACCGTGGAGCCGATGCGGAAGAACTCGCCCTGCACTTGCTTGCCGTCGATCTCCAGCTCCACCTTCTGCGAGAGGTCGCCCTCGGCGACCGCCTTGATGACCCGCGAGACCTCCGACGTGGGCTGCACGAGATCGGTGATGAGACCGTTGACCGACTCGATCGCCGTGGCCCACCGCCCGCCGACGCCGGTCATGGCGACGCGGTCGCCCATCTTCCCCTCGCGCCCGACGGACTCGCTGACGCGCGAGATCTCGTCCACGAGGCGCGACTGTTTCTGCACGACGGCGTTGAAGACCTCGATGATGTCCGCCACGAGCGGATCGCCGTCGGGAACGAGCGATACGGAGAAATCGCCGGCGTTCACGGCACGAAGCCCCGCGAGAAGGCGATTCAACGAACGTTCTCGCGACGTCCGGCGGTCGGATGCCGGCGCGGCCGTCGCCGCGGGAGCATCGAGGCTCTCGTGACTGCGGCCTCGCTTTCTGGCGGCTGATTTCCGCGGGCGCACACCGTCGCGATCGCGAGCTGCGCCTCCAGGAATTTGGGTTTCCTGCTCGAACGTTTCTGGACCTTCGCCGACGCCCACGGTCAGCTCCTGCGGATGAGTGTACGATGCCGAGGCGACCACCGGCGCTCGCGCGAGTGGCCCGATTGGCTCTGAGGATGCGTGCGGCTGTTGGCCGTGCGAGCCGAGCTCGCCTCGATCGTACTACTTCAAGACTGATGCCGGCCGCCAGTTCAAGACTGAGGGCGGCCGTGAGACGCCGATGCCTACCGGTGGGCCGGCGCCATCGCTGTCGCGTCGAGCGCCGCGCGCAGGCCGCGAGCGAGCTTCATCGCATCGTCATCACCCCAGAAGTGCATGAACAGCACGTGAGGCTGATCCATCAGCAGATGACTGTGCAGCGCGGTCACCGCGATGCCGTTCGCTCGCAACGCGCGGATCACCGGGTTCACTTCGGCAGGGAGCAGCACGAAGTCGCCCGTCGCCACTGCGCGGCCGTTCACCGTCGGCTGGACGTTGATCGAAGTCGCAAGGCCCATCGACGGCGGAATCTCCTCGCCGCCTTCGCGAATCGGTTCGGGACGAGGCACTCCGACCTGATACACGCCGCCGTTCCCTTTGCCCGTGACGCCGAGCGCGGCGGCGAACGCCGTCGTGTCCAAATCGAGACGCAGCGGCGTGCCGGCATGCGGCGGCGTCATTGGTGTCTTGGTACCGGCGAGCGCGTCGTGGATCGCTTGCGCGATCTTCGCGGCATCGCCCTTTCCCATGACGTGCACGTAGACCACGTGCGGCGATTCGCCCGCGAGATGATTGTGCACCGCGGTCTGCTCGACTCCGCCGTTTTGCAGACGCGTGAGCACAGGCTGTACTTCAGCTTCGGTGAGCACGAGGTCGCCCATCGCCATCGCCTGTCCGTCGGCGGTCCGTTTGAAGGCGATCCAGGAGCCAAGCGCGAGCGCGGGACGCAGTTGCGTGCCATTCAGAGTCACCGTGAGATCGCTGCGCGGGAAGCTGTACTTTTGCACGTTCCCCGGTTGTGCCGACCCCGTGCGACCGAGCGCGCGGTCGACCGCGGTCCAGTTCGGCGCCGCCTGGCTCGCGGCGGGGCGAGTCGAGAGAGAGAACAGCAGGGCGAACGCGCTAGCGCGAAACATGTGTCGACGAATCATCGGCGCCTCCGATCAAAGCAGTGACGAGGTGAACCGGTATACCCCCGTTCCGTGTGCGAAACTGTTCCCCAAATGTCAGACCGGTCTGCCGCTCGAGCTGGGCGTCGGCCGACAACAGCCCAAGTGTCCACCCCGCGCGCTGCCGTCGCGTCACGTTTCCGAGCTGCGCGTACAAATTGCGGAGCGGATCAGCCTCACCTATCCGAATGCCGTACGGCGGGTTCGCCGCGATCAACCCCGGCGGCTCGGCGGGCCGCATCGCCGAAATCGGCTCGACGTGAAACTCGATGTCGTCCGCGACGCCCGCCCGCGCGGCGTTGGCGCGCGCCGCATCGACGGCGCCGGCGTCGCGGTCGGCGCCGGCGATCTCCACCGGCGACGAGGGCAGCTCGCCCGCGCGGGCACCATCGAGAAGCGTGCTCCACATCTGCTGGTCGACCTCCGGCCAACGAAGAAATGCGAAGCCGCGATCACGACCCGGCGCGATGAGACGCGCGAGCCGCGCCGCTTCGATGGGAATCGTCCCGGAGCCGCACATCGGGTCGACGAGGGGGACGTCGCCGTTCCAGCCGGCGCCGAGGAGCATGGCGGCCGCCAGCGTCTCGCGCAGCGGCGCCTTGGCGACCTGCTGCCGGTAGCCGCGGCGGTGAAGCAACTGCCCGGAGCTGTCCGCGCTCACGGTGCAAACGTCGTGCAGAAAACGAACGACGAACAACTGGCGGTCGGCTGCCTCGCCGGCGTCATCGTCGTCACCCGCTGCTCGTGTCTTCACGACGCGGACGTTCGGCACCCGCCGCTCGATCGCCTGGGCCAACCGTTGGGCGACCGCGTCGCTGTGGTAGAGCTTCGACTTGCGACAGGTGACGTGGAACGCGATCGACGCGCCGGGCGCGACGAACCGGTCCCAGGGCACGCGTTTGGCATGGAGCTCGAGCTCGTAGAACGCGGTCGCGCGGAACTCGGCGACACGCACCAGCACGCGGCTCGCCGTGCGGAGCCAGAGATTGGCGCGCGCGACTGATTCGATGGACCCGCTCCAGCCGACGCCCCCGTCTTCGATCGCGGCGCGAATCTCGAGTGCTCGGAGCTCGGCCGCGCAGAGCGGCTCGAGACCGGGCGCGGTGACTGCAAACGCCTCGTGCTGGTTACGCCGGGTGGATGGTTTCACAACAGCAACCTAATGGCATGAGAAATCAACTCCGCTCATTCGTATTGCTTGCGGTCCTCGCCGGCTGCGCGCATCGCGATCCCGCGACGTCGCCCAGTGCACGCAACGACGACTTCGGCGTGCTGAACGCGGCCAGAATCGAGCTCGTCGAGGAAGGCGGGATCGCGGCGATCGTGACCGATCGCGTGGTCCGCCACGACGACCGATTCTTCCTCTACACGCGCCGCCAGATCTGCGGGCAGGCATGCGCCGCGCCGATGGATTCTGCGTCCGGCACGCTTTCGGCGGCGGCCACGGACTCGCTGTTCAGCGTCGTGTGGGCCCAATCGCCGCTCACGCTCGCCGACGACTACGGCACGACGAACGGCGCCGCCGACATGGTCACCTACACCGTGCGCATGATGTTCGGTGGGACGACCAAAGCGATACGCGCCGACGACGGAACCATGCCGCCACGGATGCGTCAGATCGTGGACGTGGTTCGCGGGACGATCTCGGCCGCGCGCCGGTGAGGTAGGCGTCCTCGGCGGTGATCTCCGACGCCGGGTCGAGCCATCCGCGTGAGCGCCGCCGCTGCTCGCGTCCGCTTGTGCCGGTCCGGTTCCTGCGAGACGTCCATCGATGCCGTCGACACTCCGTACCAAAGCGCGCCGCATGTTGAGCCAGCGCTTCGGTCATCAGGATTTTCAGAAGGGCCAGTGGGAACCGATCCGCGCCGTCCTCGAGAGACGCGACGCCCTCGTCGTCATGCCCACGGGCAGCGGCAAGTCGATCGTGTATCAGCTCCCGGCGCTCTTGCTGCCCGGTCTGACCATCGTCGTCAGTCCGCTGATCTCGCTCATGAAGGATCAGCAGGACAAGCTCGCCGCGCACGGCGTCGACGCGCTGGCGATGCACTCGCATCTGTCCGACGCGGAGGCGCGCGACCTCGCGCGGCGCGTGGAGGACGGCAGCGGTGAAATTCTCTACCTCACGCCGGAACGATTCAAGGATCGTGATTTCTTCGAGCGCCTGCTCACGCGCACCGTCAGCCTGTTCGTGATCGACGAAGCGCATTGCGTGAGCCAGTGGGGACACGATTTCCGACCCGACTATCTCACGCTGGGCTCGGTGATCATTCGGCTCGGGCGGCCGCCGATTCTCGCGCTCACGGCGACGGCCACGGCCGAGGTGCGCGATGACATCGCCCGGCAGCTCGGGATGGTCGATCCGCATGTCACGGTCACCGGATTCGCCCGCCCCAACCTGCGTTTCGAGGTGAGACGCACGGTGAACGCCGCCATGAAAGACGCGGCCCTCGACGAGCTGTTGCGCGCCGAGACGGGCGTGGGCGTCGTCTACGTGGCGACGGTGCGCGAGGCCGAGCGGCTGCACGAGCACTTCAAGGCGACGTTCCCCGTCGGACTGTATCACGGAAAGATGGCTGCCGCCGATCGCAAAGAAATGCAGGATCGCTTCATGGCCGACCAATTCAAGACCATGATCGCGACGAACGCCTTCGGCCTCGGCATCGACAAACAGGATCTGCGGTTCGTGATTCACTACCACTTTCCCGGTTCCGTCGAATCGTACTACCAGGAGGCGGGACGCGCTGGTCGCGACGGATTGCCCGCCACGTGCACGATTCTCTATCGCGTCGAGGACAGCCGGGTGCAGTCGTACTTCCTCGGCGGCAAGTACCCCGACGTCGAGGAGGCGGCGCGCGTCGCCATCGCGCTCGAGCAGGTGCCGATCGACGATACCGTCCTCCTCGACGACCTCGCCGACAAGTCCGGTGTGCCTCGACGCAAGACGCGGATCGTCCTCGTCCTGCTCAAACGCCACGGCCTCGTGCGCGAGTACCGCGGCGGAAGCTGGGAACGCGTCCAGAGCCATCTGACGTCCGTCGACCTGAGCGCGGATCTCACCGACTACGAGGTTCGCCGACTCCAGGATCGCGCGAAGCTGCGGACGATGATCAATTACTGCCAGAACGCGCAGTGCAGGACGCGATTCATCCTCGAGTACTTCGGCGAGGACGTCGACACCGACTGGCAGTGCGGAAACTGCGACGCGTGCGACGGCAACCTGATCATCGACCGGAGTCGCGGGAACGCGCCGATCGCCAGCGCCGGGTAGGATCACACGAAGATCGCACCTGCGGCGATGTTGGGGAGGCGCGCGATTTGAATTATCATAGGTGGACCTTCATTCCCGCGAACGATCGTTCCCCTTCCTGTGCCCGTCGCCGACATCCTGCACCGCCAGTTCCTGGGTAATTCGCTCCAGGCGTGGCTCACGGCATTGCTGACCGCGACGATTCTGTTCGTCGCCCTCCTCATCGTGCGGCGTCTGCTCGTGTCGCGCCTCGGCACCCTCGCCGCGCGGACGACGAACCAGATCGACGACATGATCGTGGCTCTCATCGGCGAGACGCGCGGCTGGGTGCTGCTCGTTCTCGCCGTAGACATCGGATCGTCGTCGCTCAGACTGTCGCCCCGCGTCGAGATGTATCTGGCGCCGGTGGCCAAGCTCGTGCTCCTCTGGCAGGCGGCGCTCTGGGGCGGCGGGGCGATCGCGTTCTGGGTCAAGCATCATCTCGAGCATCGCACCGGGACCGACCGCGCCGGCGTCGCGATGATCAACGCGATGGGCGTGACCGGGAAAGTGATTCTGTGGGTTCTCATCGCGATCACGGCGCTCAAGTCGGTCTTCGCGATCGAGATCACGCCGCTGATCACCGGCCTCGGCGTGAGCGGCATCGCCATCGCCCTGGCCGTGCAGAATATCCTCGGCGACATCCTCGCCGCGCTGGCGATCGTGTTCGACAAGCCGTTTGACGTCGGCGACACCATCGGCGTCGACACGATCACCGGCACGGTCGAGCACATCGGGCTCAAGACGACGCGCCTCCGCAGCGTCACGGGCGAGCAGATCATCATCGGGAACGGCGACCTGCTCAAGAGCCGGCTCCGCAACTACCGCCGGATGTACCAGCGCCGGGTGTTGTTCAACCTCGACGTCACGTTCGACACGCCGGCAGACGCGCTCGCCGCGCTGCCCGGGGTCATCGAGCAGATCGTATCGGCGCAAACGCCGGTGAAGTTCGATCGCTCGCACGTCTCGAGCTTCGGCGAGTCGGCAATCCGGATCGAGACGGTCTATTACGTGCTGGACCCCGACTACAAGAAGTACATGGACATTCAGCAGGCGGTCAATCTCGAGGTGCTTCGCCGGTTCGCCGCCGCGGAGGTCAAGTTCGCGTTCCCGAGCCGGACGGTGTACCACGAAGGTCCGCTCGTCAAAGATCTTGCGATCGGCAAGCAGCCGCAGGCCTCCGAGGGGTGAGCGTCGCGCATCCTACAGCAGCGCTTTGATCCATCCGCCGTCGACGGCGATCGACTGTCCGGTGATGTAGCTCGCGCGGGTGGACGCCAGAAACGCGGCGAGGGCCGCAAATTCCTCGGGTTCTCCGAGACGCCGCATCGGAATCTCCTGCTCGAATCGCGCCACGATGTCCCTGGGCGCGAGTCCCTCCTGCGCCGCCTTCGCTTCGGCGAGTTGCTCGACGCGCTCGGTGCGTGTGTAGCCGGGCAGGATGTTGTTGACCGTGACGCCGTCGGTCGCGACCTCGTTGGCGAGCGTGCGCGCGAACCCCGTGACGGCGGCGCGAATGCTGTTCGACAAGATGAGGTTGTCGACCGGCTGCTTGACGGCGATCGACGTGACGTTGATGATGCGCCCCCACGTGCGCGCGCGCATTCCCGGGAGCACGGCGCGCGTGAGCTCGACGGCGCTCCGAAGCGTGAGGTTGACGGCGCGCTCCCACGCGTCCCACCCGTGTGTCTCGAAGACGCCGGCGGGCGGACCGCCGGCGTTGGTCACCAGCACGTCGACCTGCCCGAATCTCGACATCGCTTCGGCGGCAACGCGCTCGATGTGAGCCTGGTCCGAGAGGTCGGCGACCACGGTGTGGACATCGGCGCGCGTGCGCGCCGCGATGTCGTCGCGTGCCGCCTCGAGCGCGGCGGCACCGCGCGCGCAGAGCACGAGCGCCATGCCCTCGCTCGCCAGCTCGAGCGCGATGGCGCGACCGAGCCCGCGACTTGCCGCGGCGACGAGAGCAACCTTGCCGCGAAGGCCGAGGTCCATGGCTATTTCCGCAGGTACGCGTCAGTCTTGGCGAGCCAATCCGCGCGCGGCGGGTCGAAGATGTCCACGTCGAGCGTGTCCTCGAGCGCCTCGGCTTTGTGCGGCACGTTGGACGGAATGTGCAACACCTCGCCGGCGCTGACCGTCACGACCTCCGACTCGTCGGCGCCGATCCAGAACTTCAGCGCTCCCTCGAGGATGTAGGTTAGTTGCTCGTTCTCATGCGAGTGTTTTGGAACGATGCAGCCTTTCTTCAAGTAGACGTGCGCGAGCATCATGCGGTCGCCGATGATGAGGCGCCGGTCGAGCATCGGCGACACGGTTTCGCGCGCCATGTCGTCCCATTTGTACCAGGTCACGGTACGGGCGTTCGATGTGGTCATGGTCTGTTACTGGAGAGTGGCGAGGGGAAGAGGAGGTAAGCCCGCGTGCTCGGATGCGGCGGAGCAGGTGGTGACGATGTGTATCGAGCAATGCTGCGCCGACTAGGCTTCGGCTAGGCCAGCGTCGCCGTGAGCTGCAGCTCGACGTTGCCCTTGAGCGCCCTCGACACCGGACAACCGGCCTTGGCGTCGTTCGCGAGGCGCTGAAAAGTCGCATCGTCGATCTTCGGCACGTTGGCGCGCAGGTCGAGCTGCATCTTGGTGATGGAGAATCCCTCCCCCACCTTTTCGATCGTGCAATGCGCCGTCGTCTCGATGCTCGTCGCCGGCGTTCCGTTCTTTTCGAGGCCGCCGCTCAGGGCCATGCTGAAGCAGGCCGCCTCGGCGGCGGCGAGCAACTCCTCGGGATTCGAACCCTGCCCATTCTCGAAGCGCGAGCTGAAGTTGTATTGCCCGGCGAGGCCCGTGGCCCCGCTGAAGCTTCCCCGTCCACCCTTCAGACCTCCCTCCCACTTCGCACTGGCGCTGCGTGTCGGCATCGTACGGCTCCTGGGGTTGTGAACATGGTTCGTGACTGTTCGTGACTGCTCCTGACTTGACGCCGTCGAACGCGCTCACTTGAATCCACGAATGAGCGACGCGACGTCATCTGCACAACAACGACTCCCACCGACCATCGCGCGCGTCCTGTCGCGGTTTCAGGCAATGGGCCGTGAAGAAAAGATGCAGGCATTGGTGCACTACTCCAAGAAGCTCGAGCCGTTGCCCGAGCGGTTCACCGGAGTCGACCGTGGCAATTTCTCGGTGCCCGAGTGCCAGACGCGCGTCGACCTCTTCCCGGAATTTCGCGACGGCACGATGCACTTCTATGCCGATCTCAACGTCAGGCAGTCACCGACGATCGCCGCGTTTCTCGCCATTCTGTTCGCCGCGATCAACGATCAGCCGCCGGCGACGACGCTCGCCATCCCGAGCGATTTCGTGCACCGAATCATGGAAGGAATCGGCTTGTCGGGTCGCGAGGTCGGATTGAACGCCATGGTCGGACGCATCCGGGAGTACGCTCGCCTGGCCGCGCAGGAAACCTGACCCGGCGTGCCCACGTCACTGCGTGTGCTCACGGCATCGGACATCGACCGGGCGGTCGGCATGGATGTCGTGATCGACGTCATGGCCGGTGCCTTCGGCCAGATCGCGGCAGGACGAGCAATGGTGCCGCAGCG
>Ga0157370_10003065_pt1 | contig 19819 bp, 20 predicted proteins | sample C35metaG_FD_113463 | JGI IMG/M metagenome (GOLD analysis project Ga0157370, IMG submission 113463) | Corn rhizosphere microbial communities from Kellogg Biological Station, Michigan, USA - C3-5 metaG | ecosystem: Host-associated > Plants > Roots > Rhizosphere > Soil | place: USA: Michigan...
AGTGTTTTTCATTTTGCTTCTTGTAGGCTTTATTATGATGTTTGTTCCTTTAATTATATCGCAAAGTGATAACCTGTCTCTGTTAGATACAGTTCAATTGGAAAAAGACGTTACCAATATGATCAATCAGGTAAACACTTATTTGTCAGGTTATAATATCAATACCCAAAAATTAATAAAAGAAGCCAATTTAACCTCTAAACTTGATTTTAACTTCATTCCTAATTTTATCAATTCACTTATAGGCATATTGAGTGGTTTTGGTATTGGTCTGGCTTCAGTTATATTCATTACTTTCTTTTTTCTGAAAGACCGTAACATGTTTGTAAAAGCAGCAAAAAAGATACTTCCTGATGCTCATGAAGAAAAAATACTTAACTCACTCCACAAGATAAATCATTTATTAAGCCGCTATTTTATTGGGCTTATCATCCAGATGACCTGCCTGTTTGTATGTTATCTTATAGTTCTATTAATCTTTGGGGTAGAAAACGCGTTTATAATTGCATTCATAACAGCACTGCTTAATATCATTCCTTACATAGGCCCACTTATCGCAACGGTATTGGTAATTATATTAACGCTATTAGGCAATATTGGCCCGGAAACACAAGCAGAAATGCTGTCTACAACCTTGTATGTATTTATTGGTTACTGTGCATCACAGTTTATAGATAACAATGTTACCTCACCGCTCATCTTTTCAAACAGTGTAAATTCGCATCCTCTTGAAATATTTATAGTAATTTTGGCCAGCGGATTTTTATTCGGCATATTGGGAATGATCGTAGCGATTCCACTATACACAATTATTAAAGTGGTCGCTAAAGAATTTTTCCCGGAAAACGCAGTTGTTAAAGTACTTACTAAAGATATCTAGATTTGCTTTTCGAAAAACTCTTATCGCATAGCGTTCAGCAATTTATAATCGAGAACACCGGTAAACCGGTTACACAGCTTGCATTGCAAAAAAATCCTTTTCCAGATATTGAATGGACTGACATACTCGGCCAGATCGCTGCACGAGAAAAAGCTAAAGATAAGCTGCCAACATGGTATGCAGCTAAAGACATTATATACCCATCTAAAATTTCGGCAGAGCAAACCTCATCAGAAACGGCTGCCAACTATAAATCGGGACTGGTTTCAGGCCAAAGCCTTATAGACCTTACCGGAGGATTTGGTATAGACGACTATTATTTTTCTAAAAAAATAAAAAAGGTAACCCATTGCGAACTAAACCTTGAGCTTTCGGCAATAGCCAAACATAATTTTAAACTATTAGGTGCAGACAATATAGAGTGTCTTCCTGGTGACAGCATGGACTTGTTAGAACTCGCCGGGAGAAAATACGACTGGATCTATATTGATCCTGCCAGGCGTAGTGATTCTAAAGGAAAAGTCTTTATGCTAAAAGACTGCCTGCCTAATGTTCCAGATAATTTAGAAACGTATTTCAATTACAGCCACAATATACTTATAAAGACCGCACCTATACTGGATATAAGCGCTGGAATTACCGAATTACATTCGGTTAAAGAGATACATATTGTTGCTGTTAATAACGAAGTAAAAGAACTATTATGGATTTTAAGCCATGGTTTTAAAGGAACACCTATGCTTACCGCTGTTAATCTTGTAAAAGATGGCGAAGATACATTTACGACTTCTTATGAACCGGCAGATGAAGCATCGTATAGTATGCCACAAAAATACCTGTATGAACCAAATGCTGCCATAATGAAATCAGGAGCCTTTGATGCAGTAGCGCGTCATTATAATATTGACAAACTACATAAGCATACGCAGTTATATACTTCTGACGAATTGATTTCTTTTGAAGGCAGACGTTTTATTATTAACGAAAGTGTTCCATATCAGAAAGCAGAAATGAAAGTCTTAGAAGACAAAAAGATGAATGTAACCACGCGTAACTTTCCCTTAAGTGTAGAAGATATTCGTAAAAAATGGAAAATTAAAGATGGAGGCGACACATATGCTTTTTTCACAACAAACATCAAAAACGAAAAGATAGTACTTGTTTGTACAAAGGTTTAATCTACAGGTATAAGCCTGAATATTGAGCCTTTATCATCTTCAACAGCCACATAAATATAACCATCAGGACTCATACGCACATCGCGAAGTCTGCCTATATTCTTAAGCAGCTTTTCCTGTCCTGTTATTTTGTGTCCGTCAAGGTAGCAAAGGTTAAGATACTTAAAGCGTAAAGAACCTACAAGCAATGCGCCTTTCCAAGGCTTATACCTGTCGCCTTTTACAAAAGCCGTACCCGACGGCGCTATAGATGGCAGCCAGTACAAAAGAGGTTCCTGTATACCCGGAGCAGTAGTTTTATCGGTTATTGTAGTTCCGTTATAATTTATTCCATAACTGGTAACAGGCCAGCCATAATTTGTACCGGGAGTCATTATATTAATCTCGTCACCTCCTCTTGGCCCATGTTCGGTTTCCCACAATTCTCCGGTAGCAGGATTAATTGCCATACCCTGCGGATTACGGTTTCCATACGTATACAACGATGTCGGTTTACCCTCTTTATCCTTAAAAGGATTATCTGTTGGAATCGAACCATCAGCATTTATACGATGAATCTTCCCCAGCGAGTTTTCAAGACTTTGAGGATTCTCCTTTTCGTTACCCCTTTCGCCTACTGATATAAATAAGTAATTGTTTTTATCAAATACCAGTCGGCTTCCGTAATGATGCCTTGTGGAGGAATAAGGCAAAGCTTCAAATATTATTTTCTGGTCTGCCAATGTATTACCGTCAAGTCTTGCCTGCATAACTGCTGTAGTTGCCAACTTGCCTTTTGGTTTTGAGTATGATAAATATATCAGTTTGTTACTTTCAAAATCAGGATGAAGAATAATATCCATAAGTCCGCCCTGCCCCTGAGCCATAACATCAGGCACGCCTTTAATTTCGGTATTCTTTCTGTTTTGCACTCTGTATAGCTTTCCTCCTCTTTCGGTTACAATAAGACCGCCTTCAGGTAAAAAAGCCATACCCCAAGGCACATCAAGTCCTGTAGCTATAGTATCAAGCTTTACAGTTAGCTTATCGCTTTTAAAAATGTCGCTTTTTGGTGCGGCGTCAAAATCGTAAGTCGCGCGGTTTTTAATTCCCTCAATAATATACGCGGCGAGCTCTTCAATCTCTTTTTTACTGAAAGTTTTTTCAAAAGCAGGCATGCCATCATCAGTATAACCACTGGTAATTCCTTTAACCATATCAGAAAGTTTTTTACCATGTTTCCAGTCCCTGTCTACAAAAGCATCCATTTTTTCGCCATGACAGCTACTACAATAATTTTGGTAGTTTTCAGCAGGTGTTTTGTATAATGATGATACTTTATCTCTAATAACAGTATATTCCTGCTTAGAATTGCTCAAAAGAATCGCTATACTGCTGATTATAATAACAGGGAAGTAAATAAAAGATTTATGCATGATGTTTTTAGATTTAGATGCCCAAATAGCAAAGCTATTACATTTTAGCTGACATCTATAATCTTTTAAGAAAATGATATTCCTTGGTTTTTTTATACCAATTGATATAAAAAATTAATCATCTAGTAGGAGTCATACTTGTGATCGCACCAGAATTCAAACCTGGGGACCTTCACACCTATAGCGTGATGCTTAATCGTACCAGACAATCAAAATGCCTTTAAAAACAAAAACCTACTCAATGAGTAGGTTTGTTTCCGTGATCGCGCCAGGATTCGAACCTGGGACCGCCTGCTTAGAAGGCAGGTGCTCTATCCAGCTGAGCTACGCGACCCTGATCGTCGATCAAATTCAGTCTTTATTGTCGGGGTGGCAGGATTCGAACCTGCGACCTCCTGGTCCCAAACCAGGCGCGATAACCGAGCTACGCTACACCCCGAAAAAGAGCGGAGAGACAGGGACTCGAACCCTGGCGACGTTTGCACGTCGACAGATTAGCAATCTGCTCCGTTACCACTCCGGCACCTCTCCTCTTTTTAAAAAAGCTCAAAAGTTTTACCCTTTTTGCGGTTGCAAATGTAGCAGTTGATTCTCTTATCTGCAACTATTTTTAAAGGTTTTTTTGATTTTTTTGTAACGTTATCTTAAAGTCTTTAACAATCAATACTATAGTGAAAATATTTTTTTTGAAATTTTATTGAATGCACTTAAGCGTATTTAAAAAATAAGCCTCAGGATAATATTTTTTTCCCATACTTTCGCTGTTGAGTTCTTGTTTTACGGGGTAATCTACGGTCTCATTTACATACTTTATCCTTATAAAGGATATCTCATATTTCTCTAAATCTTCCAAAGACCCCTTTGTAAAAAGAAAACTTCCGGTCAAAATTCTCAAATTATTCTTTTCATTACTATCATAAACAAGTCCCGAACATTGATTTTCGGTAGCGCTTATAAGCGTTACTATTTTACCGTTTGTAAGCTGAATGTAAATTCTTGATGTTCTGTCAAGGCAATACGCTTTTGGAAATTCTTTACTTTTTGCCAATAACTGAAAGTTAAGAATAGGCACTCCTTCACTATTAGTTAAGGAAAAGAACATGAATTGCGATGTGCCGCCAAACACTTTCTCGTACATAAGATATTCTTTGGTAGATTTTAGTTCCTGACCATTTTCTCCACTTACAATAGTGTATTCGCAGTCGGTTTTTTGTGCATTGACAGTAAACGATAATCCTAAAAGCAGGTATACAATAAAGTTCTTCATTTGTCATATAGTATTTGGATGCCAAATATAATCAAAATGGGAGTAGAGTTGTTTTTTGGTTAGTAACTATCTGATTTTTCAAAATAATTTGATTTTAACATCTCCGTTTTCACTTAAGTGAAAAATTATCATTCTCAATAGAAATAGATTTGTGTCAGTAAATAATTTTCAATTAAAATAAGACACATGAAAATGAAATTCAAAAAATCTGCATTAACAGTACTGTATCTTCTAATTACAACTATCGTTTTTAACACTTCTTCAGCTATAGCTCAGGAGACACTTAAAAAAGGTGACAGGGTACCTTCCTTTTCTCTGAAAGATCAGAATGGACACGATTTTCGCCTGGCTGACTATATAGGAAAACAAAAAGTGGTTGTGTTTTTCTATCCTAAAGATGAAAGCCCTATATGTTCTAAAGAAGCCTGCGCATTTAGGGACGCTTATGAAAAATACAAAGAGGCCAATGCTATTGTTATTGGTATTAATAGCGGCTCTGTTGAAAGCCATAAAGCATTTCATACCAAAGAGCATCTGCCATTTAATCTATTAAGTGATCCTGACAACAAAGTATTGAATTTATTCGGCGTAAAAGAACAGGATTTTGGCACTATGAAAGTGAGTGGCCGTGAAACGTTTGTTATAGGCAAAGATGGAACTATCGTTTATAGTTTCCGCGATTTCATGCAAGGCGACGAACATTCAAAACAAGTATTGGACTATCTGAAAAGTAAATAATCAACAAATATTAAAACATATAATTATGTCAACAACATCAATAGCTGTAGATAACAACCAAACTACACAAACGTCGATATCACTACGTAATTTATATATAATCCGTGCAGCTTTTTCTGTATGCTGGGTAATTCTTACTGCAATGTTTGCTAAAACCTCTGCAGGATTTGCAAGCATATTGTTAATAATTTATCCTGCATGGGATATGATAGCAACGCTGATAGATATAAGGTCTAATCAGGATGCTCCTTCTAAAATCCCGCAATATATTAATGTTGCTATAAGTACTTTAACCACAATTGCTGTAGCGTTGGCACTGCAAACAGGTGTTCCGCAAGCATTAATAGTTTTTGGAATATGGGCAATATTAACAGGTCTTATTCAGCTGTTTCTGGGGCTTCGCCGCAGGAAATCATTAGGCGGACAATGGCCAATGATCATAAGTGGTGGTCAGTCTATGCTTGGTGGTACTTCATTTATTGTTTTTGCATATGATCCTACAAAAGGAATTGCAAGTATTGCAGGCTATGCCGCTTTTGGCGCATTTTATTATCTGCTCGCCGCTTTGAGGCTAAACAGAGTAATAAGAAAGAATTAGTAAAGTTAGTTAGTGGTTAATTAAAAATAGTACTATTACAGAAGCTTTTAACTGCTTTTGTAATAGTACTATTATATCTTATCGCTGTATCCTTTTTCTTATCCGGCTCAAGGAAGGGTTAGCAATACCGAGATAAGATGAAATATGATATGCAGGGATACGTTCAATAATATTAGGGTGCTCATCAAGCAGCCTGATGTAACGCTCTTCGTGAGAATTAAAAAGCAGTTCTTCTGCTCTTGTCTGTGAATAGGCAAAAAACAATTCCGCGATCAGTCTGCCGAATGTTCCCCAGTTTACTTTGGTTTCATAAAGATTGTTCAAATCTCTGTATGAAATAAAAATTACCTCCGAATCTTCCAGTGCTTCGATATAATAATAACATGGATAACGTGATATGAAACTTCTGAATGATACTACAAACTGGCCTTCTGAAAAAAAGAAAATGTTTTTATCCTGTTCCGTCTTAGGATCATTATAATAAATACGAAATATCCCTTTTACAACAAGGCCAAGGTCATTGCAAACCATATTCTGCATATTAAAAAAATCACCTTTTTTGATTTTTCTTGTTTTCCATAACGGTTGGCTATCGCTGATATCTTTATCTGTTAATACACTGAATGTTTTCAGGTGCCTGGATATTATATCATTTTTATCTATTATTAAATCTTCCGGTATATCATCAGTTGTATTAATCATATGTAAATAAATTAGAGATCTGTTTAACGCGGCTATTTACCGACTTATTACTAAACCTACAAATATCTACAATCTAACTGTATACATTTTTAACTTAAGTTAAAAATGTATACAAAATAGAATCATGGCATACTCCTTTACTATTTTATGCCTTAACGATATTATATATATAACCTGTGTTATTATTAAATAAACAGTACCCCCAGTTGGATTATTTCTGTTTAAATTTGCACACTATTTTGGTTATCCCTATCTACTACGGTATGCGGGAAAATCAATTACTATAAAATACAATTATGACACGCCAAAAATACATCTCACTTATACTTATATTAGGTTCAATGACTGCATTGGGTCCATTTACTATAGATATGTATCTACCGGGATTCTCTGCCATTGCGGCCGACCTGCATACAACCGCGAATAAAGTCTCCCTATCGCTTTCAAGCTATTTTATAGGTATTGCTGCAGGGCAGCTACTTTACGGGCCGCTACTGGATCGATATGGACGCAAAAACCCACTTTATGCAGGACTGTTGGTATATATACTTGCATCTATTGGTTGTTCATTAGTTTCCGACATTGACACCTTTATCGCACTACGATTTATACAGGCCGTAGGAAGCTGTGCAGCAACAGTGGCAGCAATGGCTATGGTGCGCGATCTTTTTCCTGTTGACGACAGCCCGAAAGTATTTTCACTACTTATGCTTGTTGTTGGGCTTTCACCAATGCTTGCCCCAACGGTAGGCAGTTATGTAATTAAAGCGTCAGGATGGCATACAATATTTATTATCCTGGGCATTATGGGATTCTGCGTGCTTTTAGCCTCCCGCTTTGGATTGGGCCATACCCGCACTCCAGACCATACCATATCCTTAAAACCTAAGCCTATTATCAATGGATTTATAAGTGTATTACGTCACCCACAATTCTACACTTATGCAATCTCCGGTGGTGTGGCTTTCTCAGGATTATTTACGTATGTAGCCGGCTCCCCTATCCTGTTCATGGATATTTTTAAAGTTTCCGGCGAAACTTACGGATGGATATTTGCCTTTATGTCGGTTAGCTTTATAGGCACAAGTCAACTAAACTCTGTGTTGTTACGCAAATACAAAAGCGGCCAACTGGTATACATCGGATTAGCATTGCAAACCATTATAAGTATTGCCTTTTTAATTGCAGCAGTAAACAACTGGCTTAACTTATACAGTACTATTACAATTTTGTTTTTATACTTAGGGTGCCTTGGCTTAACCAATCCTAATACAGCAGGATTATCATTAGCTCCTTTTTCTGAAAATGCAGGAAGCGCTTCTGCCCTTATGGGAGCCCTTCAGTTAGGTTTGGGTGCAGTAGCTTCTATGCTTGTGGGTATTTTTGTAAAAACATCTATGGTACCAATGATTGCTATCATGACAGGCAGTACGCTACTTGCACTGATCATTCTGCTTATCGGGAAAAGAAATATAAACATTGTAGCAGAATCTGACACCGATGTAACGGTAATACATTAAATTAGTTTATAAAAATCCTGCTGTAGCATTAATAAAGTAGGGCGAATCATTCCATTGAATTTTTCGGTATTTGTGTTCCTGCTTAAGATTTTCAGGAAGACATCCCCAAATGGTCTGGCTCATTTTTTCTAACAGCAACTTACGCGAAAAAGTATCAGCGGTAGCAAGGCTTATCTCCCTAACAGGTTTAGGATTTTTAAAAGGCTTAAATAAGGTGTTTTCCTTCTCGTTAACCACTGAAAGCTCAGGAATTATTGCAAAACCAAGTTCCGCCCGTACAAGATTCTTTAGCGTTTCTATAGAGTTGATATCATAGCTAAACTGCTCATGCGGTTTGTTCTGACGATCAGGCATCCCACAAATATCGAGCATTTGCGCATTGTAGCAATATTCATGCTCTAAGAGCAGAAGATACGGCTTATCGGTTAAACTCATTTCATAATACTCTTCCTTTGCCAACGGATGGCTTTCATGCAAAAAAGCGACAAAAGGTTCGTTAAACACAGGATATTCACGTAACCCGGGCATTCCTGTAGGTGTAGCCATAAGAGCTATATCTATTTCCCCTGTCTGTAACCCATGAATTAGATGACCGGTACCTGCCTCCTTAATTTTAAATTGCATATCAGGCACTACATCTTTCATGGATTTTATAAACTGAGGTATAAGATAAGGCGACAAAGTACTTATAACACCCAAAGTAACTTCCCCCTGAAGGTCATTTTTTTGGTTGACAACAAAATTTCTTATAGCATCGGCTTCACGCAAAACCCTTTTAGCACGGGATATAATTTCCATTCCTAATAATGTAGGCTTCAATGGCACTTTAGTCCTGTCGAATATTTTTATCCCTATTTCCTCTTCAAGATTCTTTAACTGTATTGTCAGCCCGGGCTGTGTAACCATACATTCTTCTGCCGCTTTTGCAAAATGTCTGTGCTCATCTAATGCTATTATGTAACGTAACTGTTGGATTGTCATGTGTTATAAAATTATTTTATAAAGATACAAAATTATTAATTTGTTTTATACACACCTGTTGGAATATCTTTGTCCTATCAAAATGAAACAACAACATCAAATTTAAATAAAATGAAAAATTTAATCCTATCGGCAATTGCGTTACTTGGAGTAACAGCAGCAACAGCACAAACAGACCCCTCTATAGCAGGAAGCTACAGCATAGAAAAAAACACCCGCGAATTTCTTAAAGCAGTACATAGCGGCACAGGTCCTCAGCTTTATGAACTTTCAATTCAGGATGCAAGGAATGTACTTATAAATGCACAAACCGGCGATTATGAAAAATTACCTGCAAATATTGAAGACAGAACAATTACACAAGACGGCAAAACAGTATCTATCCGAATAGTAAGACCTAAAGGAAGCACTAAAGAAAAACTACCTGCTCTTGTTTATTTTCACGGTGGTGGCTGGGTATTAGGAAATTCATTCACTCATGACAGGTTAATAAGGGAGTTGGCAGTAGGCGCACATATAGCAGTTGTATTTGTAAATTACACCCCTGCGCCGGAAGCAAGATATCCACAAGCCAATGAAGAAGCGTATGCAGCAACAAAATGGATAAAAGCAAATGGAGCATCAATCGGTCTTAATACTTCCAAACTTGCGGTAGGTGGAGATAGTGTAGGTGGAAATATGGCTATAGCAGTAACCCTTATGGCTAAAGAGCGCAAAGGCCCACAAATTGATTTCCAGCTATTGTTTTACCCTGTTACTGATGCCGGATTTGATACAGCTTCATACCAACAATTTGCTAACGGACACTTTTTAACCCTTAATGCAATGGTATGGTTCTGGAATCAGTATTCTCCAAATAAAGCAGACCGCGCACAAATTACTGCTTCTCCCCTACGAGCAGATATAGAACAACTGAAAGGTTTACCGGAAGCACTTGTAATTACAGCTGAAAATGATGTACTTCGTGATGAAGGCGAAGCATACGCTAAAAAACTTAATGCGGCAGGTGTAAAAGTAACCGCAGCAAGATATATAGGTACAATACATGACTTTGTAATGCTTAACCCTATAACAAAAACTCCTGCGCCAAGAGCCGCAATTAAACAGGCAACTGATGCATTAATCGAAAAATTAAAGTAATTTTAATCCGAACAAATAATAAAAACTTTTAAAACTATATATCATGAAATTCACAAGAAAAGCAAACGCAAACTGGAAAGGAACAGGAATGGAAGGAACAGGAACCATCTCTACTCAAAGTACTACATTAGACAATGCAAGACTATCGTTTAAAACACGTTTTGCAGACGGAGTTGGAACTAACCCTGAAGAACTTGTTGCAGCAGCTCACTCTGGATGCTACACAATGCAGTTAAGCTTCCTTTTAAACGAAGCAGGATTTACTGCCGATAACCTTGACACAGAAGCACAGGTTACTTTTGAAGACGGTACTATTACAACAATCCATTTAAAACTTGAGGCTACAGTACCGGGAATAACAGAACAGGACTTCCAGGCTGCAGCTCAAAAAGCAAAAGAAATTTGTCCTATATCAAAGCTACTTAATGCAGAAATCACTTTATCTGCTACCCTTGTAGGTTAATATTCGCAACAAGTTCTATTCTAGATAGTCCCGCCCACAAGCGGGACTATTTTTTGTTTATAACAATCACAAAATTAACACTTTAAATCACATCTGTACAATTTATGGCACACCCTTTGCGTTTACTATATAATCAGTATATTATCTTTTAAACGAAAAAGGTCTTTTTTAGCAGCTTCTATCAATTTCTTTATATATTTACTGCCATACTTTTAAAAGTATGCATCGAATTAAGCATATTTTTATTTATTTTTCAAACAAACAATTATATCTATATATGAAATCGTATTCTGTAAAGGAAATCAGCGATAAAATTAATGGAGAGCTGGTTGGCTCTACATCATACGAAATTTTGTCGCCCGAACAACTTGAACTGGCAAGTAATGACCAGATTTCCTTTATCGGAAATAAGAAGTATGAGAAACTATGGGCAACGTCAAAAGCGTCTGTTGCTGTGGTAAACTCAGACATAGAAATTGAACCGGGAGAAAACAGGGCTTTTATTAAAGTAAAAGATGCTGATCTTGCAATGTCTAAAATACTTGAGCTTTTTGCCCCTGCCCCACCAAAATTTGAAGTAGCCATTCATCCAGCCGCAGTTGTGGATCATACAGCGGTTATAGGAGAAGGTTCTAAAATTGGTGCAGGATGTTACATCGGGCCAAACGTAAAAATTGGTAAAAATACAACTGTATATCCTAACGCAACGATATTAGACGAAAGTACTATTGGTAACAATACTATTATATGGTCTGGTGCTGTGATAAGAGAGCGTTGTCATATAGGATCGCATTGTATAATTCACCCAAATGCCACTATAGGTGCAGATGGATTTGGTTTCAGGCCGTGTCCTCAGCAGGGACTGGCAAAAATACCACAAATTGGCAATGTAGTAATTGGTAATGGTGTAGAGATAGGCGCTAACTCATGTGTAGACCGTGGTAAATTCAGTTCTACTATTGTAGGTGATGGCTGTAAAATAGATAATCTTGTACAGATAGGCCACAACAGTGTATTAGGTAAATTCTGCATTATGGCAGGAAACAGCGGACTTGCAGGCTCTGTAACCCTTGGTAATGGTGTAATCATTGGCGGAAGCGCCTCTATTAAAGATCACACTACAATTGGTGACGGCGCAACGGTAGGTGCAGGTTCGGGAGTTACAGGAGATATACCTGCCGGAAAAGTAATGCTTGGTTATCCTGCTGTTGAAGCGAGAACAGCACTTAAGCAATGGGCAATTCTTAAAAGAATGGCAACTGCCAAATAACAAATAGATTTTCTATTCAAAATATATAACCTCGCATTAGCGGGGTTATTTTATGTTTTGAAAAATTTAAACTCTGCTGTAATAATATTGTCATTAATGGCAATTATCCAGCATTTTAAATTACCCGTTAATAGTTCTTCATATAGTTTTTTCTCATTATAGAGTTCTCCTATTGTTTTCTGTTTCGCCTGAATAATTATTGATTCGTTTTTTGAGTTGCCAAACAGAGAAAGATGTTCATTCAACGACAAGTTCAGTTCTTTAATAAGATTATCATCAACTATAAGGTCTTTAGTAAAAAGAATAGTCTTTGTTTTGTGCCTTGCTAATCTTCTTACAATTAAAACAATAATACTTACCAATAAAAAGACAGGAGTTGCTCGCATGTTTTTTATGCAATAATAACAATAATGTATTTAAAATAATTATTAAACTATAGCAAAACTAATAGCTTCTTACATTAAACATAATAATTCATCTATATTCAACAAAACTATTGTTTTTACAACAATTTTTAAACACTTTGTTTTTATCTGGATATAAATTGATTAAATTCGCAACTTCAACAACAAAAAAAGGTTATACATCATGAATAAGAAAGTAGTAATCGTTTCGGCTGTACGTACGCCTATAGGAAGTTTTATGGGTGCATTATCTACTGTAACGGCTTCTCAGCTTGGAGCTGCTGCCATTAAAGGAGCACTTGAAAAAATAAATTTAGATCCTAAACATGTAGACGAAGTTATCATGGGTAACGTAGTGCAGGCAGGTGTAGGCCAGGCTCCGGCAAGGCAGGCATCTCGTTTTGCAGGACTTCCTGATTCGGTTATCGCTACTACAGTAAATAAAGTTTGTGCATCGGGTATGAAAGCCGTTATGCAGGCTGCTCAGGCAATACAGCTTGGTGATGCAGATGTTATCGTTGCAGGTGGTATGGAAAACATGAGCCTAATCCCTCACTACGTACAAATGAGGACAGGCGCTAAATTTGGCCCTGCCACGATGGTTGACGGATTACAAAAAGACGGACTTACAGATGCTTACGACAACAACGCCATGGGTGTTTGTGCTGATGCAACTGCTGTAGAATATAAAATTTCACGTGAAGACCAGGATAATTTTGCTATTCAGTCATATACACGTTCTGCTGCGGCATGGGATGCAGGTAAATTTGATAATGAGGTTATTCCGGTAGCTGTTCCTCAACGTAAAGGTGACCCGATCATGGTTACTAAAGACGAAGAGTACACTAACGTGAAACTTGACAAAATACCTTCACTTAACGCAGTATTTACTAAAGACGGTACTGTAACAGCTGCAAATGCTTCAACTATTAATGATGGAGCTGCTGCACTTGTAATTATGAGCGAAGAAAAAGCAAACGAACTTGGCCTTAAGCCATTAGCATATATTAAAGGATATGCTGATGCAGAACAGGAGCCAAAATGGTTTACTACAACTCCTGCCAAAGCGCTTCCTAAAGCTCTTGACAAAGCAGGCATCTCTAAAGAAGATGTAGACTTCTTTGAATTTAATGAGGCATTCTCTGTAGTGGGTATAGCTAACTCACAAATATTAGGTCTTGACGCTTCTAAAGTAAACGTAAACGGTGGCGCTGTATCATTAGGACACCCACTTGGATGTTCCGGTGCAAGGATTATCGTTACGCTTCTTAATGTACTTGAGCAAAATAACGCTAAAACAGGAGCTGCAGCTATCTGTAATGGTGGTGGTGGCGCTTCTGCTATTGTTATTGAGCGCGCTTAATTAAAATATTGTTATTATAAAGTTGTTATTAACTTCGTTAAAACAGCTTTCAGCATATAACGCTGCTTCCAGATTTTACTGCTATATTTGTGGTATCTGAGAGCAGCGTTATTTTTTTGTTCTGCCCATAAAAAAATATAAATTAGACTATAAAAATTAATCAATTGATGTTTGGTATTTGTAACCTTGCCATTGTGCCCCTTCGTTTAGAACCAAGCGACAGAAGCGAAATGACAACGCAGGTATTGTTTGGGGAACACTTTAAAATTTTGGAGCAAACCGAAAAATGGTCGCGCATTGAAGTCGCTTTTGACGGTTATAACGGTTGGATAGATAACAAACAATTCAGATTGATAAGCGAGGCTGATTATCATACTTTAAGCAATAGCCCGACTGTGCTTAACGGCGACCTTATTGAATACCTTACTACTCCTGATAATCAGCTGATGGCCGCACCAATTGGGTCATCACTTGCCTTTTTAGATCATCCTTCTATAAATACAGAACACTTTTTATTTGAAGGTTTAAAAGTGTCAGGGGTTACCAATAAACAACAACTTTTGCAAACAGCATTTATGTATCTTAACACACCTTACTTATGGGGCGGTAAAACGCCGTTTGGTATAGACTGTTCGGGTTTTACACAAATGGTATACAAATTGAATGGTTATTCATTATTACGCGATGCATCGCAACAGGCAACCCAGGGTGAAGCTTTAAGCTTTATTGAAGAAAGTGAGCCGGGAGATCTTGCCTTTTTTGATAACGAAGAAGGGCGCATTATTCATGTGGGCATTATTATGGAAGATAACCACATTATCCACGCACATGGTAAAGTAAGGGTAGACAGGCTTGACCATTTAGGCATCTATAATATAGATACCAAAAGACACTCGCACAAACTAAGGGTAATCAAAAAGATAATCTAAATATTTTAGTTTTTCTGCCTTTTATCATTCGCTACAAATCTGTAAGCATTTTTTCATGGCATAACTTTTGGTACTGATTGTCAACTAAAACCAAATCTAATTATGAAAAAATTATTTCTATTACCCGTTCTGTTTCTATTACTACTGACGGGATGCTCCTCTGAGGATGATTCAAAAACAATTACAGATGATGTGTCGGTAAAAAAAGAATTACTGAATGTTTCCTACGGTTCTGATGCAGAACAAAAAATTGACATTTATCTTCCGGCAGGACGAAGTGAAAACACAAAAGTTATAGTATTACTGCATGGCGGATCTTGGATAGCGGGAAACAAAAGTGACATGACCTATCTTGTGCCGTCAATCCAACAGCAGTTTCCAAATCATGCCATAGTTAACATCAATTACAGGCTTGCAACGGATAGCAGCCCAGCATTCCCTAAACAGATTAACGACATTCAGGAAGTAATTAAACATCTTGAAAAAACAGGTTACAAAATCTCTGATGATTATGCCTTTATAGGTTTTAGTGCGGGTGGTCATTTGGCTCTGCTGTACAGCTATGCTTATGATCCGGATCACCATGTAAAAGCTATTTGTGATGTAGTAGGACCTGCAGATTTTAGTGATCCGAATTACCTTTCGCATCCATTATTTTCTTCAGCGTCACAAAATCTTATAGGTACAAATACACCAACGCAGGAACAGATACTTGCCGTAAGTCCGGTAGCACATATAACTGCCGATGCTCCGCCGACACTTTCGTTTTATGGAGGTCAGGACCCTTTAGTTCCGGCAACACAAGGGCAGCGATTAAAAGATGCATTAGATAATGTAAACGTATATAACGAATTTAATTTTTATCCTAATGGAGGCCATGCCGACTGGGATGATGCTACTTTTGCGGAAGTATACGGAAAAATCACTGCATTCCTGACTACCCAATTGTAGACATATTTGTTCAAGCCAAAACATTTAAACTCTCTTATCTACTAAAACAGGTAAAGAGAGTTTTTTTATTAAATAATATTAGGACTCACCCAACCTTTGCATTAAAAAAATCATCTTAGTAATAAAGAGGTAATTTAAAATCCTATTCATTATGAGAAAATCAGTTCAAATATCAATAGCTGCACCCTGCCATGAAAACTGGGATGCAATGAATACAGAAGATAAAGGCCGTTTTTGCGCTTCCTGCCAAAAGTCAGTACTTGATTTTACCAAATCATCAGACAGGGAAATTGCTTCTGTGTTGAAAGATACCGAAAATATCTGTGGCAGGTTTAGTGTAAACCAGATAAACCGCGACCTGATTATTCCAAAAGAAAAATCATCAGTTTGGATAGCCGCCAGTGCCGCTATAGTTAGCTTTCTGACAATTGGTAATCAAACTCTCTCAGCACAAACGCCGGCAAATACCGAACAACACTTACCACGAAATAGAGAAATAATGGGTAAAATAGCTGCACCTCAGCATCAAATTATTAAAGGCACAGTATCAGACAATACAACGGTGTTAGCAGGCGCATATATTGCCATAAAAGGAACCGATAAAACTACGCAAACCGATTTTGACGGTAAATTTTCTATCGAAGCCAATGACGGCGATACTTTACAGGTGAGTTATGAGGGAAAAATAGCCCAAGAAATTTTCATTACAAAAAAATCAGAATATAATATTACTTTAGAGGAAGATACCAAGGTTTATGATGTTATAATTATGGGAGCTATTGCCTCACCTAATAACAGAACATTCATGGGGCGTATTTTTCACTCAATAGGAAGTATATTCGGGTAAAATGAAAAAACCAATACAAATATCTATCCCAACACCATGCCATGAAAACTGGGATGCTATGACACATGCAGATAAAGGCCGTTTTTGTGGATCATGCCAAAAGAAAGTATTTGATTTTACTAAATCATCTGACAGGGAGATTGCATTAGTATTAAAAAACGCTAATAATGCATGCGGCAGGTTTACGATTCATCAATTAAACCGTGATTTGGTTATCCCAAAAGAAAAATCTTCTTTATGGATGGCGGCAAGTGCAGCAATTGTTAGTTTTCTGACGATAGGAAATAATAATATTTTTGCTCAAACTCCTGTAAATACTGAGCAGACAGATTCAAAAACTGACGAGATAAAGTCAATAACTCCTATCGAAAGTCCGTTCATAATTACAGGAACTGTAAGCGATGAATCTGGTATGTTTTTACCTGGAGCAAAAATTTCAATTAGGAATACTGATATAAAAACTGTAACCGATTTTGATGGAAAATTTTCACTTAAAGTTAATCAGGGAGATGTACTGGTTATAACTTCTACATATTCGATTATGCAATATGCTACAATAATTAAACCCGGAAAGATTACCATTCGATTAAAGGATGATAAAAGTTTACCTGAAATAGTTGTAGGCTGGCCAGAATATTAATATGACAAAAACAATACAAATATCCATCCCAACACCCTGCCATGAAAACTGGGATGCGATGACCCCTGTTGACAAAGGTCGTTTTTGTGCATCATGTCAAAAGAAAGTATTTGATTTTACTAAATCATCTGACAGGGAGATTGCATTAGTGTTAAAAAACGCTGATAATGCATGCGGCAGGTTTACGATTCATCAATTAAACCGTGATTTAGTTATCCCAAAAGAAAAATCTTCTTTATGGATGGCGACAAGTGCAGCAATTGTTAGTTTTCTGACAATAGGCATTCACAATTCAGTTGCTCAGCAATTAAAAAACATATCAACACAGAGTACATATTCAAAAAATAAAAAGACTAAAAAAAAGCGTCCCACATACATTTCTGAAATAACATTCAATGGTAGGGTAATTGATATTGATTCGATATCAGTACCATCTGCAAACGTGAGGATAATGAGAACAAATAAAGTAGTTTCTGCGGATAGTAATGGTAATTTCTCTATTAATGTCTATAAAGGTGATATAATTGAAGTCAGTTTTACAGGAATGCTGACAAAAAATATTACGATTAAGGACGATAAGAATTTAATTATTTTACTTGATGTGAATCCCGAATCTCCATTTCAGATTAATCAGACAATTTATAAAACTACTACATACGCAACAATTGGAGCTACTGTAGTTATAGAAACCAAAACATATACTTCTAAACGTACTTTCTTAGGCCGCATCTTTCATTCTATCAGTAGTCTCTTTCAGTAAGCCTATCTCCTATTTTACTATCTTTAGCGTTCCAAAATAAACATTCAAATTCACGCTAAATGAAAAACAAATTAATTTCATTCTTGTTAGTGTTTATCTTGTACCTTGGAGCAACAGATGCACTTGCACAAAAAAAAGGTAAGATCGTAAAAACACAAGGAAAGGAAATTCTTGATTCAGACGGAAAACCTATTATTCTAAAAGGAACAAATTTAGGCAACTGGCTGGTTCCCGAAGGCTATATGTTTAAATCGGGAAAAGCTGCCTCTCCCCGACAAATTGATCAGCTACTTCACGAAATAATCGGCCCTGATAGCCTTACTGCTTTTTGGCATAAGTACCTTAACAGCTATATTACTCATGAGGATATAAAATACCTGAAACGTACAGGATCAAATCATATACGTCTGCCCTTTCATTACAAATTGTTCACAAACGATTTATACATGGGCAAGCGTAACACAGGCTTTGAATATTTTGACCGTGTTATAGAATGGTGCCGACAGGAAAATCTTTACGTATTATTAGATATGCATTGCGCTCCGGGCGGACAGACAGGTGACAATATAGATGACAGTTATGGTTATCCGTGGTTGTACTACAGCAAAACAGCGCAGGATGAAATGAGTGAAATATGGATTAAGATAGCCAAACGATACAAAGATGATCCTATTGTTATTGGCTACGATGTGATTAATGAGCCTTTTGCACATTATTTTGCCAAAGATATACCTGATTATAATCACCGCCTTTTTATGATCTATGAACGAATGGTAAAAGATATTCGTAGCGTAGACAAAAAACACTCTATTTATCTGAATGGTTCAGTTTGGGCCGGCGATTTTGGTGTATTTGAGCGCCTACTCGATGATAATATCGTTTATGAATTCCATAAATACTGGTTTGAGGTAAATCAGGAATCTGTTCAAAAGTATCTTGATTTTAGCAGCAAATATAATGTGCCAATTTACATTGGAGAAACCGGCGAAAACACTGATGAATGGGTACTCGAGTTCCGTAAACTATTGGATCAAAATAAAATTAATTGGGCTTTTTGGCCGTACAAAAAAATGGATAACACAAAAGGTATAATGAACTTTAAACAACCTGAAGACTACCCACTTATTACAAAATATGGTGAAAGTGACCGTAGTAATTTTGAAAAAGTCCGTGAGAATATGCCTGACAGGATTAAAGTTCAGAAAGCACTTAATCAATTTCTGGAAAACTCTTTATATAAAAACAATTTTCAGAATGAAGGATATATAAAAGGATTAGGGTTTACTGTTGAATAGTGTTTGGTGATTCTATTATTTGTTAGTAACTAATGAAATGAGATTTTTCGACTCCGCCTGCGCTTCGCTCAAAATGACACCGGATATATATAAAACAAAAACGCCCCACAATTGTGGGGCGTTTTCTATTATCTCAATACTCAATACTGAAATCTCAGTACTAAATAAATTATTTAACTTCTTCGAAGTCTACATCCTGAACGTTGTCACCTTCAGATTGTGCTTCCGGCTGGCCTTGTGCAGCACCTGCATCACCTTGCTTGTACATTTCTTCAGAAGCATTTTTCCATGCTTCATTGATTTTGTCTAAAGCAGGTTGTATTGCATCAACATCTTTAGCTTCATAAGCTATTTTCAGTTGTGTAAGTGCCATTCCGATAGTGTCTTTGTTTCCATCAGACAATTTATCGCCAAACTCAGCAAGTTGTTTTTCAGTCTGGAAAATCATACCGTCAGCTTCGTTAAGTTTCTCAACGCG
>Ga0157370_10003066_pt1 | contig 19809 bp, 17 predicted proteins | sample C35metaG_FD_113463 | JGI IMG/M metagenome (GOLD analysis project Ga0157370, IMG submission 113463) | Corn rhizosphere microbial communities from Kellogg Biological Station, Michigan, USA - C3-5 metaG | ecosystem: Host-associated > Plants > Roots > Rhizosphere > Soil | place: USA: Michigan...
ATGATCTGCTGCGTGCGCAGCGCCACCCGCACCGCCTCCTCGGTGGGCAGAGCCAGCGCCTCGTCGAAGGAGTTGGTGTGCAGCGACTGGGTGCCGCCGAGCACGGCGGCCAGCGCCTCCAACGAGGTGCGTACGACGTTGTTGAGCGGTTGCTGGGCGGTCAGCGACACGCCCGCCGTCTGCGCGTGGAAGCGCAGCCGCATCGACTCCTCGCGCTTGGCGCCGTAGGTGTCGCGCATCTCACGCGCCCAGATCCGCCGCGCCGCCCGGTACTTCGCGATCTCCTCGAAGAAGTCGACGTGGGCGTTGAAGAAGAAGGAGAGGCGGGGGGCGAAGTCGTCGACGTCGAGGCCGCGCTCGAGCGCCCGCTCGACGTAGGTAAAGCCGTCCTTGAGCGTGAAGGCGAGCTCCTGCTGGGCGGTCGAGCCGGCCTCGCGGATGTGGTAGCCGGAGATCGAGACCGGGTGCCAGCGGGGCATGCTCTCCGTGCACCACTCGATCATGTCGGTGACCAGGCGCATCGCCGGCTCGATCGGGAAGCACCACTCTTTCTGGGCGATGTACTCCTTGAGGATGTCGGTCTGGATCGTGCCGCCGAGCTTCTCGGCCGGCACTCCCTGTTGCTCGCCGACCAGCACGTAGAAGGCGAGCAGGATCGCCGCCGGCGCGTTGATCGTCATCGACGTGGTGACCCCGCCGAGCGGGATCCCGTCGAAGAGCTGTTCCATGTCGTCGAGGCTGTCGACGGCGACGCCCTCGCGACCGACCTCGCCGAGGCTGCGCTCGTGGTCGGAGTCGTAGCCCATCAGGGTCGGCATGTCGAAGGCGGTCGAGAGCCCCGTCTGGCCGTGGTCGAGCAGGTAGTGGAAGCGCTCGTTGGTCTCTTCGACCGTGCCGAAGCCGGCGAACTGGCGCATCGTCCAGAGCCTGCCCCGGTGCATCGACTCGTACGGTCCCCGGGTGAAGGGGTACTCGCCCGGGCGCCCGATCGACTCATCGGGATCCGCGGGCGCGAGCTCGGGGCCGTAGAGCGGCGCGATCGGGTGCCCCGACATCGTCGTGCGCTCCGCCACGCGCTCTTCCAGCGGCTTCTGCCGCGGCTCCGTCGCCATCGTGGTCACAGTCTAGGCACGACCCCCCGCAAACGGCGCATATCGGCGTCCTCGGTTCGTCCGGATCGGGTCATGCACGAACAGAGCGCTCCCCTCGCCGAGCTCCGGGTCCAGCGATCCGCTTGGCCGGGGTCGTGACGTGCTACGACTTGCGGCGAGCCGCGATGCGGGAGGCGCCGAAGCCGGCGATCGTCGCCAACACGGTGACGGCGAGCGCCACCAGGCGGCGGCCGAGCTGCTCGAAGCGCATCGTCTGCCAGCCTTCCTCGTGCGCGATCCCGGCCAGCGGCGGGTCCGGGTTGACGGCGACCGGATTCCCGATCGCGCGCAGCATCGGCAGGTCGGAGATCGAGTCCGAGTAGGCGAAGGAGGCGGCGAGGTCGATCCCGTGCTCGGCGGCGAAGGCCTCCATCGCCTCGACCTTGCCCGGCCCGTAGACGAAGGGACCGTCGAAGCGGCCGGTGAAGGCGCCGTCCTCGCCCACCTCGTAGCGGGTGCCGATGCCGCCGTCCATGCCCAGCACGGCAGCGAGCGGCTCGACCACCCCGTTGCCGGCGGCGCTGACGATGAAGGTCGCGCGGCCGGCGTCCTGATGGGCATAGACCTCGTCGAGCATCTGCGGGTAGACGCGCGGCAGGATCGCCGCCATCACCTCCGGGTTCATCCGCTCGAGGCTGCGCGCCGGCACCCCGGAGATCAGGTCGCGGGCGACGCGCAGCACCTCCGTGGTGCGCTCGTCGGTGGTGCCGCGCAGGCGGTAGCGCAGGTGCTCGACCCCCCAGCTCGCGAGCAACCGACGGGAGACGATCCCGTGCCGCGCCGCGACACGGGCGAACTGCATCCCCGAGGACCCCGCCATCAGGGTCTTGTCCAAGTCGAAGAATGCAGCCGCTCGCTGCACGGGCTCAGACCTCGATGACTATGGCGTCGCCCTGGCCGCCGCCGCTGCAGATCGCGGCGACACCAAGTCCGCCGCCCCTTCGACCCAGCTCGTGGACGAGGGAGCCGACGATGCGGGCGCCCGAGGCGCCGATCGGGTGGCCGAGCGCGATCGCGCCGCCGTTGACATTGACCTTGTCCTCGCCGATGCCGAGCATCCGCATCGAGTTGAGCGCGACCGAGGCGAAGGCCTCGTTGATCTCCCAGAGGTCGACTTCCTCCGGGCTCTTGCCGATCTTCTCCAGCGCCTGCTTGGCGGCGTTGGCCGGGGTTTTGGCCAGGTAGGGGAAGTCGTCGGCGACGGTGCCGTAGGAGAGGACCCGCGCGAGCACGGTGCGGCCTTCCTTCTCGGCCCAGTCGCTGGAGGCGGCGACGATCGCGCCGGCGCCGTCGTTGACGCCGGGGGCGTTGCCGGCGGTGTGGGTGGCGTCATCGCCGCCGATCGCCCGCAGGCCTGCGAGCGTCTCGACCGTGGTCTCCGGGCGGATCGCCTCGTCTGCCTCGATCGTGCTCTCGCCCTTGCGCGACTTGACCGTGACTCCGACGATCTCGTCGGCGAGGCGGCCGGCGTCGGTCGCCTCGGCGGCGAGCCGGTGCGAGCGCTCGGCGAAGCGGTCCATGTCGGCGCGGGTGATCTCCAGCTCGTTGGAGACCTCACTCGCCTCGTTGATCATCTGCTTCTCGGTGAAGGGATTGGTGAGGCCGTCGTGGACCATCGAGTCGATCGTCTCGACGTGGCCCATCCGGTAGCCGAAGCGGGCCCCGGGCAGCAGGTGCGGCGCACCGCTCATCGACTCCATGCCACCGGTGACGGCGACCTCGGCGTCGCCGGCCCGGATCGCCATATCGGCAATCCCGAGCGAGCGCATGCCGGAGGCGCAGACCTTGTTGATCGTCTCCGAGGGGACCTCCTTGGGGATGCCGCCCTTGATCTGCGCCTGGCGCGAGGGGATCTGGCCCTGCCCGGCCTGCAGGACCTGGCCGAAGACGACCTGGTCGACCTGGCCCGGGTCGACGCCCGAGCGCTCCAGCGCCGCGGAGATCGTGTGACCGCCGAGGTCGGTGGCGTCGAGTGAGGAGAGGGTGCCGCCCATCTTGCCGAAGGGCGTGCGTGCGGTTCCAAGAATTACCGTGCTGGGCATCTGGCGGCCTTTCTGCGTGGTTTGTGCCGGGTCTCGGCTCGTTACAGGGCCGCAAGGCCCTGTAAGGAACGATAGCGGGCCGCACCGCCGAGTTGTGGCTCCTTTGTCACGTAATACTCAGCTAAGGAACCGGGCGGCGGTAGTTCATAGACTCGTCGCCATGAGAGTCCAAGTCAGTCAGATCCAGCCCGCCGAAACCGACGCCGACCTGCTCGCCATCGGCCTCTATGAAGGTGAGCAGCTGCCCGCCGAGCTGGCTGGAGCGCCGGGCGCCGACGATGCCAAGGCCGGCTTCCAGAAGCTGATCCTGCTGCGCCCGGAGCAGCCCGGTCCGGTGCTCGTCGTCGGCCTCGGCAAGCGCGACGAGGTCGACGCCGAGCGGATCCGCATCGCCGCCGCCGTGGCCGCCAAGGAGGCCGAGAAGCTGGAGGCCGGCTCACTCGCCTGGATGCTGCCGGAGTCGGGCGAAGACAATGCGGCGGCCGAGGCACTGGTCACGGGCACGATCCTCGCCGGCTACCGCTTCGATCGCTTCCTCAGCAGAGATCCCGACGATCCGCCGCCGCCCCAGATCGAGTCACTGACCCTGCTCGCCCCGGAGGACGCGGGTGTCGCGGCCGAGGCGGCCCGTATCTGTGCGGAAGCCCAGAACCGCGCCCGCGACCTGCAGAGCCTTCCGTCCAACGTAGCCACCCCTTCTTTCCTGGGCCGCCGGGCGCGGGAGATCGCCTCGCACCACGAGGGGGTCAGCGCCGAAGTCCTCGGACGCGACGAGATCGTCGCCAAGGAGATGGGCGGGCTCGTAGCGGTCAGCCAGGGGACGGCGGAGGATCCGAAGCTGATCGTGCTCCGCTACGCGGGCGGCGGCTCCGGCCCCACCCTGGGCCTCGTCGGCAAGGGCGTCACCTTCGACACCGGCGGCATCTCGCTGAAGCCCTCGGCGTCGATGCACGAGATGAAGATGGACATGTCCGGCGCCGCCGCGGTGCTGGAGGCCGTCGGCGCGATCGCCGAGCTGGGTCTCGAGCTGGACCTGATCGCGGTCGTACCCTCGACCGAGAACATGCCCTCCGGCACGGCGATCAAGCCCGGCGACATCATCACCCAGTACAACGGCAAGACGGTCGAGATCAACAACACCGACGCCGAGGGCCGCCTGATCCTCGCAGACGCTCTCGCCTACGCGGTCGAGCTGGGGGCGGAGCGGATCGTCGACATGGCGACGCTGACCGGCGCGGTCCTGCTCGCCCTCGGCTCGACCTACGCGGCGGTGATCTCCAACGACGACGATCTCGCATCCGAGGTCGCCAAGGCCGGCAAGGCGACCGGCGAGCTGGTCTGGCGCCTGCCGCTCCACCCCGAGTACAAGGAGCTGACCAAAGGCACCGTCGCCGACCTCACCAACGCCTCCGCGAAGCGCAAGGCGGGAACGATCTACGCCGGCTCCTTCCTCGAGGAGTTCGTCGGCGACACCCCTTGGGCCCACGTCGACATCGCCGGCACCGCCTGGGACGTGGGCCGTCCCTACACCGGCAACGACGCCAGCGGGTTCGGCGTGCGGCTGCTGGTCGAGCTCGCGCGCGAGCTGTCCACGTAGCGGTGCGCCTTATGTGCCTCTGGGACACATAAGGCGCACCGGAAGCTCTTCAGCCGCCATGCGGGTGGGGCGGAACCTCGCCCGGCGACGATCGCCTCCAGTACTCCATGCCGGTCATCGTTGTGCCGGCCGCCGCGATCGGCACCGGTCCTGTCAGACCAGGATGCTCTCGCGGCTGTTGTCCGGGTCGGACTTGGCGAAGGCGCGGGCGCGTCTACCGCGCTATCGCCATCGGAGACGCGATCGACGCCTGTCCGAGCGAACCGACCTCTTCGCTCACCGGTGCCCTCCGAGACCGGTCGCGGAGAAGGTCTTGGCGGCGGCGCGGCGCGTCGCCGGGTAGTGCAGGTCAGCGGCGATCTCCTCTTGGGAGATCGGGATCCGCGGGGCCTTGGGGCGGTGATTCCTGTGTCGGTGGATCAGTCTCATCGTGCGCCTCCAATCGCTCTTGGTTGCTTCAAGCAACCGTCGGTCCGCTGACCCTAACCGACTCGGTTGCTTCACGCAACTTAGTGTGCCAAGATCACTCTCGATCCAATGCTCGGCCACGAATACCCCGGTCAGGTCTGCTCGATCGCAAAGGCGCTCGAGGTGGTCGGCGAGCGCTGGAGCCTGCTGATCGTGCGCGACGTGATGAACGGCAACCGCCGCTTCGGCGAGCTGCAGCGGGGCCTCGGGATCGCTCGCAACGTCCTCTCGGCACGGCTGCAGCGGCTGGTCGAGGAGGACATCCTCGAACGCCGCCCCTACCAATCGAGCCCCGAGCGCTACGAGTACTTCCTAACCGAGAAGGGACTCGACCTCTGGCCGGCGCTGATCGCCCTGCTCGCCTGGGGCGATCGCCACTCCCCCGAGCCGGACGGCCCGCCGATGCTGATCGTCCACAAGCGGTGCGGCGGCGAGGTCAACGACCGCGGCACCTGCGAGCGCTGCGGCGAGGTCCTACACGCCCGCGACGCCCGCGCCCTACCGGGCCCTGGCCTCCCCGTCGCCGCCTGACGCCGGATGAAGCATTTGACCCCCCATAGGGGGCACAATGCTTCAATCGAGACGACGCGGGACGACCAGGAGGAGAAAGATGGCGACGACGGCTGAGGTGCAAGCGCGAGACAAGGTCTTCATCGGCGGCGAGTGGGTCGAGCCGCAGGGCGGCGAGACGATCGAGGTGATCAACTCGACGACCGAGGAGATCATGGCGACGATTCCGGCCTGCACCCCGGGCGACGCCGACCTTGCCGTGCGTGCCGCCCGCGACGCCTTCGACTCCTGGTCGCAGACCTCGCGCGAGGAGCGGGCCGGCTACCTGGCGGCGATCTCCGCCGGGCTCGGCGAGCGCAGCGACGAGATCGCGGCGACGATCTCCCAGGAGCTGGGAATGCCCCTGGCGCTGAGCCGGATCATCCAGGCAGGGCTGCCGATCGGGCAGTTCGGGGCGATGCCGGGGCTGATGGAGGAAGTCGCCTGGGAGGAGGAGATCGGCAACTCGCGCGTGCTGCGCGAGCCCGCCGGCGTCCTCGGCGCGATCACTCCCTGGAACTACCCGCTCAACCAGATCGCCGCGAAGGTCGCGCCGGCCCTGGCTGCCGGCTGCACGGTCGTGCTCAAGCCGAGCGAGGTGGTTCCACTCAACGCCTTCATCCTCGCCGAGGTGGTTGAGGCGGTTGGGCTGCCGGCGGGTGTCTTCAACCTCGTCACCGGAACCGGCTCGGTCGTCGGCGAGGCGATCGCCGGCCACCCCGGCGTCGACATGGTCTCCTTCACCGGCTCGACCCGCGCCGGCCGGCGGGTCAGCGAGCTCGCCTCGGCGACGGTCAAGCCGGTCGCGATGGAGCTCGGCGGCAAGTCCCCCAACGTGATCCTGGACGATGCCGACCTCGCCAGGGCGATTCCCGACGGCGTCGGCAAGTGCTACCTCAACTCAGGCCAGACCTGCAGCGCACTGACCCGGATGCTGGTGCCACGCGAGAAGCTGGCCGAAGCGGAGGAGCTGGCGAAGTCCGCGGCGGAGTCATTTACGCCGGGCGATCCCTTCGAGGACTCAACCCGGCTCGGCCCACTCGTATCCGAGGTCCAGCGCGAGCGCGTCCGCGGCTACATCGAGAAGGGCGAGGCCGAAGGCGCGAAGCTCGTGACCGGCGGCGCAGCGCCCCCCGAGGGGCTCGGGCGCGGCTACTTCGTCCGCCCCACGGTCTTCTCCGAGGTGGCGCCCGAGATGACGATCGCCCAGGAGGAGATCTTCGGCCCGGTGCTCGCGATCCAGCCCTACGACGACGAGGACGACGCGGTGCGGATCGCCAACGACACCGTCTACGGCCTCGCCGGCGGCGTCTGGTCGGGCGACCAGGATCGCGCGATCTCGGTCGCCAAGCGCATCCGCACGGGGCAGATCGAGATCAACGGCGGGGCGTTCAACCCGCTGGCGCCGTTCGGTGGGTACAAGCAGTCGGGGCACGGGCGCGAGAACGGGCGGTTTGCGATCGAGGAGTTGCTGCAGGTGAAGAGTTTGCAGTTGTAGGGGTGGACGGGCGAGGGGTGCCCGGCTGCTTGCTGGGTTTTTCGCCTGTACGGCGCCGGCCGTCCGAGGTCGTGGTTGGGGCGAAAAACAGGACGCCGCTGCGCCGCCGGGCACCCCTCGCCCGATCCCGTCAGCTGAATAGAGCTGGAAGCTTCTCGAAAGCTCGAGCGCATACGCTCTTGCGCATGAATTTCGAGCTTTCAGATGAGCAGAGGCTGCTGCGGGACACGGTGCGTGAGTTTGCGCTGCAGGAGGTCAAGCCCGTTGCGGAGGAGCTGGATCGGGAAAAGCGGTTCCCTTACGAGATCGTCGAGAAGCTTGGCGGGCTTGGGCTGATGGGGATTCCGTTCCCCCAGGAGTACGGGGGTGGCGGGGCCGACACGCTTTCCTATGTGCTGGCGGTCGAAGAGCTTGCGCGGATCGACTCCTCGGTCTGCATCACGATGGCCGCCCACACCTCCCTCGGGACGATGCCGATCTATCTCTGGGGGACCGATGAGCAGAAGGACGAGTGGCTGCCTGTGCTCTGCAGCGGGCAGAAGCTCGCCTCGTTCGGATTGACCGAGCCCGAGGCCGGGTCCGATGCCGGCAACGTGCGCACGCGGGCGAAGCTCGCCGACGGCGAGTGGGTCATCGACGGCGCCAAGCAGTTCATCACCAACTCCGGCACCGACATCTCCGGCTGCGTCTCGATCACCGCCGTCACCGGCGAGGCCGACGGGCGCAAGGAGATCTCCAATCTGATCGTCCCCAACGGCACCCCTGGCTACGAGGCCGGCGAGCCCTATCGAAAGATGGGCTGGAACGCGTCCGACACGCGGCCGCTCTCTTTCGAGGGCTGCCGCGTCCCCGAGGCCAACCTGCTCGGTCGCCGCGGCGACGGCTTCAAGAACTTTCTCCACATCCTCGATGGCGGCCGCATCGGCGTCGCCGCGATGGGCGTCGGCCTCGCCCAGGGCGCCCTCGACGAGGCGATCTCGTACGCCAAGGAGCGCCAGGCCTTCGGCCGGCCGATCGCCAAATTCCAGTCGATCCAGGCGAAGGTCGCCGACCTCTCGGCCCAGATCGAGGCCGCCCGCCTGCTCACCTGGCGCGCCGCCCTGGAGAAGGACGCCGGCCAGTCGTTCACGCTCACCGCGGCGCAGGCGAAGCTGATCACCGGCCGCCTCGCCGTGCGCGCGACCGAGGAGGCGGTGCAGATCCACGGCGGCTACGGCTTCATCGAGGAGTACCCGGTCTGCCGTTTCTACCGCGACGCCAAGATCCTCACCATCGGCGAGGGCACCGACGAGGTGCAGCAGATGGTGATCGCCCGCCAGCTCGGCTGCTAGAACCTGTCTCAAAACCCTCGCGCACGCCTGGCGGCGGCGGACACACTTCGCGGTGCGGCGTCCTCAGTCGGCCAAATAGCGCTGCTATTCGGCCTCCTGCGTCCTTGCCCCGCTCGGTCCGGCGCGCGCCAGCCGCACACGCCGGTTTTGAGACAGGTTCTAAGTCTGATCAGGGGACCCCGACTCGCGACTCGAGCTTCGAGGGTCCGTGGCTAACCGAAAGTGAACGCGTAGCCCATCACCCCCCTTTCGGGCTCCAGCGTGAGCACGTGCTTTTCGACCCTGGGCAGGTCGACGAGGTTGTAGAGGCGCTGGGCTTTGACCTCGACTACGCCGCCGTGGACGTCGGAGCCGGCGATCTCGTCCGGGATCGGGTGGCCGTCGAGAAGGACCCGCATGTGGCGAGCATGGCCCGGCGAACCCAGAACGAGGTAGACGCGGCGGGCGCCGAAGGAGAGGTCGAGCGAGCCGCCCGCCGCGGTCGCCGACTCGAGCGAGATCCGCCACCGCCCCTTGTAGGCGAATTCGCTCTTCCCGGGGGGCGGCGGCGGGCGGAAGTCGTGCGGGCCCGGTGAGAGCATCGGGTTGGTGAAACGTTCGGCGCGCGCCGCGCCGAGGTAGGTCTCCGGGGTGGTCACTCCGGCCGACGGGGCCACGGCGCTGACGTGCGTGCGACCGCCCTCTGGCGCGTCGCCCGCTTCGGCGAGCAGCTCGCGAATCACCTTTTCTTTCTCGCCGTATCCGCCCTCGCCGAAATGAGCGAAGCGGACCCGTCCCCGGTAGTCGATGAAGTACTCGGCGGGCCAGTACTGGTTGCCGTAGGCGTTCCAGGTCGCCAGTTCGTTGTCCTGCGCGACCGGATATTCGATGCCGTTGCGCTCGATCGCTTCCTCGACGTTGCTCGCATCTTTCTCGAAGGGGAACTCCGGCGAGTGGACGCCGACGATCGTCAGGCCGTCCTTGCGGTAGCGCCTGTCCCAGGCGGTGAGGTAGGGCAGCGTGCGCAGGCAGTTGATGCAGCTGTAGGTCCAGAAATCGACCAGGACCACCCGCCCGCGCAGCGAGCGCAGCGTCAGCGGGCGGTCGCCGGGCGTATTGAACCACCGCTGGTTGTCGACGAATTCGGGTGCCTTCCCGTACACCGGCAGGCCCGAGTCGGGGCCTGGACCGGTGGTTTCGGGCATCGGCGCGGCTTCCGCCACCGCTTCGCCCAACCCCCCACTCGATCCCCGCACTTCCGCCAGGGCATCGTGGGCGGCCGCCGTGTCCTCCAGGGGCTTCGATGGATTGACCAGGAAGCTGGGCAGGCTGCCGGCGATCTGGTTCTGGAACCTGACGTCGTAGTTGCCCAGCATCGCCAACGCCACGGCGACCATCACCCCTCCCATCGCAATCTGGAGGCCGACGCCGCGGCGGGCCAGCGGAGCGATGACGCGGCGCCCGCCCAGCATCAGGAAGTAGAGGACGACGGCCGAGCCGAGGCCGTAGCTGAGCGCCACCGCCAGGCGGCCCGCGGTGAACGACTGCGAGGCGGAGACGGTGATCACCCCGGCGAGGATCGGCCCCGCGCAGGGCGCATAGACGAAGCCGAGGCTGCCCCCGACGGCGACTCCGGACCAGAAGCCGTCGCCGCCGCTGCGCGGCCCCCCGACGAGGCCGGCAAAGCGGCTGAGCCAGGCCTCGAGCCGGGCGGAGAGCGGCGGGATCGCCAGGACGATGCCGAAGCCGAGCAAGACGAAGATCGCCAGCTTGCGCAGCAGGTCGTCGGGCAGGCCGAGCGCCGAGATCGCGTAGACCAGCGCGATGGTGGCGAAGGTGAAGGAGACGGCGAGGCCGGCGACGATGCCGAGTGGACGCCGTCGACCGCCGGTCGCACCGGCGGCGAGCGCGATCGGCAGCACCGGCAGCACGCAGGGCGAGAGTGCCGTAGCCGCCCCCGCCACGAAGCCGAAGAGAATCAGCAGCGGCATTCCCTGAGCTTGCCAGGTCAGCCTCGCCGACGGGCCTAAAACACCCCTCATAAGGGGCGAAATCGTCCCGTCGGCGGGGGTCAGTGGGCGGGCTGCGCGGTGATCGTCTCGGCTGGCCGAACGGCCAACTCGGCGTGGCGGCCGAGCCCCTCGCCGATCCCGTAATGGGCGCAGATCGCGGTCTCGTGCTCGCGCAGCAGGGGCCGGGCCGGGTCGACGACCGGCGCGCTCTGCATCGTTCCGTGCCCCTGTGCGGTCCAGGCGCGGCTGGGCATCGCGGCGCACTCGCGAATCGGAACGGCGACAAGCCTGCCCTGGCGACGGCCGCCGCCCAGCCGACCGCGACGCGGCGTGGAGAGGGCGGCCACCAGCCACACGGGCTCACCGGTCTGCGAATCCACGTAGAGGCCCTCGATGCGACCGACCTCGCGACCGTCGACGTCGTCCAGCTCCAGGCCGATCCAGCCGCGCGCCTCTGCGAGATCAGGCAGCACCGGGGCTGTCCCCTCACTCACCGGACTGCCGCTCCATCAGCTCACTCGCGGCGCTCGCCGGGTCGAGCTCGCGGCGCACGACCCGCTCGAGCAGCTCGGCGGTCTCCGGGTCGGCTTCGGCGATCGCCTCCATGCGCCGCCGCATGCGCGAGGTCGCGATCCCCAGAACCTCGTTGCGCAGGTTGCGGGCACGGCGCTGCTCGAGCGTGCCCTCCGCCTCGATGTGAGCGCGATGCTCGTCGATCTTCGCCGCCAGCTCCTCGACGCCCTCCCCGCGCGCCGCCTCGGTGCGCAGGATCGGAACCTGCCATTGGCCCGGCTGGTGCGAGAGGGCGAGCACGCCGCGGACCTCGCGCACCATCGTGTCGGTCATCGGGTGGTCGGCCTTGTTGACGACGATCAGGTCGGGAATCTCCATCACCCCCGCCTTCAACGCCTGGATCGAGTCGCCGGACCCAGGCATCAGCGCCAGCACGATCGTGTCGGCGTGATCGACGATGTCGATCTCCGCCTGGCCGACACCGACCGTCTCGATCAGCACGTCGTCCTTGCCGGCGGCGTCCATCGCCAGCGCGACCTGCAGCGCCGCCTCGGAGAGGCCGCCGAGCGCCCCGCGCGAGGCCATCGAGCGGATGAACACGCCCGGGTCGAGGAAGTGATCGGAGAGGCGGATGCGGTCGCCGAGCAGCGCACCGTGGGTGAAGGGGCTGGAGGGATCGATCGAGAGCACCGCGACCTGACGCTCGGCCTTGCGCAGCTCGCCGGTCAGCGCTCCGATCAGGGTGCTCTTGCCGACGCCGGGCGGCCCGGTGAAGCCGACGATCCGCGCCTTGCCGGTGCGCGGATAGACCTCCCGCACCAGCTCCCAGCCGGCCGGGTCGTCGGACTCGATCAGCGTTATCGCCCGCGCCAGCGCCCGCTTGTCGCCGGCGACGAGGCGCTCGGCGAGCGAGGTGGATTTGGCGGCGTCGGGCATTGGTGCGCCAGTCTAAAGTCCCGGCCGCCGTGATCCGATTCCTCCGCTTCTGCGCCCGCAACGGGATGCTCACGCCCGGCTACGCCCTGCTGGGGTTGCGCTACCTGTGGCGCCGCTTCCTCACCCGCGGCGGCTGGCGCTGGCGCTCCGACGGACCGCTCTTCCTCGGCCCACGCCTCGAACTCGAGATAGGGCGCAAGGCGCGCGTCGATTTCGGTCGCTTCGTCTGGATCGGTCACGGAACCAAGATCCGCTGCCACGAGGGCGTGGTCGAGATCGGCGCCAAGACCGTGATGGGACAGGAGTGCACGATCTCCGCTTACAAGCGGGTGCGGATCGGCGAGCAGTGCGTTATCGCCGACCGGGCGATGTTCATCGACTTCGACCATGGCGTGGTCGAGGTCGAGCGGCCGATCCGCGTGCAGGGCATCTACACCCGCGAGGTCGAGGTCGGCTCCAACGTCTGGATCGGCTACGGCGCCTGCATCCTGCGCGGCGTCAGCGTCGGCGACAACTCGATCGTCGGCACCAACTCGGTCGTCACCAAGGACGTGCCCGCCAACGCCGTAGTCGCCGGCGTCCCGGCCCGGATCGTGCGCATGCGCGACGCCCCCGAGCGGCTGCGCTGGCCCAATCCGGTCGAGCCCGATCCGGAGGCCTGGACCACGCTGCCGCAGCCTGAGTAGCAAGGAGCGCCGCGTTGGGCCATATGTGGGACGGCGCTCATCAGCTGGAGAGCGCGGAGGGGATGTCCGTCTGGGCGAAGTCGTTGCCGGTGAAGAGCAGCGGGAGGTCCGCGATCCGGGCGGTCGCATAGGTCAGGCAATCGCCGTAGTTGAGCGCCGCCGCGTGACGGCCCTTGCCGTAGCGAATGTCCGCCTCGGCGGCGACCTTGAAATGCTCCTCGTCGAAGGGAATCGTGACGATGTCTCTCTCCTGAAGGAACCGGGCGAGAGCCAGCCGACCGACCACGCCCATGCGCCGGACGAGGACGATCGACGCCTCAGCCAGGGTCGGCGTTCCGATTCCCACGGTGGCGGCCCCCTCGATCGCCTCGACAAGGCGTGCCTCGCCCTGCTCTCCGCGAATGACCGCGACGACCGCTGAGGTGTCGAGGATCACACCCCCTCCGGCCCGTAGCCCAGGATCTCTTCGCGTTCGGCCTTGGTCATCGGCGGCTGACCGCGCTCCTGCTCCGGGATCAGCGGCCAGATCTCCGTTTCGAGGAATCGCCGCAGATCGCCCGGCTTCCCTCGCCTGCCTTTCGTCAGCATCAGGCGGTCCCGGCGCTGCCGCAGCGCCTCACGCACGGCCCCGGTCTTGCTCTCCCCGGTCAGCTCGGCCACCTCTGCCGCCAATTTCTCCGTCTCCCGATCCTTGATGTTGAGCGCCATGGTGTAATCGTACGCCGCTTCCACCAGTGGCCTGTTGTCTGCAAAGTTTATATCAGATCCGCGCGCTATTGTCTGTGACACAATGAACCTCCATCGCAGAGACTCGGCTCCTCCCGATTGGCGGCTGTAGATACTGCAGCTCACAGACAAGAGAATCCCGGCGATGGACGTCGCCCGACGCTTCGGCGAGAACCTGCGCCGATGCCGGCGGCGCGCCAACCTGTCTCAGGAAGAGCTCGGCTTGCGCTCGTCGCTGCACCGGACCGAGATCGGCCTGCTCGAGCGCGGCGCCCGCGTCCCCCGCATCGACACCCTGATCAAAATCTCCAGCGCCCTGCAGATCCAGCCGGTCGAACTGATCGAAGGCATCGAGTGGACGCCGGGCAACACGACAAGCGGCAGCTTCTCGATCGCCCCCAAGGGCGACCCGCAGTCGAACTGAAGCCTCTCGAACTCGGGCGAACCAGACAGGGCGAAGCGCTCTAGAATCCCGGATAGCTAAGGGCAAGGGCAACGGGAGGGGACCAGATCTTCGAGCGATTCACCGAGGTCGCGCGCGATACCACGAGAGCCGCGCAAGCTAAAGCCCAAAAGTTCGATCACAGATACATCGGCAGCGAAGACCTGCTGCTGGGCCTAGCCTCGACCGAGGGGAGCGTGAGCGCTCATGTGCTCCACTCGTTCGACGTCACCCCTGAGAAGATCTCATTGGCGATCGACGCGGCAGATGTGCCCAAGGGAGCCGAAGAGAAAATCCCGTTCACGCCGCGGTCGAAGAAGATCCTCGAGTACGCATTGCGCGAGGCGCTCTCCCTGGGTCACAACTACATTGGCACCGGGCACGTCCTGCTCGGCGTGATCAGAGAGGGCGAGGGACTGGCGAACGAGATCCTCGCGAAACTGGACGTGGACGAAGATGCCCTCCGCGAAGCTACGATCCGCGAGCTCAATGGCCCGGTCGGACGAACCGAGCTTAACCAGGTACGCCCCAACCGGCCCAGTTCCCCCGGCGAGCGGCAGCCCAGCGGCTCGCCGTCAGCGGAAACCGACAAGGTGGACGCACCCGACAACGAGAGCGAAGCGATCGAGTCGGTGCCCACCCACGGCGACCGGCCCGCAACTCTGGACGAGCTCGGGCGCGCCCGCCTTGCCGCCGTACTGGCAGAGCGGATGCGCAGGGTTCGCGGTGAGGACACCGAGGCGAGGCCCGGGAACGCACGAGAGCGCCGGAGCAAGCTGGCAAAGGAGGCAACCGAGGCGCGCAAGACCGGGAGCTTCATGGTGCATGTGCACGCGCCCTGGGGGGCCGGCAAGTCTTCGCTGTTGAACTTTCTCGCCGCCGATCTGCGCAACCGCGTTCCCATGCCCGGCCTGTCGGGGTCCATTTCGCTTCGACGCCTGGCGAGAGTCGTCTTCCGGCTCCGACAACCAAGAAATCCTGACCTACTGCGCTGGATAGTCGTCGAGTTCAGCGCTTGGGAGCATCAGCGGTTGATTGCGCCATGGTGGTGGTTGCTGACGGCCGTACAGCGCTCATGCTCCCGGGAGCTGTGGCGGGTCCACCGGGGCCGCTGGCTCTGGTTCTGGGCCCGCGACATCGCCTGGCGGCTGTGGAACGCGCGCGCGGCATTTGTCACGCTGCTCCTGCTCGCCGGAGCGTTCGCTCTGGCCTGGGCTTTCGACTGGTTCGGCCTTCTCGACGAGTCGCTCAGCACCGTCAGAACCGTGATTCTGACGGCCACGGCCACCATCGCGTTGGCCGGCACGATCTTCGGTCTCGTGCGGGGGATGAGCAGATGGCTCGCGGTCGGCTCGGCGGACGGCGCCGTCCGCTTCCTCAAGCGCTCCCATGACCCGCTGGGTGTCTACCGCCAACGTTTCCGTTGGCTCGTTCGCTCCTGCCGCCAGCCAATCACCGTCTTCATCGACGATCTTGACCGCTGTAAACCGCAGTATGTGGTCGAGCTGCTCGAGGGCATCCAGACTTTGTTCGCGTCGGAGCCCGTCGCATATGTGGTCGCCGCCGACCGGGAATGGCTGTGCGAGAGCTTTGCCAACGCCTACCGAGACTTCGAGAGCTCGGTGGGAAGCCCGGCCCGGCCGCTTGGCTTCCTCTTCCTCGAGAAGACGTTTCAGATCTCCCTTGAAATTCCTCCCATGTCACATGAGGATCGCAACCGTTTCTGGGGCGGGTTGCTGCGCATAGGCCCCAACGGCGATGGGCGTCCGGAGACATCGGCTCAGGGCAGTGCGGCAAGCGACGAGCTGGCAGGCGCGAAAACCCAGACGGAGATCGAGGAAGGCGTCGACGATCTGATTCGGCGCGGCGCCGATAGAGATGAGGTCCTGCAGGCCGCGGTCCGGCGTCTGAACGCACCCGAGGTAGAAGCAGCACAGCTAGAGCAGCTGCTTCGTCAGTTTGCGCCTCTGCTGGAGGGCAATCCGCGATCGATGAAGCGACTGATGAACGCCTACGGGATCGAACGCGACCGTCTGGTCAGGGACGGCCACCTGCTGACGAAGACCGAGCGCCGGCAGCTCGTGTTGCTCACCATCCTTCGCCTTCGCTGGCCTCTTTTCGCTGAGCACCTTCGCAGGCACCCGAATGACGTGAGGTTCTTCGACGGGGCCTCCGCGCCCGGCAACCATCCATATGTCGCGTTGTTCAGGGACACCGCGGTGCGTCGACTATTCGACGGGACCGAGGTCGACGTTCGAATCGAGGCAGCCCAGCTAGAGCAGTTCCCGTAGCCTCGGCTAACGGGCCCGCACTAGGCTGGGCTTGGGTCGCCGGCCAGTTCCGCGTAGACGGCGGCGGTCTGCTCGGCGACATCGCCCCAGTCGAAGCGACGCAGGTGCTCGTAGGCTTCGGCGACGAGGCTCTGGCCGAGCTCGTCGTCGCGGAGCACGCGGATCGCGACCTCGGCGAGGGCTTCGGCGTCGTGGGGGCGGAAGCGCAGGCCGACGTCCTCGTGCGGAACGACCTCACGCAGACCGCCGGTGTCGGCGACGATGCAGGGGCATTCCGAGGCCATCGCCTCGAGCGCGACCAGCCCGAAGGGCTCGTAGATCGAGGGCACCACCGTCAGGTCGGCGATCCGGTAGAGCGAGTGGAGGACGTCGTCGCCGATCCAGCCGAGGAATGTGCCGTGCTCCATCAGGCCCAGCTCCTGCGCCTGGCGGTGCAGCTCCTTCTCGTGGGTGCCGGAGCCGGCGACGAGGAAACGCGTCCCCGGCGCCTCCTCGATCACCCGCGGCATCGCCTCCAGGGCGAGCTGGAAGCCCTTCTCGTAGACCAGCCGCCCGATCAGCAGCACCAGCTTCTCCTCCGGCGCGGCAAACTCGGCCCGCATGCGTCTCAGCTCGGCCGGGTCCTGGACCGGGAGATCGTCGGGATCGATCCCGTTGGGGATGACGCTGACCCGTTCCTCCTCGACCCCGAAGATGTCGACGATCTGCTCGCGCATGTAGTGCGAGCAGGCGATCGTTCGCTCCGAGCGGTTGGTGATCCAGCGCTCGACCCCGTGGATGTAGCTCTGCGGGTGCTTGTCGACCCAGCCCTGGTGACGACCGTGCTCGGTGGCGTGGATCGTCGTCACCAGCGGCGCCTCGAAGCGCTTTGCGAGGTGGTCGCAGGCGTTGGCGACCAGCCAGTCGTGGCCATGCACGAGGTCGAAGCTGTAGCGGTCGCCGAGCTCGACCCCGGCGGCGAGCATGTCGGAGTTCATCCGCTCGACCCAGGCGACGAACTCGCCCAGCTCCGTGGGGCGCTGCGGCTCGCGGATGCGGTGGATGTGGACGCCGCCGCGGCGCTCCTCGGCCGGCGACTCCTCGCCGCCGCGGGTGAGGACGTGGACCTCGACCTCGCGCTCGACCAGGGCCTCGGAGAGCTTGCGCACGTGCCGCGCCAGTCCGCCCTCGATCAACGGCGGGTACTCCCAGGAGAGGATCAGCACGCGGGTCATCTCGGGCGATCTAGGGCTCCAGCAGGGGAGCGAGGCTCAGGTCCGGGGCTAGTGCTCGCATACGCGGGTCGCTGCTGGCGGAGGAGTCTATGGCCTCCAGCAACGCCTCGGCGTGATCGGTGACCCGTCGGAAGGGGTAGTCGCCCGCCTGGCCGCGCTTGTCGAGAAAGGCCCAGTCGCTCGCCTGGACGGCGAGCAGCTCGCGCGCGGCGCGCAGCGCCGCCGGTCCGCGCACGCCCTGGGCGAGCGCTCGCAGCACTCGGAGCTCGAGTCGCCGGGCGCCCCAGGCGAGGTCGGCGACCGGTGGCGAGTCCCAGGTCCGCAGGTCCTTCTGCTCCCCCCAGGTCGAGGCGGCCAGCGGTCGCTCGAGCGGCTCGTGCTCGGCCACGGCCTGCGGCGCGGTGAGCAGGCGGACGCCGGCCGCGGCGGCGCCGGCGAGCACCTCGCGCAGCCAGAGCGCTCCCTCCGACCACCAGTGCCCGAGCAGCTCGGTGTCGATCGCGAAGACGATCAGGCCGCGGCGTCCGCGCTCCGCGGCGAAGCGATGTAGACGGGCCGCGATCGCGGCGAGGAACTCCCCCGCCTGGCGGCGTGCCGCGGCCTCGGCGGCGGCGGGCTCATAGGCCCCCCCGCCGACCTTCCAGATCCGCACCCCGCGCAGCGATTTGCCGGCGAACTGCGCGTGGGCGGGGTCGGACGGGTAGCCCTCGAGCGACCAGAGCCACTGGATCGCCTCCCAGTCGATCGGCAAGGCGACCGGGCCGGCCTCGGTGGTCACGGGCGTCAAGGCGCTCAACGGATCCTCGTCGTGGGCGCTCTGATCGACGCAGAACCAACGCACCCCCTGCTCGGCCAGGCGATGCTCGAGCCCTGGCTCGTAGGCGCACTCGGGCAGCCAGAAGCCGCCGTCCCAGCCGAAGCGGCGCTGGTGCGAGCGGATGCCGGCATCGAGTTGCAGACGCAGCCCCGCCCGAGTCGCCAGCAACGGCAGCACCGCGTGCGTCGCGGCGGAGGACGCCAGCGCGATCCGCCCCTCCGCGACGGCGTCCTGGAAGGGCCGCAGCGGGTCCCCGCCGGCCGCGTCGAGCAGCTCCAGCGCACGCCGGTAGCGCGCCAGCTCCCCCTCGCACGCGGCGCGACACTCGGGCGGCACTTCGGGCGCGTCCGCTTCGGCGGCGCCGATCCGCCACTCGATCAAGAAGCGCCGCAGGCGCTCCGCCGCTCCGCGATCCTCGAGCTGGTCGGCGAGCACCGGAGTGACCGTCATCGTCAGGTCCCGCACAATCTCGAGCACCGGCAAGTAGGACCTGATCACAGCATCGAACAACCACTCCTCGCCAAACGGATAGGTCCCGAACCCCTCGACGTAGGGCATGTGGCTATGAAGCACTATCGCGAGATCGCCGGCACTGTCTTCAACGTCGGGAGGGGCGGGCCCCCCGGTCGCACGCGGCGTCATGTTTTTCGCCAGACCCGCCCAGCGAGAGACACGCCGCCGTCCGGCGAAAAACCCAGCACGCGACTGGGGCACCCATCTCTCCCGCATCTGCGGGGTCCGGCGAAAAACCCGGCGCCCGAGTGGGACACCCGTCCCTCCCCCCTACGCATGGCAAACAGCGAGAAAGTCCAGCGCCCGATCGAGGTCGTCACCGCGCAGAGCGAAGTCCGTGGCGGCGATCGCCGGGGTGAAGCGATCGTAGAAGGGCTTGGTCAGCCGCAACGCCTTGTGGACGCGGTCCCAGCCGAGCCCGATCGCGATCTCATGCGCGCGCAGCTTGCGCGCGTGGAAGAGGCCGAGCAGCTCGACCCGCTCGAAATGGTCCTCGCAGAGCGCCCGGAACTCCGCCGCGCGGTACTCGCGCACGTGCCAGGGGTTGTCCGACTTCTCCGCCCCAGGCGGCGCCAGCGTCAGCAGATTGGGGGTCGAGACGTACGCCACGCCCCCCGGCGCCAGCATCGACTTGAAGTGCTCGAGGATCGCGCCGGCGTCCTGAACGTGCTCGATCGTCTGCAGGAAGACGATCGCGTCACAGGGCTCGGCGAAGCTCTCGACCAAGTCGCGCTCGTAGCGCAGGTTGGGGCGGACGTAGCGCAGCCGCGCGTGCTCGTGCGCCTCCGGGTTGGCGTCGACGCCGACCGCGCTCGCCGCGCTCGCCGCCAGCACGTCGGATCCGTAGCCCTCGCCGCAAGCCATGTCGACGACCCGCTCGCCGGCGATCCGCGCGGCGATCCATTCATAGACCGCCAGGTGGCGGCGGAACCAGTAGTTCTCCTCGGGCACGTCGGGCAGCGTCCGCTCGCCGGTCAGCGGCAGCGGCGGGACGCCCGCGGGCTGGTTCAGCTGTAGGTACTGGCGCTCCACGCCCCGGGACCG